>Ga0134128_10011386_pt1 | contig 10639 bp, 13 predicted proteins | sample KB31754_FD_96462 | JGI IMG/M metagenome (GOLD analysis project Ga0134128, IMG submission 96462) | Terrestrial soil microbial communities with excess Nitrogen fertilizer from Kellogg Biological Station, Michigan, USA - KB3-175-4 | ecosystem: Environmental > Terrestrial > Soil > Unclassified ...
CGACAGCCGCGCATAGCCGGCCCGCGCTTCCTCGATGCGGATACCCCAGGTCGGGCCGGTGCCCTCGGCGGCGAGCATCCCGTGCGCGACGTGGCTGGCGAGTTCGTCAGGGTTCATGGCGATCTCCGTCACCCCGGCCTTGAGCCGGGGCCTGGCTGTTCTTAGTGACGCAAAGAAGAAGGCGGGTGCCGGGTCAAGCCCGGCATGACGAGGGGTGCTGATGTCCTACGAAACCATCCAGTTCGACCCCGGCTCCATCGCCCGGATCACGCTCAACCGCCCGGACCGGCTCAACAGCTTCACCGTGCGGATGCATGAGGAGCTGCGGGACGCGCTCGCGAACCTCGGTGATGCCCGGGTCGTCGTCTTGACGGGCGCCGGCCGCGGATTTTGTGCCGGGCAGGACCTCAACGACCGCGCCGTCGCGCCGGGCAAGGCTGTCGACCTCGGCGAGACCGTCAGCCAGTGCTGGAACCCACTGATCCGCACCCTCACCTCGCTTCCGCAGCCGGTGATTGCACGCGTGAACGGAGTCGCGGCGGGCGCGGGCGCGAACGTCGCGCTCGCCTGCGATATCGTCGTCGCGGCGAAATCGGCGAAGTTCATCCAGAGCTTTTCGGCGATCGGACTGATCCCCGACAGCGGCGGCACCTGGACGCTTCCCCGGCTCGCCGGACAGGCGCGGGCACTGGGCCTGGCGCTCACCGGCGATCCGCTGCCCGCCGAGACCGCCGCGCAATGGGGTCTGATCTGGAAGGCCGTCGAGGACGAGTCGCTCGAGGCCGAGGTCGACGCCATCGCCAACAAGCTGGCGTCGCTCCCGCCGCTCGGCCTCGCGGCGATCAAGGAGATGATCCGCGCGAGCTGGCAGTACAGCCTCGACGAGGAGCTCGAGCGGCAGGCCGGCGCGATGCGGCGCCTCGGCTTTACCGAGGATTATCGCGAGGGCGTTGGCGCCTTCCTCGAAAAGCGCCCCCCAAAATTCGTCGGGAGGTGAGGCGTGGGGACGACGACCATCGAATATCGGACGCTGCCCGGAACGCGCGCCGCCGTCGGGCGGGCAGGCACGCACAGCGTCGTCGCCGACCGGCCCCAGGGCAAATTCGGCGGAATGGGCCTCGGCTTCAATGGCGGCGAGCTGCTGGCGCTGTCGATCGGCGGCTGCTTCTGCAACGACATGCAGGCGATCGCCGACGAGATGGGCTTAGCCATCGCCGATCTGCGGGTGAGCGTCGACGTGGATTTCGCCGGTGAGCCCTCGCGGGCGAGCGGTGCGCGAATGGCGGTAGAATGCACACTTACCGACGGGTCGGATCCGTCCGAGCTGATCGCGCGGGCGAAAGCTGCGACGACGATCGGCAACTCGCTCATCGCCGGAATCCCCGTGGAGATCGGCGCCGTCTGACCTGCAACTCTCGCCGCCGCTGCTCGTTACGCTCGCCGAATAACAACAAGGGAGGCGAGCGATGCTCGGCACCATTCTCATTATCATCCTGATCCTGCTGCTCATCGGCGCGGTGCCCCACTGGGGCTACAGCAGGGGCTGGGGCTACGGTCCCTCGGGCCTCCTCGGCCTGATCCTGATCATCATCGTGGTCCTGGTGCTGCTCGGCCGAATCTGAGCCCGGCAGCGTCCAGCCGTTGAGCGGAGCTGGTCGTCAGTCGGCGACCAACTCCGCAAATTTGTCCAGGTCGATGTTGCCGCCCGAAACGACGCAGACGATCGGGCCCTCGCCGGCTTCGCCGGTCAGGGCCGCGGCAAGGGCGAGCGCGCCGGCGCCTTCGGCGATCGTCCGGGTCTTTTCGGCAATGAGGCGCATTGCCTTGCGCGTCTGGTCGAGCGTTACGGTGATCGAACCATCGGTGACCGGGCGCATGCGCTGCCACATCCGCTCGGTGACGCTCTTGCCGCCCGCGCCATCCACGAAGGACGCCTTCCAGTCGGGGAACCACTGCGGACCGCCCTGTGCGATCGAATAGGAATAAGGGGCGGCCGTCTCGGGCTCGGCGCCAAGCACCTTCACGTCCGGGCGGAGCGCTTTGATCGGGCTCCCAACGCCGGTCACCAGGCCGCCGCCGCCGATCGCGGCGATGACGGTGCGCACTTCGGGAAGGTCTTCGAGGATCTCGAGCGCCATCGTGCCGTGGCCTGCGATGAAGTCGTAGCTGTCGAACGGATGGACCAGCGTGCCGTCGAGCCCCGGATAGGCGTGCGCTTCGGCGATCTTCCACGCATCCTGGTACGACACCGGGATGATCTCGGCGCCGAGCGCCCGCATTCGGTCGAGCTTCGTCTGCGGCGCAGTCTCGATCGCCACCACCGTCGACGGCACTCCGAACTCGCGCGCGGCGTAAGCGACGCCCTGCCCCGCGTTCCCCGCGCTGATCGTCCACACGCCCTTGGCGCGCTCCTCCTCGGACAGAGCCGCCACAGCATTGGTTGCTCCCCGGATCTTGTAGGCGTTCGTTGGCTGCAGGTTTTCAAGCTTCAGCCAGATCTCGGGCGATTCGGGCCCGAGCTCGAGCTTCACCAGCGGCGTTCGAAGCACCGTCCCGCCGATCCGGCCACGCGCCGCTTCGACGTCTTTGATTTCAATCGGCCGAACCGGTTCCATCGCGCCTCACCTCTCCTGCTTCGCCCAAAGTTCCTCTAAGGGGCGCGCATGAAGACTCTCAAGCTCCTAAATTACGAACGGGACCGCTGGATCGCGGGCGACAGCGCGGTCGAGGTTCCTAGCGCCATCGACGGCGCCCCCGTCGCGACCACCGGTTCGGGCGGGCTCGATTTCGGCGCAATGCTCGCTCACGCACGCGACGTCGGCGGACCGGCGCTGCGCAGGCTGACGTTCCACGAGCGCGCGCGGATGCTCAAAGCGCTTGGACTAGCGATCATGGCCCGCAAGGAGGAGCTGTACGAGCTCAATTATTTGACTGGCGCGACCCGCAAGGACGGGTGGATCGATATCGAGGGCGGCGCCGGAACGCTCTTTTCCTTCTCGTCGAAGGGCCGGCGCGAGCTTCCCGATGCGCACGTGCTGCTCGATGGCCAGCTCGAGGCCCTGTCGAAGAACGGCACGTTCGTCGGCCAGCATATCTACACGCCGCTCCAGGGCGCCGCGGTGCATATCAACGCCTTCAACTTCCCGGTGTGGGGAATGCTCGAGAAGCTCGCGCCAACCCTGCTCGCGGGGGTGCCTGCAATTGTGAAGCCGGCTTCCGCGACCGCTTACCTCACCGAAGCCGCGTTCCGGATCATGATCGAGGCGGACATCCTCCCGCCCGGCGCCATCCAGCTGATCGTCGGCGGAGTCGGCGACCTGTTCGATCATTTGACCGGCCAGGACGTCGTCAGCTTCACCGGCTCGGCCCACACGGCGCTCAAGCTCAAGTCTCATCCGACGGTGGTGCGCGAATCGGTGCGCTTCGTTGCCGAACAGGATAGCCTTAACGCGTCGCTGCTCGGTCCCGACGCCGCCCCCGGCACGCCGGAGTTTGACCTGTTCATCAAGGAAGTCGCGACCGAGATGACGGTCAAGGCGGGCCAAAAGTGCACCGCGATCCGCCGCGCGATGGCCCCGGCGCAATATCTCGACGCCGTCGAACAGGCACTCGCCGAGCGGCTGGCGAAGACGAAGGTCGGCGATCCCCGCGCCGAAGACACGCGCATGGGCGCGCTCGTCAGCCTCAGCCAGCGCGATGACGTGCGCAGCCGAATCCGTGAGTTGGAGGCTGCCGGTGCCCGTATCGTCGCGGGCGATCCCGACGCCGAGCCGCCGATCGCCGGCGGCGCTTTCCTTCCGCCGGTGCTGCTTAGGACCGATGATCCCTGGGGCACGGCGGCGGTCCACGACTGCGAACCCTTCGGGCCCGTCTCCACGATCATGCCGTACAAGGACATTCAGGATGCGATCGCGCTGGCGAACCGCGGCCGCGGAAGCCTTGTCCTGTCGATGTTCAGCCATTCGCCCGAAGCCGCGCGCGTGTTCGTCCAGGGCGCCGCCGCGTATCACGGGCGGATGCTGGTGCTGAACCGCGACAATGCGGCGGAATCCACCGGCCACGGCTCGCCGCTTCCGGTCCTGGTCCATGGCGGCCCCGGTCGCGCGGGCGGGAGCGAGGAGATGGGCGGCGTTCGCGGCGTCAAACATTACATGCAGCGGACCGCGCTCCAGTCGACACCGGCGATGATCGCCGCGATCACCGAGCAATATGTGCCGGGCGCGCCCAAGCACATGATCGACGTCCACCCGTTCCGTCTCAAGATGAGCGAGCTGCATATCGGCGACACGTGGACTACGCCGAGCCGCGCGATCACGCTCGCCGACATCGAGCATTTCGCCGAATTCACCGGCGACAAATTCTATGCCCATATGGACGAGGAAGCGGCGAAGGCCTCGCCGATCTTCGAAGGGCGCGTCGCGCACGGCTATTTGCTGCTCAGCTTCGCTGCGGGCCTGTTCGTCGACCCCGATCCGGGACCGGTGCTCGCCAATACTGGGCTCGAGAACCTGCGCTTCCTGACGCCGGTCTATCCGGGAGATTCGATCCGCGTCGAACTCACTGTCCGCGCCAAGTCAATAAAGTCGGAAGAGACCGGCCAGGTGCGCTGGGCGGTCGAGGTTTTCAACCAGAAGGACGAGCTGGTCGCGACCTACGACCTTCTGACGGAAAACGTGCCCTGAGGCGAGGAACGGCGTTCTCCGGCCATTCGTTTTAACCGGCGAATTCCCCAAAGGAGAGCGACCATGAAAGTCAGCGAAGTGATGACGCGGGACGTCCAGACGATCCGCCCCGACCAGCCGGTGCAGGAAGCCGCCTCGTTCATGCTTAGCGCCGATGCTGGATCCGTCCCGGTGACCGACGGCGACCGGCTGATCGGAATGATCACCGACCGCGACATCGCGGTCCGCGGAGTCGCCAAGGGCTACGGCCCCGACACGCCGGTCCGACAGCTGATGACCGACGACATCATCTGCGTGCTCGAAGACGACGATGTGGACGATGTCGCGAGCAAGATGAGCGAAGCCCAGGTACGACGCCTACCCGTGATCGACGATCAGCAGCGGCTGTGCGGAATCGTCAGTCTGGGCGATTTGAGCCGCGAAGCCGACGAAGACGTCGCGAGCGAAGCGCTGGTAGGCGTCAGCGAACCCGGCGGAAGGCACCAGCAGTAAGATTTAGCGGCCGATTTCCTTGATCGCCTGATCGACGAGCCTCGCGTCGGTCGAGGCGTCGTGGCGGTCGGCGATAATCCTGGCCGCGGCCTTTGCGGCGGCATCGGCCGCGGCAGCGCGGAGCTGCTCAACCGCGGCGCGCTCCTCGGCGGCGATCTTGTCCTCCGCCATCCGCGTGCGGCGTTCGATCAGCGCTTCGGAATCCTTCTTCGCCTTGGCGACGATTTCCTTGGCTTCGTGCTTCGCCCGCTCGAGCAGCGCCGCCCGGTCCTTGTCGACCGACGCGGCCTTCGCCTCATATTCGGCCTTCAGCGCCTCGGCTTCCTTACGCAGGGATTCCGCCTCGGCGAGCTGATCGCGAATCAGCGCGATCTTCGAATCCAGCGCGCGCCCGACCGCCCCCGGGACCTTCTTCCAGATGAGCAGCGCGAAGACGATCAGGATCGCGAGCGAGACCCAGCCGCCGGGGTTCAGGCCGAGGAAGGTGGGCTCGGCCGCTTCCGGCGCCTGCGCCACCATGGTCATCAAGAGGGCGCTAGACATTGAGCTCCGCCTTGACCGCGGCGGCGGCGTCCTTCTTGTCGACCGTCAGGCCGGCCACTCGGCGGACCATGTCCTGAGTGGCTTCGGCGGCAACCGATTCGATCTCCGACCGCGCGGCGGCGAGCGCCTCACGGATCGACGCCTGAGCCGACTCGACCTTCGCGCTCATCTTCTCAGCCGCGGCCTTGGCCTTGGCTTCGGTCTGGCGGCCGCTCTCCGCCTTCGCCTCCTGCGCGATTCGGGCGGCTTCGGTGCGCGCCACATCCATCCGCTCGCGCCATGCGGCCTCGGTCTCGTCGGCAGCGGACCGTGCCTTCTGCGCGGCTTCGAGGTCGCCGGCGATGCGCTGCTCGCGCGCCTCGACCGTCGACTTGATCTTCGGCACCATTCCCCGCGCGATCACGAAGAAGATGAAGCCGAGCGCCACCGCCAGCCACAGGAACTGCGACAGATAGACTTCGGAAAGTTGCGAAAGCTGGGGCATCGTCGATCACCGGTTTTGGCCGGCTGTTTCCTTACTTCGAAGCGAACAGGATGAGCATGGCGACCGCGAACGCCATCAGGCCGAGAAGCTCGGCCGCGGCGAAGCCGATATAAAGCCTGCCCTGCTGGCCGTCGGACGCCGCGGGATTGCGGATGGCGCTCTGGAGGAACGAGCCGAACACGAAACCGACGCCGATCGAAGCGGCGCCGACGCCGATCGCCGCGAGACCGGCGCCGATGAGCTTTGCAGAAGCGACATCCATGATTGAACTCCTTTGAAAAACAGATGGTTAGTGAAGGTATACAGCTTCGCTGATGTACAGCGAGGAAAGGATCGCGAAGACATAGGCCTGGATCGCCGCCACCAGCAGCTCGATCATGCTGACGAACATGATGAAGAGCATGGACAGGATGGTGATGGCGATACCGCCCGCGCTGTGGCTGTTCAGAGCCTGCACGACGAAGTTGCCGAACACGTCGAGAAGGATGTGGCCGGCGAACATCGCGATGAACGGCCGAAGGCCGAGGCTGAACGGCCTAACCAGAAAGCTGATCAGCTCGATCGGGGTGATGAAGATCTTGAAGACGAACGGCGCATCCTTCGGCACGAACAGCGAAAAGAAGCCGAAACCGTGCTTCCAGAAACCGACCCCCAGAACGATCGCGAAGGTGATGATCGACATGACGCCGGTGAAGGTGAACTGGGCGGTGATCGAGAAGGGATGGGCAGGCGCGACGATTCCAAGCGGCATGTCGCCCATCAGGTTCGCAAAGAGCAGGAATACGAAGGCCGTGAAGATCCACGGCAAATATGCCTTGCCCTGCGGCCCGATACTGACGTCGACCATGTCGTCGATGAAAGCGATCAGCCCCTCGACCGCGACTTGCCAGCGGCCCGGGATCAGCTCACGCTTCATCCCGCCGAACATGAACAGCCAGATCGTGCCGAGGACGATCAGCGTCCACAGCGCGCTGTTCGTGAAGACGAACGGATTGTTGTGCCCGAACGAACCGAAGATCGGCTCGATCACGAACTGGTGCATCGGGTCGATGTCGGCGGCGGCCAAAGTACTTCCCTTATTCCTGCCCGTCGGGGGTGTTGCCCCGAGGCTTGTTTGAAATCCGAATGACGTTGATGAATCCGCCGGCGAAGCCGACGAACATCAAGCCCAACAAGAGCCAGGGCGCGGTTCCAAGCCATCGGTCGAGCAGCCAGCCCACGATGGCGCCGCCCAGGGGCCCGCCGATGAGCTGATTGACGACCAGGCGGCCCGCGCGGTTGCCCGCGTGACCCTCCGCCCTTGCAGTCCGCTCCGCCTCCGCCTGCTGCAGCCGGTCGAGCCGCTGATCGAGCGATTCGAGCCGGGCGTCTGGCGGAAGTTTCGGGACCTCTTCGCTGTCGTCCTCTGCCATGTCTCTCCCTATGCGTCGCCCCTGCTGAAACTCACAGGGTCAGGCAAGGGACGAGGAACATGGCGGAAAGCGGCACCGCCAAGGCGCGGCCCCTTTATGAACCGGCGTTTGGATAGTCAACCGGCGCTGCCGGTTCAGTGGCAATAGTCGGGGAGCGGGATCGACTGACCGGCGCCCCGGTGCCGCCACACGCCGTCCGCCATCATGTACGCCTCGCCCACTCCGAGGTTCGACAGCAGCTGGCAGCCGGTCGCCATCCCGACCAGGTCCGGAGACACGTTCCGGCGCTGGGAGAGCTGGATGTAGAGATTGCGGCGCTGGATGTTGATCGCCCTCACCTGCCGCTGAACCTGCGGCTGCGCGGAGCCCGCGATGCCCATGTAGCCGTCATAGCGCTCGCCGACCTGCCCGGCCTGGATCGCCTGGGCGAGCAACGGCGATTGTGCGGCGACGGGCGCCCCGAAGGCAAGCGCAGCCGCCACGACGAGGGCGCTGCGCTTCATGGCCTGGTCGGCGCGGGCGGGAATGCCTGCGGGTTCTTCTGGATCATCTCCTGCACGTCGGAGGCGAGCCGAATCACCACCTGCTGGCTGATATTGACGTTGAGGTTCACGTCGATCGGCTTGTCCGGCGCTTTCACCGTGATGCAGCCGTTCAGCGCCACGGCAAGCGCGGTCCCGGCCGCGAGCTTGGCGCCCCTTGTCCATTGTCTGGTCACTTCTTTCCTCCAGGTGGTGGCGATTGCTTCGCCGGTTGCGACTGCGGAGCAGGCGCGGTCGTCTGCTCCTCCTGTTTGTTGGTGCTCAGCACGTCGACCTTGAGCGCGGGCGAATCGATCGGGAAGGGCATCACCGGCGCGATGACCTGAGTCGGGTCCTTAAACCCCTTCGCCATCTGGATCAGCGCCCGGAATGGCCCGTTGATGTTGACGTTCAGCCGCAGCGGGATTTGTGCGAACACCTTGTGCACCATCCCGGCGATGAAGCCGTGGGTCGGCCCAAGCGACGGCCCTTCGATGGTGAGGTTGGTCGCGAATTCGCCTGCGAGGTCGCCGTTCAGGCGAACGATCATCGACTTGTACTTGATGTCGGTGAAGAGATCGAACGCGATCCCGGCCGCAAGTCCACCTGGCTTGGTGCCGGTGTAATGGAGTTCCCCGCCCGGCGGTCGCGAATCAAGCCGCCCGCCGACGATTCGGCCGCCACTCTTGTCGAAGATCATCGGCAGGACGCCGTCGAACGTGCCGGTGATCTCCAGGCCCTGGAAGCCGAGACTATCGACGAACTGCTTGGCGTCGAAGCCCTGAAGCTCGAACGTCAGCCGCTTCGCACTCGGGCTGCCGAAATTCAGCACGGTCTCGTCGAGGATCAGCTTGCCGCCCATGAACGGCCACTCGCCCCGTTCGATCTTCACCAGGTTGTGGGGCAGCAGCTGGTACGTGATCACGCCGTTCGTGACGATGATGCCGGGATTGATCGACTGCGCAGTGGCGACCTGGTGAGGCGCCGTTTCGAGCCCGAGCAGATCGGTGAAGTGCATCGACGTGCTGAACCCCGTCACCGGGCCGAACGGCGCGGCCAGGTCCATGTTGGCGGTCGAGAAATCGCCGGTTGAGGTGACCTTCCCGCCGGAGCTCCAGTCGATCCGGCCCTGCCCGCGCACAGTACCGTTGACCAAGGCGACGACGCCCTCCGTCAGGCGCGTCAACTCGTCGGGCTGAAAGTTCGGCCCGAACGCCAGGCCCGGCACATCGAGCAGGGCGTGCCCGGCGCCGGTCGAGAGCTTGTGCTCGATGCTGACGTCGGTGACGAGGGTGCCGGTCGCCGGATGGCGCAGCGAGCCGGTCGCGCGGACATAATCACCGGCAATCGTCATGTGAACATCGTTGCTGCGCAGCGGATAGAATCGCGGGTCGGGATTGATGTCGGAGACCGTGAGCGCGCTGTCGACCGTCAAGCCATTTCGGTAGCGCCACGTGCCGGTAGCGTCGCTGAGCAGCAGCGGAACCTCGCCGATGGTGGCCTTCGCGCCGTTGAAGGTGCCCATGAGCGCGGACCCGGCGAAACTGCCGTTGAGGCGCGCCGCGTCGAACACGATCGGCGACGTCGGCTTGCCGAGCCGCATCGCGAGGCTGTTGAAGAAGAATTTCCTGCCGCTGACCTGCCCGTTCGCTGCCGCGATATGGAACGGCGAGCTTCCGAGCCGGCCGTTCAGGACCGGCTGGTTGAGCCGCGCGCTGGTGACAACCGCACCGCCCGGCCGCTTGTAGACGATCGCCGGCCCCACCGGGCACACCGGCAGCCGCGTCGGGCCGAGCTGGAGCGTGCTCATCTGCAGATAGTCGAAGCTGACCACCGCGCAGCCGGTGCCGACCGCAAAGGCGCCACCCGGCCCGACGCGTCCGTTGACCGGCAGGCGGAGTGCCTTGACTCGGCCGTTCGGGAAAGCGCCGTCGAGGAGCGCGACCGTGCTGACCGTCGTCGAGCCGCCCGGCCCCGGACCGAACCGCACCGGCGCAAGCGTGAGCCGCTGCCCTGCCGCGCTGTACGGCGCCAGATTGGCAACACCGCTCACGGGCACGCCCGGCCTCGGCTGACCGAGCACGACGCGCCCGGTCGGAAGCCCGCCGCCGCCCATGTCGATCGTGCTGTCGATCCTGAGGCCCCCGGTGGGCCAGTAATAGGTGACTCCGCTGCCGCCCGCGATCCGGGCGTGTGCACCGTTCGGTCCCTGGACGATCGCATTGTTGATTCTCGCCGCCCCGCCGCCGGGGAAATTCACGACCCGGATCGCGCCGTCGATGTCGAAGTGACGCGCCGTGCGGGTGATCGCGGCCGCCATCTGCGTCGCGATCGGGCCGAGCGGAGTGCCGCGCGCCGCTTCCAGGGGCTGCGTCACGCCCTCATAAATCGAGGGAGCGAGCGAGCCGCTGTCGGTGTCGAAATTGCCGTCGAGCGAGAACGTGCCTTCGCGCGAATTCAGCCGATAGCCACCGTTCACGTAGGTCACGTCGGCGAAGATGGTGC
>Ga0134128_10011387_pt1 | contig 10638 bp, 9 predicted proteins | sample KB31754_FD_96462 | JGI IMG/M metagenome (GOLD analysis project Ga0134128, IMG submission 96462) | Terrestrial soil microbial communities with excess Nitrogen fertilizer from Kellogg Biological Station, Michigan, USA - KB3-175-4 | ecosystem: Environmental > Terrestrial > Soil > Unclassified ...
AATTCTCTTAATTCTCTTAATTCTCTTAATTCTCTTAATTCTCTTAATTCTCTTAATTCTCTTAATTCTCTTGTTTTTCTCTTCGCTTGCATTTTGCTGTAAAGCTAAGATTGAACGAACTTTTCTCTCGCCAAAAAATTCACGGCTAACGCCGTGGCGTATACGGTGAGATCGGTCAGATGTTCCGGCTCGCGTTCCGTATCGGCGAATAAACCCAATTCGCCAATCCGCTTTTCGATCAGATCAATCAACTTTTTGATCAGCGGCCGCTGCACGCCTGTCCAATATGCGACCTTGTCCACTACAGCCTTTCGATGCCCATTCAGCAACGCCTGCGCGGGCTTCGCGGTTTTACGCCTCTTCGAAGCATTAAAAATATTTCGCAGGTCCGTGTCCAATGCCACATCCACCAGCGGAACGTCGTCGCTGGTGCGGCGGTAAAAATCTCCCACCGTCATTTCCATTTCGTCCACTGTAATGTCCGGGTGGCCGCGACGCCGTGGCGGGTCTACGTTCCCCAACTCTTTCCCGATGCGCTCCATGTAACGTAGCTTGGCCATCGCCCCCCAGCCGCGATATTTCTTGCGCCAGCCTGAACGCGGAGTTAGCCACACGGCAAAAGTTTCCGCAAAGTCTTCATCAGGATGCTTCTGCGCATACCAACCCGCCATGTGCCGCACAAAATCCTTGGAGAAGGGCCGCGGCCGGTAGTGGTCATGATATGGCCGGCGGAACGACCCAAATAACTGCTTCCACTCCGGCGTGCGGTGCAGCTTGTAGGCATAGTTGAATGCGTGCCCAGCCTCATGCTGCAAATACATCATGGTCTCCCGGGCATCTTCCAAATCGTTGTATTGCCGCTCAATCTGCCCCAGGTCCGGCCTTGCCAAATAAAACGGAATTCCAATGATGGGCTCGCCCGAAGGGCAGCCCCATTCGTCGGTCAAATAGCATGGCGGACGGAACTTTGCCAGCTTCTTCAATTCCAGCTCGGCATATAAACGCTGTACAAACCGTTCCATCGGCGAACCTTCAATCCTGAGTCCCAGCTCGCGGATGGGAGTTTCAAGAAGAGGTTTTTCTTCCGGCGGTTTGGCTGTCTCATCCACAGATCGTTCAGAATGCTGACCGTTCAGAATTTAAGTTCGTTTTTTCAGACTCAGGGCCCGCAAATTCTCAAGCCCTCGCGCCTGCGATATCGGGAGGAGATCATTCTACGCAGTCGTGCAGGCTAAAGCCTAACAAGGTGGAAATTCCAGCAGAAGATCACGAGAGAACAGGTACAAGCGGGTAATCTGACGATGAAACCGGCACAACAACCGCAAAACCCGGGGAGAAGTGGTATGCAAGCAGGAACTAAGCGTAGGACTAGCAATGATTTAGCGGGACTTCGCTCGAGCATCCCGAAGCCGCTGGAACCGTCGTTTGACGGCCCCAGCGGTTTCGGCGCCCTGCCCTCCCCCGAAAGAAGAGCGCCCGGGATATCAGCCTCAGGAATTACGCAGGTTCGCGTAACTCACACTTCAGGCGAAACTTAATAGCAGTGACGCTTGCTTCAACTTTTGCACATCAGCTATTGTGCACCGTACTTCGCAAACAAATTCCCCTAAGCATTTCCAGGCAGTTGAAAGCTGCTTATAAATTTTCGGGCCTTGTCCAGGCGTCTGACTGCCAAATCAGTGCTAATACCAAGAATCGCAGCGGCTTCGCGGGGATGGTTCCCCTGTACATCGCACAGCACCAGCACTTCCCAATAACGAGTGGGGAGTTGCACCGCCTGCATGATGGTACGTTGAAACGCCAGATGGCTGTTGCGAGGATGTGCTTTTCCGTTTTTGCCTTCACCCGCCGCCATCGTCCATTGTGCTATTCCGCTCATTTCGCAGGGATAGTGTTCCAGGTTGGGACTTCGTTTCACGGAAATTGCGGAATTTTTTTGTGGCTCGCAAAGCTATTGATTCTTTGGGCTTGAGTCCCGCCAGCCTCTTTCGAAAAACCCGAAACGGGAAAGAACAGACAGTGTAGAATGTTCCCACTTTCAATCGCCAGAGGCTGGCGCTTTGCAATTTGAATCGTTCGACCGCGAATACCTAACCCGTTTGCGCGAAGGGGACTTCCGTACACAGGATCACTTTGTCTCCTACTTCAGTGAATTAATTCACATGAAGCTGCGCGGTCGCGTGCGCTCCCAGCAGGCGGTTGAAGACATCCGGCAAGAGACTTTCACCCGTGTTTTGTTGGCTTTGCGCCGCGAAGATGGAATCCGTGAACCGGAACGCCTCGGCTCGTACGTAAATTCCGTTTGCAACAATGTTTTGTTGGAACATTACCGCTCCGGTTCAGACAACGCCGCGATTGAAGAGACCGAAGAAAGCGCGCTGCCTTCGCGCCCGGCCGAAGTATTAAATGGCTTGATTTTCAAACAAACGAGCGATTCTGTGCGCGGCATTCTGGAGCAATTACCGGAGCGGGACCGCCGCTTGTTGCGCGAATTATTTTTTGAAGAGCGCGACAAAGATGAGATATGCCGTGATTTTGGCGTGGATAGGGACTATTTGCGGGTCTTGCTGCACCGTGCTAAATCATCCTTCAAATCGTTATATGTGAAGCAGTTGCCGTCGGAGAGGAAAATGGCCGGCAAAGCTTCTCCGGCAGTTAAGAGCTAGCTGGCCGGGTGAGTTGAGTAACATGTTACGTTCCTGCGTGAATGAAACGATTGGGGGGCCGGCATCACTAAGTAAATGAACCGGAATATGAGGCGAGTATGAACCACGACGAGGCCAAGCGGATGATGGCAAGCGAACGGTATCTGCTCGACGAGCTTGCGCCTGCCGAGCGCGAGCAGTTTGAAGAACATATCTTCAGCTGCCAGGAATGCGCGCTGGATCTTCGCGCGGGCGCGGCCTTCATTGATCAGAGCAAAATTATTTTGGGCGAACGCGAAACTTCTCCTGCCCCGGCGAAGGTTGTCGCCGAGGCGCGGCCAAGCTGGTGGGCCGCGTGGCTGCGTCCCGCCATCGCAGTTCCGGTCATAGCCGTCTTGCTGGCGGCTGTGATCTACCAGGCTAGGTATGAACTTCCGGGCTTGCGCAGCGAAGTGGCTGCGCGGAAAACGCCCGCGCTTCTGGCCTCTGCCTCCTTGATGAATGCAAATACCCGCGGCGGCGAAGTTCCCGAGGTCAAAGTTCCGCAGGGCAAGCCTTTTCTGTTATTCGTGGATGTGCCCGAGGAAAACAATCAATACGCCTCTTTCGTAGCGGAATTCTATGGTCCTTCGCAGAGTTTGCTGTGGTCGCTTCCCATCTCCTCCGATTCCGCAAAAAACACGCTGTCTTTGCGGGTGCCTCCAGTGCGCGGAGCCGGCGCATACATGCTGGAAATACGCGGCGTAAAGGCCAATGGACAGGAAGGGCCAGAGATCGCGCGTTATCCATTTGAGTTAGAAACCCAGTCCAGATAGAATCCAAATTTCGCCGATCCAGCCGGAATTTAGCGGTGCCGAACTATGTGACTCGCAAATCGCAAATTTGCGAGGGAAGGACAGGAAGTGATGAACGACACCGCCAGCCGCATGCATTATTACCATGCCGATGCTTACGCCTTCAGTGGTTCCCTGCAAAATCCCTTCGAAAAGATTATTCCCGTGCAGGCGCCGCTCACCTTGCCCGTGACCGGCGGATATGCCGCAGCGCGCGTGGAAAACTTCCGCTTTGAAGAAATTTTCTCTTTCAAGTCGGCTTATACGCAGGTAGCGGGCGCTCCCAGCAAAAAGCCGAACAAAAACGGAGCCGCAGACACACTGGCCACTGCCGCAATTGAAGGCCTGAATGTGCGGGACATTCTTACAGTGGACCGCGTAGTGGCGCAGGTCGCTACCGAGCACCCCGCAGCGGGCGGGCCGCCGAAAGTTTCATTTTTAGGAACGCGATTTGAAAATCTCCGAATCAATGGCAGACTGATTAGTCCTGATCTTGACCTGGAGCTCTGCGCGCAGGAGGAGGGAAGACCTGCGAAGTCGTGCATCAACAACCCGGCATTTTTGGAAAAAGCTGGCAAACGCTACGACGAAAACAATCCATCGGTCCTATGCTCGCTGATAAAAGAAGTCGCAGGAAAACCGGGCAACGTAATCCACTTGCCCAGCTTTGGCAAAATTTATTTGGCCGAGCTGATCGTGGACCACAATTCTTACCAGTTGACCATGCTCCGTCTGGAGCTCGGCTGCGCGATCCAGGGACCAATGAGCGGGCCAGGGATCAAAATAAACGGAAAAGGCGGCTAGTTTGGTTAGTAGTACTCGTTCTCTCCTGCGCATCCTGCACTACTCAGGAAGATCCTATAAAAAAATACAATCGTGTGCACGAGCTTCTCCTGCAGGGGGAAGTTAGTCGCGTACATCAGGAATCCGCATCTGACAGTGTTTATTATTCGCGACTAGGCAATGCCGAATGGGCAGCAACATTCCGCGTACTCGATGCCACTGCCCTCAATCTTATTGGAATGAATTCTGAGGCTCTAACCAATTTAAACTTTCCCCTCCCTAAATCGCTTGAAAGCAGCCCGCTAGCAGTTCGCAAGCATACCCAGGAAGCCTTGGCATACACGCAGCTTCATAAATTTTCGGAAGCTGATACAGCAATTCAACAAGCGATGCAGGGCTGCCCTCGTTCCGACGAGGTGCTGATGGGAGACATTCTCAAAGCGAGCGGATTGTTGGCTGCGGAAAAGGGTAACTTTGCTTCTGCACGAAATCTTTTTGACCAAACTCTTGCGCTTGCTCGCTCACATCACGACCGAAATCTAGAAGGATGGGCGTTGCTTGACCTCAGTTATGTCTCTTTACTCCAAAATCGCTTTGATGAAGCTATTGATTGGGGTAATTCTGCATACCAGGTTGCGATCGAACTACATAATCGGATGATGTTGGAAACTGCCCAGGGAAATATTGGTTGGGCGCACTATGAGATTGGAGATTCGGAAGGCGCGTCCGCCCGTCTGCAAGAAGCCGCAGCTAATGCGCATGATATTGGAGCTAAGAGCTACGAACTCGCATGGCTCACAACAATTGGGTACATCCAGCTTAACGAGGGAGAGTTACAAAAAGCGGCTAAATACTATCAACAGGCTCTAGGCCTTGCCCGCGGAATTGATAGTAAAGAGGATATTTTTAACGCAGTTCTTCTTCTCGCCTTTGTCACCGTGCAAACCGGACAGCTCGACCAGGCCAAAAACTACAGCAACGAAGCTCTCAGCATGGCCCGTGCTGACGGCAACCGCACGGACGAACTGTATGCTCTGTTGGCGCAGGCGCAAGTTGCCGCGCAAAAGCACAATGTTCCCCAAGCAGAGCAGACATTCCACGAGATTGCCACTGATCCCAAAGTGGACCTCTCGCTTCGTTGGGAGGCGCAGCATGAACTGGCAAGCTTGTACGAAGAGCAGCAACGTATCGCCGATGCCGACAAAACTTACCGGGCGGCGCTTACCACCTTTGAAACTGCACGCGACCAGCTCCAGCATGAAGATTCAAAGCTGCCATTCTTGAACAACTCGGCCCAGCTTTACGACGATTATGTGCGCTTTCTGCTTGAGCGGAAAAAAACAGAAGAAGCTCTGCGAGTCGCGGACTTCAGCCGCGCCCAAACTTTGGAAGAAGGATTGGGATTGCTGGGCGCTCACTCATCGTTTCAGCCCGCAGCGTTGCATGCCTCACAAATCGCAGGCCGCCTGCATTCCACCATTTTGTTCTACTGGCTCGGCTCTAAACAATCTTACTTGTGGGCCATCAACGAGCGCGGCACAAACCTTTTTACACTCCCGGCAGAAGCGGAAATCAACAACTTGGTGGAACGCTACCGGAAGTCGCTCGTCGGCCCTCGCGATCCACTGGAGACGGGCGATCCGAGTGGCTCACAGCTCCATGACATGCTAATTGCTCCCGCACAAAAAATTATTTGGGGGAATACGGCCCGCAATCCCGCACGTCCGGCGCGGATCATTGTTGTGCCGGATGGAAGCCTGAACAATCTGAATTTTGAAACTCTGATTGCGCCGCAGCCAAAACCCCATTACTGGATTGAAGATGTCACGCTGAGCGATGCCAGTTCTATCCGCATGTTGTCGGCGACCGCGCACGTTGCGAAACACGGGCCGGGGAAGAGGCTTCTGCTTATTGGCGATCCGGTTGCGCCCAACCCAGAATATTTTGAATTGCCCAAAGCTGCCCAGGAGATGCAAGACATTGAGCAGCACTTCGCTCCATCACAGGAACAGGTATTTAAGCGGGCGAAGGCCACGCCTGCGGCCTATCTCGACAGCAACACTGCGCAATTTTCCTATATTCACTTTGTGGCGCATGGAACGGCCAGCCGCCTGATCCCGCTGGATTCGGCTGTCGTGCTCTCAAAATCGAGCGCGGAAGAAAATTCTTTCAAACTGTATGCGCGTGACATTATCAGCCATCCACTTCACGCCGATCTGGTGACGATTTCCACCTGCTACGGCGCAGGCGCCCGCGCTTATACCGGCGAAGGCTTGGTAGGACTTTCCTGGGCATTTCTGCGTGCCGGGGCGCACAATGTGATTGGTGCATTATGGGAAGTCAGCGATAGCTCCACGCCGCAGTTAATGGATAAACTTTACAGCGGATTGCAGAAGGGCGACTCTCCGGAAGACGCGCTGCGCGCGGCCAAACTTTCCCTGCTGCACTCGGATGGCGTCTACCGCAAACCTTTTTATTGGGCGCCTTTTCAGTTGTATGCCGGAAGGTAGCTACAGATTGTTTCTGAAGAGATTTTGCTCAGGGACTGAAGCCCGTATAGGCTGCTTTGATCGCAGCAATAATCGCCGTGCCACCCAAGGTAATCAAGCAACGGAGCGCCACGCACCACACCTGTCTTAGCCCACCCCCCATCGTAAGCCAGATCCAAAATCTAAACCCTCACGCCGGTTTTGAAGACTTGTTTTGCTTATCAGGATGGTGGCCGGGGAGAGGAAACTGCTCGACCGGTTCTCCGCGTTTGCGTTCTTCTTTTTGTCTCCGGGGGCGGTACCATTTGAAGTAGAGCAGGGCCGCGATGCCGCCGAGAATGCCGAGCCCAATGAGGGCGTACAACAATGGTTTGTAATATTGCGAGAGCCATCCAATGATGGCGTCTCCATAGATGTGCCCCAAATAGGCAACCGCAAAAAAGCGGATGCCGCGGCCAACGCTGAGCGCAAAAAGAAATTTTTTCGTGGGATAGCGAAGCACGCCCGCAGCCATTAGGAAGGGCACAATGGGCACCGGCGGCGGAAGAACGGCGCCGATTGAAACCGTGGCGAATCCGTGCTTCTCAAAGCGTTTGTAGACTTTTTGCGCGCGCTGCTTGCCGATTTTTTTCTCGAGTGTCTCCTCTCCTCCCTTTTCCGCCAGGCGGTAGGTGATGTATCCGCCGAGGACCGCGCCGACTGTCCCCATAAAGCCGTAATAAGGCCACCAGGCAGGTTCGTGAGCGGAGAGCAGGATGACAAATACATCCATGCTGCCGGGTAGCGGGACAATGGAATTATCGGCAACGCCCAGCAGAATGAGGCCGGGACCGCCCAGGCGATGGAGCCAGTTCCATATCGAATCGGAAAACAACGCTAATAGGAGGGTCCGCATGTTGTGGCATGGTAAAGCTCAGCAACCATTAGAGGCTAACTGATAGATAAGGGGATGCTCAAATCCTGAAAAGCTGGAAAGTGGCGGCGACAAGAGGGCGGACGGCAAATGCCCCGCATCCAATGTTTTTCGGTTGGAGCAATGCACTGGCTATATCATCTCGTCCGTCATCTGCTCATGTCATGGAAATACTGGGCAATTGTTGCGGGGCTGCTTGGGGAGGATGCCGGGCTTCCTTTGCCGGGAGAGACCGTCCTGATTTTTGCGAGTTTTCTTGCCCACAAGAGCCATGTGATGCAGTTGCAATGGATTATTGCAGTCGGCGTGTTGTCAGCGGTCATGGGAGACAATCTAGGTTATTTGCTGGGCCGCAAGTTTGGCCCGACGCTCATACGCTGGACGAAGAAGATCGCTCGTTTGAATGACGAAGACATACGGGCGGCCAAGGACCTGATTCGCCGCCGCGGCGGCATGACCATATTTTTTGCCCGGTATATTTTTGGCCTTCGTACCATTGCAGGCCCTCTCGCTGGAATGCTGGATATGACATGGAAAAAATTCCTTCTGTACAACTTTCTGGGAGCTTTGACCTGGGTCAGCGCGATTGCGGGCGCTGGATATTTATTTGCCAACACCTTCAACACGTTCCTCAATTATTTCGAAACGGCGGGGTGGGCATTGGCCGGAGGGCTGTTTACCATAGGCTATCTCCTCTGGCGGAGGCAGAAAAAAGAATATGAAAAAACGCACCATAAGCGGCCACAACATGCTTGACCGGCCCGCAGACGGCAGCATCTCCCGCGTCCAAGCGCGATCTCGCAAGCCGTAGCCGCTGCGAAATCTCCAAAATAAGCCATTACCTCCGTAACATGTACCTACTTACCTTTTGACAGTACCCTTAACTGGTTGCGAAAGCACTCTGAGGAGCCGACTATTTCCACGCTCGCCCAAACCAAAGAAAGCAGAATGGCCTCCGCGCGGGCTTTTGTGCACAGCCTGAATATTCTGGTGAAGTATGTGCGGCTGTATGGCTTCGATCATGACCGCACGCGGAAGCAGTTTGAAGTGACCTGGGGCGAACTGCAACAAGGACTTCCCGTCGGCACAGAAAATGGCTTCCTGCTCGGCGTCTCCGGAACAAAATTGCTGCTGGATGGCATACCACTCGATACCGGCCAGGCGGAACGCAGCTTTGCACAGTTGTTGAGCGCCGCGGGCCTGGCAAGCATTCAATTTTCCGCCAATGTAACCAAAGAAGATTTTGAGCGGCTGGTCCGCGTATTTTCTACCGGGACTTCCAAGGCGCAGGACTTAAGCCGGCAGATGAAAGAAGCCTTCGGAAATAGTAAGCAGGCGCCCATCCGGATTAATGAAGTCAAGTTTGTCGCGGCCGACCCTGCTACCAGCGATGTGACCATCGCGGCGCAGATCGCAGCGCAGACTCTGGGGCCGGAATTCAAAGAGTGGCTCAATGATCCGCAAAAGCTTTTGCAATTGATCGCCGCAGCAGAGGGAGCGCACGGCGCTCCGGGCCAGGCGGGCGCTCCTTTCGGCAGTGTTCCCAACGTCCCAACCGGCGGTACGGGAATTGGTAATGCAATGACCGGAGGCAGCGGTGCAGGCGCATCCGGCGGTGGAGGAACTGGTAGTGCATGGAGCGGCGGAGTGGTTCCGCTACAGGAAGAAGAAGTCGTGCAGGCAATCCGCCTGCTCACGAAATTCGGGCAGGTTGGCGCTGACCCGGCGATCAAGCCGGAGGTCATGCAAAAAGAGCTGAACGAAGCCAACCAGAACACCAAGGTAAATCTGCAACAGCTTTTGCAGAATCTGGCTGCGACCGCTCCGGCGGCCAAATCCGATACGCCGCTGCTGATGCGGGCCGCCGAACACATGGCCATCCGCTTCGCCATGGAAAGATTTCAGAAGGGCGATGTAAAAGTAAATGCCGTGCATCAGATGCTCGAGCACATGAGCAGGCAAATGGATTCCCTGCGCCAGATCCTGAAAATCCAGGAAGACAAAATGGCGAAGGCGGGAATTCTGGTGGAGTCGCACGCCGACATTCTGGACCGCATGTTCTGGGCGGAAGTTCCTGAGGCGGGGAAGAAAAGCGTGTTGCTCTCGAATGACGCGCCGTGCGTTCCTGCCCGCAACGTACGCCAATTTGTGGAGGTGCTGCTGGAACGCGCCGATAAAGACACAGCCGCGGCAATCCTCCGTAACTATGTGGGCTGCTTGACCGCCAAGGACCCGGAGGGCCGCCGCAAGACCGCTATCGGCGTCAGCCAATTGGCAGACCTGTTCGCCGCGTTGGGCGACGGACTCATGGGAGAGGCGATACGCAAATTAGGGGAAGCGTTGCCCAAAGAGAATGACACCGAACTGCAGGCTTTGATTGGGGCGGCTTTTGTGCGGCTGAGTTCAGAAGCGAGCAACCGCAAACAATTCGGGGCGTTGAATTCGGTATGCACATCGCTTGATCTCATCGGGAAACAGCGTCCCGTGCTGGCAAGCGATTTGCGTCCGCGTATCGGAGTAGAAAACCGGCTGCCGGAATTCATTGAAGAAGCATTGCGCCTGCCGCAGTTTCCTCCCGAGCTTCTGAATGTATTGCGCCAAATGTCGCAGGCCTCGGTGGAGCACCTGGCCGACCGCTTTTTCCGCTGCATGCGCCGGGAAGAGTGCGACCGCATGGTTGAGATGGTCAGCGAACTTGGCCCCTCGGCCCTGCAGCAAATTCGAGAATTGCTGCGCACCGGGCAGGTACGGCAGGCTGCATCCGTTGTCGGCTTGATGAGCCGGGTGGATGTTGCCAGCCTTCTGGAACTTCTGCCCATGCGGCTGAAGGAATGGAACCGCTTTTATCACGATATCGTTGTCCGCCAGATTTCCTACGGGGCGGCGCCTGATCGAGGACGTACCTTGCTGGAGTTGCTGGAGGTCCTCGATCCTCTGGTATTGCCGCAGGCGCTCGATGAAATCGGCATGAGCGG
>Ga0134128_10011388_pt1 | contig 10638 bp, 17 predicted proteins | sample KB31754_FD_96462 | JGI IMG/M metagenome (GOLD analysis project Ga0134128, IMG submission 96462) | Terrestrial soil microbial communities with excess Nitrogen fertilizer from Kellogg Biological Station, Michigan, USA - KB3-175-4 | ecosystem: Environmental > Terrestrial > Soil > Unclassified ...
CGATCCGTTAATTTATTTAGGTCATCAAACAATATTTTTCCATGTTTGTCAACAAATCTATACAACACCAGTGTATTTTCTTTCAAAGACAAGATCAGATTTTTTATAAAATTATTCCGAGAATTATTAAGTGCCAAAAACTCGATTTCTGTCTGATAATCCATCTTAGAAACAGTTTTACAAATTTCGGTCGGATAACGCAGCAAGATGGTCTTAATCTGCATTTGAGAAATATGTTTTTGCTCCATCAATTTCTTGGTAGTCGTCGCCTGATAAACCGGCCCAAACAGACCTTCAAGCGTCAGACGATGGGTTAACGAATCATCGAGCGTGCCGGTCAAACCAATCCGCCAATAGGTATTGGTCGCCATTTCCATAATTCTTTTTAGGGATTTTGCCTGTGCGTGATGGGCTTCATCAACCACAATGGCATTAATATCGCTAAACCATTTTTTCGGTAAATTAAAGATCGACTGCCATGTAGAAATAATAATTGGTTTATCTGTGAATTTTTCTTGTCCTTCATAGATCACATGAACCCATTCTTCAGTTTTACATCCATATGATTCAAAATCAGAAAGCATCTGATGGACAAGATTAACGGTAGGAACTATTAGAAGCAACTTATATGTAAAAGGTTGCCATTTAATCCACCAGAGAAGCATGTAGATGAGCAAAGACTTGCCGCTGGCTGTTGGGGATAGGACCAGCAATCTTTTCTTCCGTACAGCCTTTAGAAAGGCTTTAAACTGGTATTCACGAGGCATGTGGGGAAGATTAAGCGATTTTATGAACTCAACCGCCTCATGAGCAGAAAATTCGGTGTCTCCCGACACCTCACGCCAGTTAACCTGATACTCACGGTCCTTAGCAAACAAAAATAATCGTTCTCGTAAACCGGTGTACAGTGTTCCTTGTCTACGGTTAAAAAGTCGAATTTCTCCTGACCATTTTTTTAGTTTTTCACTTTTATGCCGCATGAAATGATAATTGGGAACTTTAAATGTGAAATAATCATGTAATTCCTCTTGGATACTCAAATCACAATCTAAAATATCATAAACGGCATTGTATGGGCGAATGGTTATATCATGCACCTTCTTGAAACCTTAGTTCCTCCATCAATGTTCGAATGGTGTTTGCTCGAAAAGATATCTGTGTCTGATAGTCTTTCAGCAAATCCATATCGGTTTTGGTTTCGTCAATCATTTTTTGTAATTCTTGAATTTCCTTGTCCGCGCGCATGTACATGGGAATATCCTGATTCAAGATTTTCTCATTGCGTGCTTCCCATCCCATTGCTTCGGTTTCTTTGGTGGGACCACGCTTATAGAAACCATGCTTATCACGCAGCAACACATCCATCTCGCGCAAGAGACGGTGGTACTTTAAGCGTTCATGCCGATAATATGTTGAATATTTGTGGTGCAGACTAGGACAGTCAGCTAATTGTTCCACCAAACGCGAGACATCAAGTTTTATATCTTTCCGATATTCATCGGCGTAATCAATCATAATCCTCGTCTCGTTCTAATTCGCGTTTACATGGTGGTATCCATTTTACATTAGTATCACCATCACATCCCCACCAAATAAACCATGCATAGGCAGTTGTGGAACCTGATTTACGAACCACACGGTTCTTTTCAATTTGTACTCGTTCGACAAACGGCGCAATAATTGTTGGTGGACGATCTTTAAAAATTAATTCGTATCGACCTTTTCCTTCCATCAATTGAAGGCGTGTGAACATTGCAACACATGGTGTTCTCATTAATGCCAAATTAATAAAAGTATCTGCTAAATTAAAAGGAGGATTCGTAATAATCCAGTCAGCACATTTCTTTGTACAAGTCAAAAAATCTTCTATGAGAATTGATTCGTTTCCATAATAAGCAATATCAGAAGCAATTGTTTGTTTAAAATGGTTGGCTAATACTTTAGCCATGTCTCCACGACCAGCAGCAGGCTCCCAACATGTAAAATGATGAAAATCCGCGTGATCAAGAACATGGTGAAACAATGCGCGCGTTGCCCATGGAGGTGTGGGATAAAAATCTAACTGATTTTCGGTTTCTAAACGACGATGGGTGATCATCTGTTCCACGGTTTAAAATTCAAGAGATTTTCGAGCGAAAATTGCGGATCAGACCAGTTACCATTGAAAGCAAGGTTACGATCATCAATAAACAGGTCAACATGAGGTTTAACAGATGAAAAAGAGATTTTTGAAAAAGGAATATGAGGAAATTCTTTTGTCGGATATTTTGCGATATATTCGCGAGCAATCCACTCACACATTGCTTTAATGCCATGTTCACCTCCACATCGCAGGGAAAAAATTACAATATGTGTTACCACATCGCAATGCAATAATTCATGTAATTTTTCCATTGCACCGGGGACAGGAGGATCAGGAATAACATTTCCAGAACCTATACCTTGTGTATCAGAATGTAAAACACCATCAAAATCTAATGCTATTTTCATAATCGTTCATGATATCATTACAAATATTTGTTTGTCAACAAGAAACATTCAAACAGGCATAATTGTGGCTCCGTGCCCTAGATAGATGAACTAGCACGCTACTTGAATGCCAGTATCTGATCTTAGGGGTGAAGAACCAGCGTTTACCAAGTACACACTATCGCAGTGTCCAGCGCCTAACTGACAGACTGTCAGCATCATTTGCAGTAACTTGTATATCCGTTTCTAGCCTTCACTGCCAGAGAACGAGGACCGGAGCCAGAATAACAGGCTAACATTTCTTGTTAGATGCCCTGTCAGGAAGAAATTCCTTACCTGTGAGAGTCCCGCTGAACCTACCAATAGATTTAAAGAACCATCATAACATGCTTGGATAGGACATCACGAAATGGATTATCCGTGCCATTTACACTTGATCATTATCTCGTTTTTCTTCGCTGTATGAATCCATTGACGCTCGGAACCGGGTCTTTGGTACAGGAGATAACTTAGTTTTACAGTGTTATGCGTTGTATGACAGTGTATGCATTGTGAAATGTCTAGCATGATAAAAAATTATAAAAGACTTGTCAAGAATTATTTGTGTCTTTCATAGTCGAAAAAGTCAAAATCTAATTCGACAGTAGCATTGAGATAATTCACCTCCGGGTCCATAACATCAAAATCTAAATCCGATAAAGAAATAGGAAATGCACCATGAAATGTAAAAGTGTAATTTGCCTGTCGTGCAGAATCAAGAATTGTTAAAAGTACCTCAGATGTCAGACCAAGACCTGTCCATTCAGGATTTTGCTTTAATGATGCGTATTCTTGAAAATCAGTCAACTTTGCAATGTTTCTGATCCAGCTATGCATTTCGAGATAGTTCGTCAGATTTTCATTAACACGAAAATTTACAATTAAATTATTGTATTTTCCGGTATCTGCTGTTTGGGTCAGTTCAACGAAAGGTGTCTGATAGACCACACTTGGTGCCTGTACACCCGGTATGTTGATCTTATGTAGGAAAAAAACCACATTCGGACATCGACGGATGTGAAATACGAAATTATGCGGATCAAGAAAATTGAAATCTTCCGGTACTTGAGTCAATGCACCAATAATTTTATCCGTCATTGTTTTTGATATGCTTTCTTTTTCGGAGATGAAATAATTTCACAGAAATTTAGTTCGATTAATCGATCATGTACTTTATTGTAATCTTTCAGATTCACATCATCAACAACAATTACACCACCGTTCATCATGCGATCATTGAACCATTCAATCTCGGCGCGGATCAGTTCTTCCCAATGAGGACCATCGAGATGCACTAAACAGTATTGTGTTTCAATTCGTTTCTTTTTCTGATCATAAATTGGTACACCATCAGCAAAGCGTTTGAAGAACTCCTCGTCGTCCATGCAAAAGAATATGACATTCAGTTCCATCTGATAGGTAAATGCAAAGAGATTAAGTAATGTACGATCACGCATCTGGTTGGAGTAATCGTAAGCAACAAGATCGTGTTGTAGATATTGATATTCCAAGTGACCATAACGATCAATTACAATGTGTGGTTTGCGTTTGTTGCGTTTTAATAGGCCATCAAGAATAGCTTTAGTACCAGCACCTTCTCTCAAGCCTATCTCACAAGTCATGCCGGGTAGGTCTTTAATGTGTTCGGTGGATTCTTCTAGTACATGATAATCGCTCGAATCACCTCCAAATTTTAGGTCATTAAGATTGAATTCGAGTTGATGTACTACATTTGGCAACATCTTTTTTGTTTTTTCTTTTGTTTGATGCAACGGTGGTTGTTCAGATAACCGTCGCCTATTCGTTCTTGCCACATACGGTGGTGCTCGCATAATCATATTTTAAATTCATCACTACATATCTGAAAACCTGAATTACAATCGATTATATTTATTTCGGAAATTATGGCTTCGATTTCGTTGTGCCAGAAATTAAAAAATTTATGAATGCGAGGAAGCGAGGGGGGAATATCTTCGACTTGCCAAATGAATTGTTGTAGGATATGTGTTTGGGGTCGAAAATACAGGATATCGACCGTGTATAGTTGTCGAGGAACCAGTACGATGATCATCCAATATTTATTTTTTATACTTTTTCGGAGAGCGTGGTTTGAATTGACAGTGCTCCTTGCATTTGTTATTATGCTTGCCGTTTGGCATTAAAGAACAGAACGAGAACGCGCGCCTAGCACAAAAGACTGTAAAAGTCAAGAGGCAATTTTGCATGGCAGCTATGACTTGCAATCTATGCTGGATGTGATAGGTTACGCTCTAGTTTGCGCAAGCTAGACGGCGACTGCGCCTTCCGAGGTGTCTGTCGTTTTCGTTACTGATAATACCCATCGAGGATGCTTCCGAGCAGAGACGATGGTTCCCGCACAAAGACAACGAACCTTTATGGTTCAGGTCGCGGCGACTACCTTATATGTCGCCTTGACCCATCCCCTCCGGGGGATGGGAAAAGGATCAGGGAAATGAGTACGGAACTGAATGAAAAGGTTTCTAAATCTCGTCAAATAACACTAAAAACGCTTCATCGACACATATCTGAGAATTCCATCTTTCGTCAGATGGAAACATATCGGCAGCTTGTTGCTGCGACGATTTCAGGTGTAACGGAACCGCTCCAATTTATTGGTGGGCGTCCCGGCATCGGGAAATCTTTCATCCTTCGTGAGGAATGTGCGCGTGTTGGTATTACTCCTCAATTTATTAATCCGACGAATCCGCACCTCCTAAATCAAGAGCTATACACTTTTAAAGATCGTCCTATCGTTGTGATGGACGACTGTGATTCTTTGGCGACTGCGCCCAAGGTCGCGTCGATCATCAAGATGGGTTAAGGTGGTGATAAAGAGGTTTACTGGCCTACGGTGCAGGGTAACAAGAATGCTCGCCTGAAAGGTCGATCAAAGAAATACGACGCCACGATACCTCCGCGCCAATATAAGGTGCGATGCACGCTTGTATGGTTGTCGAACCTTAATTTCGTGACCAGTCTTAATCAGATACCGTCCGATATGCGGATTACCTTCGAAGCAATTTGCTCGCGCGGGGGTGATCCTATGTGGATTGATGGTCCTGATACGGATATCTTTCGGTATACGATTTGGCTCGCGACCAAAGGCGATCTGTTGCGCAAGGTCATGAATAATAATGGTTTGATCCAGCCGGTGTCACGCACGGCATCGGTCGAGGCGGTCAACTGGTTTAATCAAAATAGAAACAGGTTGCGTGAACTTTCCCCGCGCACGCTCGCGGCTGTGGCCGGTTACATCCACAATTTTGAAAAGACTGGTGTGACTGATCGTAAGGTGCGTGAAATCATCCTGAATAAGAAATTGTTGAACGGGGATGTTCGCAAGATCGTAGGTTTCGGGGAACTACATCTGGATAATCCGCCTGAATGGGGAGAGAAATGAATTTAGGGTATTTGAGTTTGATGACAGAGGGTATTCTTGAGGTTTTGTCACGTATGAGAACTCAAGTTCCACAGTATGTGATGGACGAGGCGGTTGATATTCAAATTGCCGTAAACCGTGATTTTTTACGTGTTATAAATGCAATTCAATCTAATTTGCCTAATTTGCTTGAATTTAAGGATAATTTAAAATGAAAATGAAAGAAATAATAGATAGAGAAATTAACAATTATATTTGGTTGGTGTTTGATCAGCAAATAGCACTAGAGGAGCGTTTTAAATTTTTAAGGGAAAATTATACATATTATCACATGGTGGCTGCTATTGAGAAAGCCGAAAATGAGTTGGTAACAACACTCAGGGAACTGGAATTATGAGCAAAACTTTGGTTATCTCTACTATAATAACAGGGGGGCTTGCCTTAATCATGGGCCTGCTGGTCGGGCATCTGCTTGGGTGGTTGGGGGTCAATGAATGGACTCAGGGGTTTGCTACAGGGGGCGTAATCATGATCATACTACGCGATATGTGACTCAAAAAGGAACTAGAATTATGAGCAAGGACGCCCCTACTTTAATCGATAAGTGCTTGCGTGAGACTTATCGCAGCATGAAAAAAGGCTCGATGGTTCCTTCACAAATTCGCGGCTCGTTGTTGCGGGCCAAGCGATTTGTGCTCGATGAAACAGCCAGTTCATTTTTGTCTGATTTGGGTCATTAAGCGTTTCGTACACCTGATATACCAAAGCGTTATATGGTTTTGGAAAATATGCGTATGATGTCCCGGTTACCTCATAAGGTGACTTGGATTGAGTACGATGTGCGTGCCGAGCGTAAGCGTACATTAGAGTGTTATTCCCAACGAGATATTAGTGGACATCAACTTGCATCACCTGAAGAGTGTTGTCCTCGTGTGGGTTGGTTATTAGAACAAAATGATATTGATGAAAACATTTTTAGTATGATTTTGTTTGCCGAGTCAGAACCAACCATTTATATGGTTCCGTTTACCATGGTTTGGTCTGTAGATGCTGATGATAATTTGAGCGACAAAATTGAGAAATTTCAAAAAGGTAATAAACCGTTGTCGGGGAGTGATAATATTGCATGGGTAAATGATTTGGATAAGGACGATCTTGATAAGAATCCAGAATTATGGTCCCATCTTGCAACTGGTATTAAGGGATATCAAAGCGGAAATATTATATATGCAAAGAATGTTATGACATCTTATTTTAGTTCGAGAGTAACTGCCGATTTGTTGGTAGAACACGCAGCGGAACTGCGTCGAGTGTTTTCGTTGTTGGCATGCATTAATGATATTCCTGTCGGGATATCGCCGGTACGCGCGAGCAAGGGTTTTGTTGCTGGTGGTCGATATCGGAAATTTCTTGACCACAGCGTAATTACTCTTAATCTACCGAAAGGTCGTGAACCTCGTGTGGTGGCGCGTAGAGCATTAATTGATGCGCGGCGTCGTGATCATTCGGTGCGCGGTCATTGGCGGGAGGATTGGCGGCATCCCCCTAAGCCAAAGGAGCTATGTGACCATAAATGGTACACTGATGGTCGCCATCGTATGTGTGAGAAATTTGAGGGGTTTGCTGTTTGGATCAATGAGCACCGTCGCGGTGATCCATCTTTAGGCTCTGTGTCTCATGAATACCGGCTAAAACACGATCCAGAAAAGGTGTAAAAATGATATTTTTAGAACTGAAACAGAGGCTTACAGGCACGGTTGCTGATGAAATCCTTCATCAAGTAGATCGCTCTGTGGCGAACGCTTATTTACGCAATAATGTTACTCTTTATCATATACATGATATTATTCAAGAGCAGGCAAGGGATGTAATTAAGGATACAATTAAGGATTTCTGAAAATTTTTTACAAAAATCACTTGACTATTAGGATTTCCTTAGTAGATTGTTAGTTGTCGGCATTGAAACAAAAGGAGATGTAAATGCAGCGACAACGACGACAGAGACGCGAGTGGACTGCCGAGCAGGAGAAGGCTCTGAAGACGTTTTCACGTCAACGGACCCCTCTACGGCAGATTGCCAGCAAGACCCGCCGCACCGAGGGTGCCCTACGACAAAAGGCTTTTAGCATGGGCCTTGCACTAGGTCACCGAAAGCGCAGAAAAGCGTAAACTATCGGCGCGTAAAAAAATGGGGAGCCAGAAAAGACGGCTCCCCTAAAAGTTTAGAGTAGGAGAAAACGATTAATGAAAGATTAGGCGACTTGCTGATAGCAGCCGACAGTCTTTCCCTTGCTGTTTACACGCTGGAAAAACTCGATATCGTTTCCCTGCTCGCGCAAACGAGAAATCGTCGCAGAAAGATTACGCAATCCGCTACGACGAGTTAGTTCATTGGATGTCACAGGCTTTCGAGAAGCCAGTGCCCGCAGAACCTTGTCTGTCTTTGTAATAACCACTGTGAAACTCCTTTTTGTGGTATAGGGTTGATAAAATGTGCGTTGTACAGACGCACCCCTGTAAAAGAATTCTGATTTTAAATGTCCAAACTAAAAGAAAAAAATTCTTTATTTGGTGTGTTGGCAAATGCCATCAGCAATTCTTATAAAAAACACTATACAAATATTTGAAGGGTTGTCAAGAAAAAAGAGGGGTCAACTTGGCCCCTCTCCCCATTTCATATTTTTGGATTTTTTTTATAATTTAGCTGATAGCAGCTTTTTCGACAAACGCAACCTCGCGTAGTTCATCGATGCCGTCTTTGGTTAGGTCTTCTGATTTCTTGATTTTGTAGATGCGAGCGGCGATTTCATTCAGGTACTGTTGAATGTATTCCGCTTGGAACGCTTTATGGGCCTTCACCCAATGAATTGTATCAAGTCGGGACATCGGCTCTGGCAGAACACGGAAAATGTGGACCGTGTCGCCATCGGTTATGATGGGTAGTTGCTTCTTACCTGTGCTTTCGGGGAAAGCATGAAAGGTGACTTTTTTCTTCCCTTCCCCATTGGTATAAATGGCAACACCGGCATATTTTTTTAATCTTGTCATCATGTATTGATATCCTCGAATAGTGTTCCCTCTCCCACCACGTAGGGAAGCTTACATAGTTCTTTTCGTACTTAGGGTCAAGACTTATTTTTTGCAAAATTTCCGAACGAATTTAGAAAAATTCTAATTGACGGTTCCGCCATGATGTTTTATATTTTACGAATCGGAAATAGGAGATTAAGACATGACCGTTGGAATTTTTGAAAATGCTCCTACCAAGGTAAAAGGACAGCCAGCGAAGCCGGTGCGAGAGAAGACCACGCTTGTCGAGGGTCTTGAGATGTATACCTCGATGTCGGTGGTATGCTCTGCTCTAGCAGCCAAGATGGCACCATACGCGCGGAACATCAAGACTTTTATGCAGCGACGGGCACTGTCCGAAATTTTAAAAACACACAAACGCCCTGCGAATTTTTTCGGTTCCGAGGGTAATTCAATCGCATCGTTGCAGTTGAGGAAGCGGTCAAGTGCGGATGCTTTGGACGAGAAAGAGCACAAAGTTTTTGTCGATTGTAATATCCCGGTGCAGACGATCACTGAGTATACGATCAATAGCAAGTACTGTGACACGAGTGTACCGGCAAATGTCAGGCGGCTCCGCAAGGTGTCTGTTGCCATCGAGAAGGCACTTGGAAGCAATTGCCCTGACGATTTCATCGTGTCAACGACGAAGACAATCGTTACTGACGATACACTCGAAGCAATTTGTTTTGGCAGGCGATCAAAGGCCGAGACTGAGATGTTGCTTGGACTGGCAACAACACTTGCAATTGGAAAGCCTGAACTGGTCAGAAACACTCCTGATAATGTGCATGAGGCATATGATCAGGCATATGAGTGTTTGTTTGAAGGAGACGATCCTGACATGATGGGACCGGTGTTCACTACTAAGGGTTGAAATTTAATAAAAATTTTTATGAAAAGTGGCAACAACTTTGCATTAAGGTGGTTCCTTGTCGTATGTAGAAAAATTTAACCGCCTGAATCGTTGACTTTTGCCGGGTTTGTGGTCATTCTATTACCTGTAGAGAACAGGAAGACTTGGGTAGTGGCCTGTTCTAACACAAGTAGGAGTGAAGAAAATGCCAAATTCGAAATACCGCTATGCAGGAGTAAGTAACCTGAATGGCGATCTAAAATTCCATACATCAAAGCGTAAACGGAAAATGATGGTTTGGATCGATTTAGTCGATCCGACAATAGACATGGTTCACTCGTTCATTCGTCTGCCACGCGCTATGACCAAGATGGAAATTTTACGATATCTCTTGAAGCACCCGAAATTTCAAGCCGTGAGGTACCAGAATCTGCTCCTGCACGAAATGGAATGCCGGAAACACAACATTGCAGTGCGCCCGCGCACCGATCATAATGTTGTTGCACTACGGCGAGTAGCCGCCTAAAAACCGAGTAGAATCAACGGTCTGTAGTCATTCTACTGGTTTTTGAGAGACTGTGACCTTTCACCTCACCGGAGACTGGTCACAGTTTCCTTTTTTTTTTCTAGGTTGTATTTTTTCCTTGATTTTTATATTTTACTTGCTTATTTTGTGTTTTGCGTAGTCGAGGAGAAAAGGTCGATGTGGAATTATGGTTTTAAAAATCCCGGAGCCAGTAAAGGCTGCTGAGAAAATTTTAGAAGAATACGATATTAAATCTGAAATTAGACGTGCCGGTAAGCA
>Ga0134128_10011390_pt1 | contig 10637 bp, 8 predicted proteins | sample KB31754_FD_96462 | JGI IMG/M metagenome (GOLD analysis project Ga0134128, IMG submission 96462) | Terrestrial soil microbial communities with excess Nitrogen fertilizer from Kellogg Biological Station, Michigan, USA - KB3-175-4 | ecosystem: Environmental > Terrestrial > Soil > Unclassified ...
ATGACGGCGTGGGCTTTGACCCGGACTCGACCGAGGAGGGCTTCGGCTTGGCCGGTATGCAGGAGCGGGCATCGCTGGCCGGCGGGACGCTGAGCGTCGACTCCGGCGAGCACGGAACGCTGCTGAGGGCCTTTCTGCCGACACGCCAGGCAGGCTGCGACACGGCTCGCTCAGGCTCCCAACAGACCGCGTCGTAGCGCGTAGGCGACGAGTTCGGCGCGGGTGGCGAGGCCGAGCTTGCGATGTATCCGCGCGCGGTGCGTATCAATCGTGCGCGGGGAGAGGCGAAGCTGCCGGGCGATCTCCACGCTTGTGTGCCCCAGCGCGATCAAGCGCAGCACCTCGACCTCACGGACCGTCAGCCAGTGCTCGGCGCCGGCCCGGTGCATGTCATCGAGCGGCATGACTAGCTGCGGACTGACAAATCGCTCGCCTCGGGCGGCCAGGCGGATCGCCTCGAGAAGCTCCTCGTCAGCGCGGTCCTTCAGCACGAAGCCGATCGCTCCGGCGGCCAGGGCGCGCTGAGCGAACATTGAGTTCTCCTCCATCGTGACGATCACGATCTGCATCTCGGGCAGCCGCTCGCGCAGCTGGCCGATCGCTTCGCTGCTGGAGCCGTCGGGCATGCCTAGATCGAGCACCAGCACGCGAGGCTGACGAGCGTCGATGTGGCGCATCAGCGAAGCCGGGTCGCCGGCTTCGGCGATCACCTCGACGTCGTCCTCGCCCTCGAGCAGCAGGCGCAGCGTGCGGCGCATCGGAGCGTGATCGTCGGCGAGCACGACGCGGATCGACTGCCCGGCAGCGAGCGCGGAGTCTGTGATGGCGGGTGCGAGTCGCAGGTGCGGCATCTCCATATCCCAAAGCTAGGCCCGATGCGCCATCGTGTCCTCCGGGGGAACAACCCGTCCTGCTGCGGCAAAGCACGCACTGGGTTGGGGTCCTACCAGGCGTCCACAACGTCCCGGCGGACTCGCCATGCGTGATCATCGACCGAGCCTCGGCGGCTGCTCAGTCGGCGACGGCCTCGTGCGCGAGGGTCGGCGAATGCTCGCGTGCGACCCCGCGCGGCACCGTCAGCACGGGACAGTGCGCCTCGCGCATCACGCGCGCTGAGACGCCGCCGATCAGCACGTGGCGAAGGGGGCCGTAGGCGCGCGAGCCGAGCAGCAGGATGTCGAGGCTCGAGGAGCGCTCGATCAAGACGTCGGCAGGCTGGCCGCTGATCGTCTGCGCTTCGATCGGCACCTCTTGACCAAGCTCCGCGGTCGCGGCGAGCAGCGCCGTTTCCGTCTGCTCGATGATCTTCCGTTCGACCTCTGCGCGGTTGGGAGCCGCGTGGGCGTAGCTGGCGAGCTCGGGCTCGAGCGCCGCGCCCGCGATCACGTCAAGCTCGCCGCCGCTTCGCGCGGCAAGCGACCATGCTGCATGAAGCGCCGTTGTTCCCTCCAGCGACGCGGCGAAGCCCACGCCGACACGTTGAAAGTGAGGATCGCCCGTCTCGGCGTAGTGCTCGGGCGCCACCGCGACCGCGCACGGCGCGCAGTGCACTATGCGTTCCATCAAGCTCATGTGGAAATGTGCAAGCTTGCCGCGCGCCGCGCCGAACACGATCAGCTCGGCACGTTCGTGCAGCGCCATCTCGTGCAGCGCGTGGATCGGCCAAGAGGAGGGCGACCAGTGATAGGCAGGCTCACGCAGGTCGGCGATGGCGCCAGTGAGCGCCTGCACCTTTGTGCGAGCCCGCCGCTCCATCTCCTCGGCCGGGACCGTGCTCAGCAACGGCTGGTAGGGGAACACCACGGTCCACTCGCTGTCGAGCAGCGCAGCGAGGTTGGCCGCGAGCACGACCGCGTCCCTAGCCGCCTGGTCCTCGGCGCAGCCAACGACGATCTTCTTGAACATCTCGCTCCCCTTTGGATGCAAAACGTGGTGGTGGATCAAGCTAAGCCGCTCAATGGCAGCCGTGCATCGGTGCCCGGCCGCTCGCCGCATGCGGGCAACTACGGAACGACGCGCGGTCCCGTGACCTCTGTAGGTAGTTCTCCGCAACCGCGCCGTGGCTTGCCGCCGATGGTGGGCAGGACCAGACGCTCGAAGATCACAGACATGCAAAGTAGCTCGGCAGGTCTGCGCCAGCACGCCCAGGGCAGCGCTCGACCAACGGCCCTCGCGTGAGCGCCGTGATCCAGACGCGTGGGCTGAGCAAGCGCTACGCAAGCACGCTCGCGCTCGACTCGCTCGACCTGACCGTCGCGCCGGGCGAGGTCTATGGCTACCTGGGACCCAACGGCTCGGGCAAGACGACGACGATCCGGCTGCTGCTCGGGCTTCACCGGCCAAGCGCCGGGAGCGTCGAGCTGTTCGGGATCGACGCCTGGCGCCATCCGGTCGAGGCTCACCGGCGCGTCGCGTATGTCGCCGGCGAGCCATTTCTCTGGCCGGCGCTCACAGGTGCGGAGACCTTCGAGTTCCTGGCTCGCATTCGCGGCGGAGTCGACACCGCCTACCGCGATGAGCTGATCGAGCGCTTCCGTCTCGACGCCGACAAGAAGGTCAGGGCGCTGTCGAAGGGCAACCGCCAGAAGGTACAGCTGATCGCCGCCTTCGCCAGCCGCGCGGAGCTCTTGATCCTCGACGAGCCGACGGGCGGCCTTGACCCTCTGATGGAGGTCGCCTTCCGTGAGACCGTGACCGAGGCCAAGCGGCGCGGGCAAAGCGTATTTCTCTCCTCGCACATCCTCAGCGAGGTCGAGGCGCTGTGCGATCGTGTCGGGCTGCTGCGCGACGGCAAGCTGATCGACCAAGGCACGCTGGCCGAGCTTCGCCACCTGAGCGCGCAAACGCTTGACGTCACCTTCGCCGGTCCGCCGCCGAAGCTCGACGGACTGCCGGGCGTTCGCATCACAAGCGCGGGCCCCAGCACGCTGCACTTCGAGGTCACCGGCAGCGTGACACCGGTGATCGACGCGCTCGCCGGACACCCGGTCAGCGCTCTGAGCAGTCGTGAGCCTTCGCTGGAGGAGATCTTTTTGCACCATTACGCAAGCTCCAACGGCCATGCGCGCGCCTAGCGCGATCGCGCGGCGGGCGTTCGCGGACTCGCGCATCCGCACGCTCGCCTTCGCCTACCTGTTCGCGGGCGCCGCCTACGCCAACGTCGCCGGCTACAGCTCGGCCTACCCGACGCTCGCCGAGCGACTGTCGTTCGTTCACAGCTTCGCGCGCAACGACGCGGTTCGCATGTTCTATGGAAAGCCTTACGAGCTGCTCACAGGCGGCGGTTATGCGGCCTGGCGCGTCGGCGGCCTGCTGTCGATCTTCGCCGGGGCATGGGGGCTGCTCGCCGCCGTGCGTGCGCTGCGCGCCGAGGAGGACGCCGGGCGCGCCGAGCTCGTGCTGGCGGGAACCGTCGGGCGGCGCGGAACCTTGCTCGCGGCGCTTGTGGCGATCGGCGTCGGTGTGACGATCCTGTGGCTGGGTGGCTTTCTCGGCTTGGCGCTGGCGGGGCTCGATCTCGGCGGCTCGGCCTATCTGGCGCTCGCGATCGTGTCCGTCGCTCCCGTGTTCGTTGGCGTGGGAGCGCTCGCAAGCCAGCTCGCACCGTCGCGGCGCATCGCGATCGAGCTCTCCAGCGCGGCGCTGCTGACCGCCTTCTTGGCGCGCGTCGTCGCCGACACCTCGACGTCGCTTCAGTGGCTGCGCTGGACCACGCCGTTGGGCTGGGTCGAGGAACTGCGCGCATTCAGCGGCGCGCAGCCGTTGGTCCTGTTGCTGCCGACCGGCGTCGGCGCTTTGCTGCTCACGCTCGCTGGAGCGATCGCGATGCGCCGCGACGTCGGGTCCGGTCTGCTGCCGGCTCGCGACCGGACGCCGCCGAATGTCCGCCTGCTTTCTTCGCCGTTTGCGCAGACGCTGCGCAGCGAGCGGGCAAGTTTCGCCGCGTGGCTGCTCGGCAGCGGCTTCTTCGCGTTCGTCGTCGGCGTCATCTCCACGAGCATCCCCTCCGCCGGGCTCTCGGGCGCAATGCGGCGAGAGCTGCGAAAGCTCGGGGCGGTGTCGATCACGACCCCGGCCGGATACATCGGATTCAGCTTCCTTTTCTTCGTGCTCGTGGTCAGCCTGTTCGCCTGCTCACAGATCGCCGCGGCGCGAGCGGCAGAGGCCGACGAGCAGCTGGAGACGCTGTTCGCGCTGCCCGTCAGCCGTCTCGGGTGGCTCGCGGGGCGACTGCTGCTCGCGGCGGGCGCGATCGCGGCGATCGGCCTGTTCGCCGGTGTCTGCGCGTGGGCTGGCGCCGCCAGCCAGAACGCCCCCGTCTCGCTGTCTCAGGCGCTCGGCGCCGGGGCCAACTGCCTGCCCACGGCTCTGCTGTTCCTCGGCGTCGCCGCGCTTGTCTACGCGCTCGCCCCGCGCGCGAGCGCGGGAGTCAACTACGGCCTGGTCGTCCTGGCGTTCGTCTGGCAGCTGTTCGGCGGCGTGCTCGAAGCGCCGCGCTGGCTGCTGGACGTCTCACCGTTTCAGCACGTCGGCCTCGTACCGGCGCAGGCGTTTCGCGCCGGCGCCGCGGCTGCGATGCTCGCGATAGCAGCGACCGCAGCGGCCGCCGCTCTGATGGTCTTCAGACGACGCGACCTGATGGGCGGCTAGCAATGCTGCAGAAAGTCGCCGTCGGGCGCTGGTCGCTTGACTCCTACCGCGGGATTGTGCCCGAGCACATCCTCGAGGAGCTGCACGAGCACGCTCGCGCGCTGCGCGGCGCGCGCATTCTGCAGGTCAACGCGACCGCTTACGGCGGCGGCGTCTCAGAGCTGCTGCGCTCTGCGGTGCCGCTGCTGCGCGATCTCGCCCTTGATGTCGACTGGGAGGTGATCTCCGGCAGCCCGGAGTTCTTCGGGGCGACCAAGGCGCTGCACAACGGACTGCAAGGCGCGAGCAAGCCGCTTGGCGCCTCCGACCGAGCGGCCTATCTGAACTGCGCGCGCGAGAACGCCGCGGCGCTGGACGACGGCTATGACTTCGTGATCGTTCACGACCCGCAGCCCGCGGCGCTGCTGAGCGTCCACGGCAAGCGCGGCGCGCGCTGGGTGTGGCGCTGTCACATCGACACTTCCGAGCCCAACCCCGAAGCCTGGGCGTTCATACGTCCCTACCTCGCCGACTTCGACGCCGCGGTTTTCACGATGCCGCAGTTCGTGCCGCCCGACTTTCCCGTTGAGCGAGTCGAGGTGATCGCGCCGGCGATCGACCCGCTAAGTCCGAAGAACCTCGAGCTCGACCTCGACACCGCGCGCCAGATCCTCGACTGGATCGGGGTGCAGCTTCCCGGTCGTCTGGTCACACAGGTCTCGCGCTTTGACGCCTGGAAGGACCCGTTGGGCGTGCTCGCCGCCTATCGCCTCGCGCGGGAAGAGATCCCCGAGCTGCAGCTGGCGCTAGTGGGCTCGATGGCGCTGGATGACCCCGAGGGTTGGGGCGTCTACCGACAAGTCGCAGAGCACGCCGGCGCCGATCGACAGATCCACCTGTTCACGAACCTCACCGGCGTCGGCAACGTCGAGGTGAACGCCTTTCAACGCCTCTCGGAGGTGGTCGTGCAGAAGTCGATCCGCGAGGGCTTCGGGCTGGTCGTCTCAGAGGCTCTGTGGAAGGGCACGCCGGTCGTCGCCGGTTGCGCCGGCGGCATTCCGCTGCAGATGCCGGACGGAGTCGGCGGGAGGATGGTCGACTCGGTCGATGAGTGTGCGACGGCGATGCTGAGCCTGCTGCGCGACCGCGCTGCCGCCGAGCGGCTCGGTCACAGCGGCCGCGAGCACGTGCGCGAGCATTTCCTGCTGCCGCGGCTGTTGATGGAGGAGCTGCGGCTGCTGGCGACGCTCGCCTGATGGCCGAGCGTTCTGACTGCTAGCGCCCCAGCAGCGCCCTGACCTGCCGCGCGATCTCCAGGTCCTCGCGTGCGGTGATGACGAGGGTCCGAGTCGACGCTCCGTGGACGCCGATCTCGCCATCCTGGCTTGTCTTGCCGTTGCGCCGCTCGTCCAGGCCGACGCCGAGAAACGCAAGTCCCTCCGCGACTTGCGCGCGGATCTCTGCCGCATGCTCGCCGACGCCGCCGGTGAACGCGAGCGCATCGAGGCCGCCCAGGGCGGCGGCCATGGTGGCAATGCCGGCGCGCAGATGATGGACGTAGACGTCGACCGCAAGTTGCGCATCCACGTCGCCCTGCGACCGGCGGGCGATGATCTCGCGCATGTCGGCGCTGCCGGCGAGTCCGAGCAGGCCCGAGCGGTGCTCCAGCGCCTCGGCGAGCTCGCGAGCGGAGAGCCGCTCGTGCTCGAGCAGCCACAGGAGCATCCCGGGGTCGACGCTGCCCGAGCGCGTCGCCATCACCAGACCCTCGAGCGGCGTGAAGCCCATCGTCGTGTCCAGTGAGCAGCCGTCGCGGATCGCGCAGAGTGAGGCGCCGGCCCCGAGGTGGCAGCTGACAATGCGCAGGCTCGCGGGATCGGCCGCCAGCAGCTCGGGCGCGCGCCGTGCGACCCAGGCGTGGGAAAGGCCGTGAAAGCCGTAGCGGCGCAGGCGCCAGCGCTCACGCCACTCTGCGGGAAGCGCATAGGTCCAAGCGGCCCGCGGGAGGGTCGCGTGAAAGGCCGTGTCGAAGCAGGCGAAGGCGGGTATGTCCGCCAGCATCTCGCTGATCGCATCCAGCGCTGCCAGCGACTTGAGCTGGTGCAGGGGGGCCAGCTCGCTCAGCCCGCGCAATTCGGCCTCGACGTCGCCGTCGATCCTGACCGCCTCGCGGAAGCGCTCGCCGCCGTGCACAATGCGGTGGCCCACCGCGTCGGCGTCGCCGAGTCCTGAATCCAGTGCCTGGCGAAGCTCGCCGGTATCGACCTGCGCGCCCGGGGCTCGGAGCTCGTGTGCATGGAGGATCGTCTCGGCGGCGCCAAGCAGCGTCAGCTTCAGGCTGCTCGAGCCTGCGTTGACGACCAGGATTCGCGGTGAGCGGTCTATGCCGCCGGTCCCTGTTGCCCGGCCTCGCCGCCCGGCCAGCTCCAATCGGTGACGTCGGGTGGGTCCTCGCCGTGCTCGCGCGTGTAGGCGCGGTGGCGCAGGCGCTCGTCGGCCATCTGCTGGCGAAGCGGCGCGCAGCGCTCGCCCAGACCGGGCACGCGGTCGATCACGTCCATCACCAGGCGAAAGCGATCGAGGTCGTTGAGCATGACCATGTCAAACGGCGTCGTCGTCGTGCCCTGCTCGTTGTATCCGCGCACGTGGAAGTTGTCGTGGTTAGCGCGGCGGTAGGTCAGGCGGTGGATCAGCGCTGGGTAGCCGTGGTAGGCGAAGATCACCGGCCGCTCGGTCGTGAACAGCGCGTCGAAGTCGATGTCTGAGAGACCGTGCGGATGCATGGTGTCCGGCTCCAGTCGCATCAGGTCGACGACGTTTACGACCCTGACCTTAAGCTCGGGCAGATGTTCGCGCAGCAGCCCGGCCGCCGCCACGGCCTCCAGCGTGGGCACGTCACCGGCGCAGCCGAGCACGACGTCGGGCCGCCGATCTCCGTCGCTTGAGAAGTCCTCCCAGATGCCGATCCCGCGAGCGCAGTGCGCGAGCGCCTGGTCCATCGTCAGGAAGTTCGGCGAGGGCTGCTTGCCGGCGACGATCACGTTGACGTAGTCGCGGCTGCGCAGGCAGTGGTCGGCGACCGACAGCAGGCAGTTGGCGTCCGGCGGCAGGTAGACGCGCACGACCTCTGCGCGCTTGTTGACGACGTGGTCGATGAAGCCCGGGTCCTGGTGTGAGAAGCCGTTGTGGTCCTGGCGCCAGACGTGTGAGGAGAGCAGGTAGTTCAGCGATGCCACCGGCGCGCGCCAAGGGATCTCGCGCGAGACCTTCAGCCACTTGGCGTGCTGGTTGAACATCGAGTCGATGATGTGGATGAACGCCTCGTAGCAGTTGAACAGGCCGTGGCGGCCGCTCAGCAGATAGCCCTCCAGCCAGCCCTGGCAGAGATGCTCTGAGAGCGCCTCCATGACGCGGCCCTGCGGCGCAAGGTGATCGTCGCTCTCCAGCAGCTCGGCCTCCCACACCCTGTCGGTGGCCTCGAAGACGGCGCTGAGGCGATTCGAGGCTGTCTCGTCGGGGCCCATCAGGCGAAAGCTCTGAGGGTTCATGCGGATGACGTCGCGGACGAAGTTGCCGAGCACGCGCGTCGGCTCGCTGACGGTGGCGGTGGGGGAGGGAACCTCGACGGCGTAGTCGTGGAAGTCGGGGAGCTCGAGCTCGCGCAGCAGGAGGCCGCCGTTGGCGTGTGGGTTGGCCCCCATACGTCGTTCGCCCTCGGGCGCAAGCGCGGCCAGGTCGGCGCGCAGCGCGCCGCCGTCATCGAACAGCTCCTCCGGTCGATAGGAGCGCATCCACTGCTCGAGCTGGGCGAGGTGCTCGGCGTTGCCGGCGAGGTCTGACAGCGGCACCTGGTGGGAGCGAAACGAGCCCTCGGCGGGGCGCCCGTCGACTGCCTTTGGCCCCGTCCAGCCCTTTGGTGAGCGCAGCACGATCATCGGCCAGCGCGGGCGCTCGCGCAGGCGCTGCGCGCGCGCCTTGCGCTGGATCTGCGCGATCTCCTCGGTCACCTCGTCCAGCGTCGCCGCCATCAGCTGGTGCATCGCCTCGGGGTCATCCCCCTCGACAAAGCGCGGCGCATAGCCATAGCCCTCGAGCAGCGCGCGCAGCTCGGCGTGGGGGATGCGCGCGAGCACGGTCGGGTTGGCGATCTTGTAGCCGTTGAGATGCAGCACAGGAAGGACCGCGCCGTCGTGGACGGGGTCGAGGAACTTGTTGGAGTGCCAGCTCGCCGCCAGCGCGCCGGTTTCGGCCTCGCCGTCGCCGATCACGCAGCAGACGAGCAGTTCGGGGTTGTCGAAGGCGGCGCCGTAGGCGTGCAGCAGCGAGTAGCCGAGCTCGCCGCCCTCGTGGATCGAGCCGGGCGTCTCCGGCGCGACGTGGCTGGGAACGCCGCCGGGAAAGGAGAACTGGCGAAACAGCCGGCGAACGCCCTGTTCGTCTTTGCCGATGCGGGGATAGACCTCGCTGTAGGTGCCCTCCAGGTAGACGTTCGCGACGACGCCAGGGCCGCCGTGGCCCGGGCCGGCGACGTAAAGGACGCTCAGGTCGCGCTCGCGGATCACACGATTGAGGTGCGCGTAGACGAAGTTCAGGCCGGGCGTCGTGCCCCAGTGGCCGAGCAGCCGCGGCTTGGTGTGCTCGACGCGCAGAGGCTCGCGTAGCAGCGCGTTGTCCAGCAGGTAGATCTGTCCGACCGAGAGGTAGTTGGCCGCGCGCCAGTATGCGTCAAGCGCGCGCAACTCGGTCGATGTCAGTGGGCCGGTCAACGGCGCCATCGTCGCATTCTCGGGCACGGCGGACCTCCAAGGGCAGGTGGTCGAGGCGGACCGGTCAATCGTGGCGTCGCGCGCCCTGTGTGTCCTCCGCGCAAGGGCGCGGGCGGCGTGGGTAAAAGCCCGCAACAGCTCGCGTACTACCCCCGCTTCTCGGGCCGGTCGCCTCTGCTTAGCATGCCACCAAGCGATCCATGAAGGAGACGACCATGTTCAAGAACGTGCTGGTGGGAGTGGATGGACACGCGAACGGTCGCGATGCGATCGCGCTTGCCCGCCAACTGACAAGCCCCGCGGGCAAGATCACGCTCGCGCACGTGCACCGCGGCGAGCTCGACCTCCTGAATGGCGCGCAGCGCGAGCTGCTCAAAGAGGACCGTGAGGCGTCGAGCAAGCTGCTTGAGCAGGAGCGTGAGGCCTCGGGCGTCGCGGCCGAGCTGCGAAGCGTCGTCGCCTTGAGTGCAGCCGCGGGCCTGCATCGACAGGCCGAGCTGCAGGGCGCCGACCTGCTGGTGGTCGGCTCGTGTCGCCATGGGGCTGTCGGCCGCGCGATGCTTGGCGACGACGCGCGCGACGCGCTCGCAGGGGCCCCCTGCACCGTGGCCATCGCCGCGCACGGCTTCGCCTACAGGCAGGGCGGCCTCGCGACGATCGGCGTAGCCTACGACGGCTCGCCCGAGAGTGAGGCGGCGCTGAGGGCGGCGCGCGCCGTTGCCGCAGCCACGGGCGCGGGCATCCAGGTTCGCCAGGTCGTCTTCATCCCGACGATGGCCTACTCGGGCTTTCTCGCCGTCGATCTCGCCAACAGCATCGAACAGATGGTCAACGACGCCGACCGACGCATCGAAGCGATTCCGGGCGTCACCGGCAAGGCGGTCTACGGTCCGCCCGACGCGGAGCTCGAAGCCTTCAGCGACGAAGTCGACATCCTGTTTGTCGGCTCGCGCGGCTACGGTCCGGTCAAGCGGCTGATGCTCGGCAGCACCTCCAACTACCTGGCGCGTCACGCGGGCTGCTCTTTGATCGTGCTCCCGCGCGCAGCAAGTCGCCACGACCGGCAGGCCGGCGCTGACGCCGACGCCGAGCGCGAGCCGACGGTGGGTGTCGCCGGCTGATCGAGAAGGAGGCCACCAACGATGAGCGGCAGACGACCATGTTCGAGAACGTGCTGGTGGGAGTGGACCGAAGCGCCCCAGCAGGCCGACGCACTCGATAACTTCAGGTGATGGCCGGCGA
>Ga0134128_10011391_pt1 | contig 10637 bp, 8 predicted proteins | sample KB31754_FD_96462 | JGI IMG/M metagenome (GOLD analysis project Ga0134128, IMG submission 96462) | Terrestrial soil microbial communities with excess Nitrogen fertilizer from Kellogg Biological Station, Michigan, USA - KB3-175-4 | ecosystem: Environmental > Terrestrial > Soil > Unclassified ...
CCCTCGCCGATGCCCTTGACGCCGAATTCGGTGTAGGGCGACGGCGTTTCCATGTGAACGATGCGCAGCGCCGGAACCTCGGTCGGTCCCGGCAGCAGATAATCGGACAACGTCGACGCGAGCGGCTGGCCCGACGTGTCGAACGGCATTTCCTCATAGAGCGCGGTACCGATGCCCTGCGCCACGCCGCCGTAGATCTGGCCGTCGACGATCATCGGATTGACGAGCCTGCCACCGTCCTCGACGACCACGTAGTCGAGAATCTCGACGTCGCCGATCTCGGGATCGACGGCGACGAGCGCCGCATGCGCGCCGTAACTGAACGTGCCCGAGTCGCGAACCGGCTTGTAGCCGGCAGTGACCTCGAGGCCCCCCGGATTGACGTGGGCCGGAAGATCCTGCGGGCGCAGATACCAGACGCGCGCAATCTCGCCGAGCGCCACGCTGCCCGAAGGGCCGATCGCGCGGCCGTCGCGCACGTCGACCTGCGCCGGGTCGGCGTTCATCAGAAAGGCGCCGATCGTCGCGAAGCGGCGTGCAATCTCGCGGCACGCAAGCGTCACCGCGCCGCCCGCCATCACCATCGAACGCGAGCCCCACGTTCCGGTGGAGTATGGCGTCACCGCAGTGTCGCCATGCACGAGATGCACTTTGGACGCTTCGATGCCGAGAATCTCGTTCGCAATCTGCGCGAGTGTCGTCTCGAGGCCCTGGCCGTGGGAATGCAGGCCGATGCGCAGCTCGAGTCCGCCATCGGGCGTGACGCGCGCGCTCGCCTGCTCGTATCCCGGCACCATCGGAATGCCCCAGCCCGCGTAGACCGACGTGCCGTGCGCCGCCTGCTCGCAGTAAACGGCGAAGCCGACGCCGATGCGCCGCCCGTCGGCCTCGCGCGCCTTCTGCCGCGCACGAATGGCGGGAAGATCGATCGCCGCCATCGCGCGACGCAGCGCCTGCGGGTAATCGCCACTGTCGAAGTGCTTGTTCGTGATGTTGTCGAACGGCATCTGCTCGGGCCGCACGAGGTTCTTGAGCCGCACCTCGGACGGCTCGATGCCGGCCTCTCTTGCCACGGCATCGAGCACGAGCTCGAGCGCAAAGCAGACGCCCGTGCGCGCGACGCCGCGGAACGGGAGGATCGGGCACTTGTTGGTGGCGACCGAGTACGTCCGGCAACGATAAGCCGGGAAATCGTAGGGCCCTGGCAGAATGCTCGCGACCTGCGCCGCTTCGAGGCACGCCGAGAACGGATACGCAGAATACGCGCCCGAATCGACCGTCGCTTCGCAATCGATGCCGAGCAGCCTTCCGTCGCGATCGGCGTACGCGCTGATGCGGTAGTGGTGCTCGCGGCAATCGGCGGCGGTCAGTTGCTCGCGCCGATCTTCGATCCAGCGCACCGGATGCCCGCAATGCAGCGCGAGCCAGCCGAGCGCGACCTCTTCGGGCAACAGGATGCCCTTGTAGCCGAACCCGCCGCCGATATCGGGTGCGATCACCCGGATGCGGCCGTGATCGAGACCGAGGCACTCGGAGAGGCCCGTGCGCACGATGTGCGGCATCTGCGCCGCCGTGTAAACGACGAGCTGCTCGTGGCGGCTGTCCCAATGCGCGACGACGCCGCGCCCTTCGATCGGCGACATGCACTGACGCGCCGTCCTGATCTCGCGCGTGACCTTGATCGGAGCGTCGAACGCCTTCGCGATGTCGACTTCGACATGCGTTTCGAGAAAGACGTTGTCGCCCCACGGTTCGTGCAAAAGCGGCGCGCCGGCCTCGCGCCCCGCGAGCATGTCGGATACGGCGGGCAGTTCGTCGAGATCGAGCCGAACCGCAGCCGCGACGTCCTCGGCATCGGCGCGCGTGGAAGCGACGCACATGGCGACGAGTTCACCGACATGGCGGACCTTTCCCGACGCGAGCGCGGGCTGCTCGGAAATCTTGAAGCCGGGCAGAGCCGAAACGGCGCGGATCGGCTTGACGCCGACGAGGTCTTTCGCCGTGAAGACGGCACCGTGCGCCGTCGACGGAACGACGATGTCCCGGATGTTCGCGTGCGCAGCCGGGCTGCGCACGAACGCCACGTCGCGCATTCCGGCGAGCCGCAGATCGGCGACGAATTGCCCTCGTCCCCGCAGCAGGCGATCGTCCTCCTTGCGCAGCATGCTGGCGCCGATGCCCTGCTCAGACATTTCCAGTGGCTCCCGCCTTGCGAACGCGCATTCTCGTTGCGCCGCCCGCGGCCGCGCGCGACGCCGATTTCGTCTGCTCGCGCCCGACGACGGAGGTGCCTGCGCGAGGCCGCGAGCGCTCCAGCAGGTCGATGTGAAGCTTGACGCAATCGTTGCGGTAGACGATTTCGGCGACGTAGATCGCCACGCCTGAACGATCGAGCACGACGCAATGGCACTCGGCAGTCGCCGCGCCCAGCGGCACCTGGAGCAGGCTCGCCGTGCCGGGATCGGCGCTGCCGATGACGAGCGTCTGATGGGCCTGCTCGATCCTCAAGCCGTCGAGTGTCGCGACCACCGGCAGCGCCGTGTGCGTTCGAAACGCCTGCGCGTTGCGTTCGTAGACGCTGCGATCGAGATGCAGATCGACGAGCGCATACGCCACGTCGCCCTTGAACTGCACGCTGCGCAGGAAAACATACTCGCGAGCGAGGCGGCCCTCCCCTTCGGCGAGCTTCGGCCATGCGGGAGGGTCGTCGACCCTGATGATCCTGAGCACGTTGTCCTTGATGGGCGCGATCATCGATTCCCACGTCGCGCCGAGCTTGAGCCAGTGCTTGTCCTGCAAACGGTCGGCAACGAACGTACCGCGCCCCTGCCGCCGTTGCACGAGCCCTTCGTCCTCGAGAAGCTCGACCGCTTGCCGTACGGTGACGCGCGCGACCTCGAATTCGCGCTCGAGCGTCTCGAGCGTCGAGATCTTCTGTCCCGGCAGCCATTCGCCGGTTTCGATCCGCCGCCGCAGCGTCGAGGCGACCTGGATGTAGAGCGGTACGCGGCTGCGGGCGTAAGTGACCTTGAGTTTCGACATTCAGGTCATCCTATCGCGCGCCGTTGCATTTCGCCGGCCGGCGCAACGCGGCGCAGATCAGCGATATCCTGCTGATGCGCGACTTCCTGCTGCTTGCGAAGCCTCCGCGCATCCTCGACGTCGATCGCAGCGAAGCGAATCGCGCGGCCGGGCTTGCGCCGGCCGACGACGGGAATGTCGGCGGAAATCACCGTGGCGATCTTCGGATAGCCGCCGGTCGTCTGATGGTCGACCATGAGGATGATCGGCTTACCGGACCCGGGCACCTGGATCGCGCCTTCGACGGTGCCGTCGGAGACGATGTTGTAGCCTTTGGCATGGGCGAGCGGCGGCCCGTCCAGGCGAAAGCCCATGCGATCGGCCTGGTTGGAAACGACATACTCTGCGGACAGGAACGTCGCGACGGCGGCGTCGGTGAAATAATCGCGCTGCGGCCCCAGCACGACGCGGATCGGCCGATCGAGTCCGAGGTCGACGGGGCGCGCGAGGGCAAGCTCGTCGCGCACGTCGACCGCGTCGCGTGCGAGCGGCAAACGGTCGCCGCGGCGGAGCGCTCGGCCGTGAAAGCCGCCGATTCCGCTGCGAACATACGTGGCGGCGCTGCCGAGCAGCGGCGCAATCTGCGGCCCGCCTTCGATCGCGAGATAGGCGCAGACGGAATCGCCAGACGCGCGTACGCGAAACACGTCCCCGCGCACGAGACGCACGCTTCGTCCGGCGGGAACATCCCGGGGGCGATCTGCGCCGATTTCGAGCGCGCCGTCCCCGCCGACAAGCGCGATGCGAACGGAGTTCGCGGCGACGGCGAACGTCGCCCCCAGCAGAAGCATCTCGAGCGCCGGCGTGCCGGGCGGATTGCCGACGAGCGCGTTGGCGAGGCGCAGGCTGATCCGGTCGAGCGGACCGGAAGCAGGCAGGCCCACGTTCTGGTAGCCGACCCGCCCCAGGTCCTGGACGGTCGTATGCAGCCCGTGCGCGACCACTTCGAGGTTCGGCGTCATGCGGCGATGCTTTCGTACGGGACGCGGTACGTCCCGGCGGCAACCGCGGCACGGATCGCGTCGAATTCGCGTACTCCGATCCGCTCGAAGCGCACCGCATCGCCGGGGGCGAACAACGCCGGGTGGGACGAGCCGGGGTCGAACAGGCATATCGGGGTCGCGCCGATCAAGTGCCAGCCTCCCGGACTCTCGACCGGGTAAATGGCGGTCATCGTCGTGGCGATCGCAATGGATCCGGCAGGCACGCGGGTCCGGGGATCGGTGCGCCGCGGCAACACCATGCTTGGCGGCAGGTCCCCCATGTACGGATACCCGGGTGCGAAGCCGACCATGTAGACGTGAAACCGCATGCCGGTATGCAGGCGGACGATTTCGTCGGTGGAAACCCCGGTGCGGCGCGCGACGTCGTCGAGATCGGGCGCATGATCCGTCGCATAGCTCGCCGGAACGCGCCACAGTCGCGACGGCCTCGTTTCACCGCGCGCGTTGCCGGCGAGTTTCTCGAGCCGGGGGATCAGCGCCGCAGGCGACGTCGAGAGAGGATCGTAGTGAACCGTCAGCGAGCGGAATGTCGGAACCGTCTCCACGACGCCGGGCAGTTTGGCCGCACGCGTGAGCGTATCGAGGTGCAGGACTCTCTCGCTGACGGCGAGATCGATGTGGTCGCCGAATTCGACCGTCACCGCGGTATCGCCGCAAAGAAGGATCCGCACCGTCACTCCGAGATCGTTCTGCCGTCAGGCGCCGCCAGCCGCGTCCTGACGCGGCCGGGTCGGTCGTATTGTCATCCTATAAATAGTATCGTACCATCGTGAAGACATGCATCATCGCGCACCGGTGATGCGCCCGACGCGCGTGCGATCGCATGCACGACGAACGAAAAGCCGACGATGCCGACACAGATCAACCTGAACGCCGACATGGGGGAAGGATTCGGCGCATACGACATCGGCAACGACGAGGCGATGCTCAAGATCATCCGGTCGGCGAGCATCGCCTGCGGATTGCACGCGGGTGACCCGCTCACCATGCATCGCAACGTGCAGCGAGCAAAGGAGGAAGGCGTCAGCATCGGGGCGCATCCGGGCTTCAACGATCTCTGGGGCTTCGGCCGGCGGCGTATCGAGATGAAGTCCGACCAGCTCGAGTATCTCGTCGCCTATCAGATCGGCGCGTTGCAGGCGATGGCCGCCTACGTCGGCGAGCGTGTCACGCACGTGAAGCCCCACGGCGCGCTGAACAACATGGCAGCCGTGGATGGGGACTACGCCATGGCGATCGGCCGTGCCATCAAGGCGGTCGATCGGGAAATCGTCTATGTCGCGCTCGCCGGCTCCGAAATGGAGCGGGCCGGCCGCACGCTGGGACTCCGCGTCGCGCGCGAGGGATTCTGCGATCGCCTCTATGATGACGACGGCAACCTGACGTCGCGCAGCATTCCAGGCGCGGTCATCAAGGATCCGGCGGCGGCGGCGAAGCGAGTCGTCGACATGGTTCGCAACGGGGAAATCGTTTCACGCAATGGAAAGCGGATTGCCTGCAAGATCGACACGCTGTGCGTTCACGGCGACGAGCCGACAGCGGTCGACCTTGCGCACGCCGTGCGGGCAGGCCTGGAGGCGGCCGGCGTTGCGATCGTGCCACTCACCGAAATGTCGTTCGACTGATGGGGTCGCTCCACGCCGGTAATCCGTCGTGAAAGCATAGGGCGGCCGCATGACCGAGGCAGGGACCGCATCCGCAAGCCGTCGGCCGGTGCTCGGCATCATCGGCGGCACCGGTGCGCTCGGCACGGCTCTGGCCATGCGCTGGTCGGCCGCAGGGTATGCCGTGGTGCTCGGGTCGCGCTCGCGCGAGAAGGCCGAGGCGGCGGCGCGGAACATCCAACCGGGAAAAGGCGCACCGCTCGCGCGCGGCGACGACAACGTCGGCGCCGCACGCACGGCCGACATCGTGCTGATCGCCGTACCGTTTTCGAGCCATGACGCGATCCTCGACGAGATCGCCGATGTCGTCGCCGGCAAGATCGTCGTCGACACCGTCGTGCCGCTCGTACCACCGAAGGTGTCGCTCGTGCAGCTGCCGGCGCAAGGCTCCGCTGCTCGAATCGCACATGAGCGCATCGGCGACAAGGCCCTCGTCGTTTCGGCCTTTCACAACGTGAGCGCCGTGAAGTTGCGGGCGGCGGGCGACGTGGATTGCGACGTCTTGGTTTTCGGCAACGACCGCGCGGCACGCGACAGCGTCATTGCCCTTGCCGATGCGCTCGGCACGCGCGGCATCGATGGAGGCGCGATTGCCAACTCGGTGGCCGCAGAAGCGCTCACGTCGGTCCTCATCGGCATCAACAGGCGCTACAAGGTCCATCTCGGCGCCGGACTGCGGATCACCGGCCGCTTCGAGACTTCGAACGAGACGTAAAAATGATGAAGCAGGGCCGGTCGGTCACGTTGACGGCCGTCCAGGGACTTCCGCTGATCGAGCCGGGAGACGATCTCGCCGCGATCCTGATCGACGGCATTCGCTGCGCCGGCATCGCACTGCGCGATCGCGACGTGCTGGTCATTGCGCAGAAAATCGTGTCCAAGGCCGAGGGACGGTATGTCGAGCTGCGCGAGGTCGCGCCGTCCGCGCGCGCCGCCGAACTGGCCGCGATCGTGCAGAGGGACCCCCGCGTTGTCGAGGTCATCCTTTCCGAGGCGCAGGAAATCGTGCGCTATCGCAAGGACGTCCTGATCGTCGCGCATCGGCTCGGGTTCGTCATGGCGAACGCCGGCGTCGATCAATCCAATGTCGATCAACAGGACGGTCACGAACGCGTTCTGTTGCTGCCGGTGAACCCCGACGCTTCGTGCACGGTACTGAAGAACCGATTGGACGCGGCCTTTGCAGTCGATCTCGGCGTCGTCATCAATGACAGTTTCGGCCGCCCCTGGCGCAACGGCGTCGTAGGCGTGGCGCTCGGGGCTGCGGGGCTGCCTTCGTTACAGAACCTGATTGGCAGCCGGGACCTGTTCGGCCGGGAACTGCGCGTCACGGAAGTCGCATTCGCCGACGAAATCGCCGCCGCGGCGTCGATGTTGATGGGCCAGGGCAACGAAGGGCTCCCGCTCGTGCATGTGCGCGGACTCGATTGGAACGAACCCTCCCGCAATGGAGCTGCGCTCCTGCGACCGAAGCAACAGGACCTGTTTCGATGAGCGTGCTGGCATTGTCCGGCGGCGTTGGAGGAGCGAAGCTCGTGCTGGGTCTTCGTGTCGTGCTCGGCACCGGCAATCTCGCGGTCGCCGTCAACACGGCGGACGATTTCGAGCATCTCGGGCTCCATGTCTCGCCCGATCTCGATACAGTGCTTTACACGCTCGCCGGCTTGAACGACCCGGTGCGCGGTTGGGGGCGCGCCGACGAGAGCTGGAACTTCATGGGCGCGCTCGCCTCGCTGGGAGGCGAAACCTGGTTCGCGTTGGGCGATCGCGATCTGGCCGTTCACGTGGAGCGTACACGGCGACTGCAGATGGGAGAAACGCTGACGTCGATCGTCGCGGACATGGCGTCACGGCTCGGCGTCGCGGTTCGGATCGTGCCGATGACGGACGATCCCGTGCGCACGGTGGTCCACACACGCGATGAAGGTCCGTTACCTTTCCAGGACTATTTCGTCCGGCATCGCTGCGCGCCCGCCGTGGCGGAGATCTCCTTCGCCGGCGCCACTGAAGCGCGACCGAGCCCGGCGTTCGCGGCGGCGATCGCCGATCCGGAACTGCGCACCATCGTCATCGCGCCGTCGAATCCCTGGCTCAGCATCGATCCGATCCTCGCCGTCCCCGGCGTGCGCCGCGCGCTCGAAGACGCGCGGATTCCCGTCATCGCCGTCTCGCCGATCGTGCACGGTCAGGCGGTCAAGGGACCTACCGCGAAGATCATGCGCGAGCTCGGCATCGAACCGACGTCGAGTGCGATTGCGCACCATTACAATGGGCTGATCGACGGTCTCGTCATCGACGAGTCCGATGCATCGGATGTCGAGCAGATCGGGATCCCGGTGAGCGTCACGCGAACGCTGATGAACGACCTCGATGATCGGCGCCGTCTCGCGCAAGCCGTCCTGGCGTTCGCGGAGACGCTCACCGGCACTGCGACGGGCTCGTGAGCGCAGTCGACACGCGCAGGGTGAACGGGACCGGAACGCTTTGGGCGGTGGTGCCCGCCAAGCGGTTCGCGCATGCGAAAAGCCGGCTGATGCCGCTGTTGTCTTTCGACGAACGCCGGACGCTGGCCGGCGCGATGCTCGCAGACGTGCTTTCGACAGTTACGCGTGCGCCGTGTCTCGCCGGCGTGATGGTCGTCACGAGCGAGCGCGAGTGGGTCGCGATTGCGCGCGAAGCGGGCGCAGCCGTCATCAGCGACAACGAATGCGAAGGCACGCAGAGCGCTGCCGTCGCCGTGGGGGCGCGCCGTCTCGCCGACATGGGCCAAGACGGAATGCTCGTGATGCCCGCCGACGTGCCGCTCGTCACGGTCGACGATGTCGAAGCGATCGTACGCCGGCATCGTGCCGCCCCATCGGTCACGCTGGTGCCGGCGACCAGGGATCGAGGAACGAATGCGCTCGCCTGCTCGCCCCCCGCCGCCATTTCATGTCACTTCGGCGACGACAGCCTGCGCGCGCACATCGAGACGGCCCGCGCCGCAGGGATCGTCCCAACCATCGTGCGGCTCGAGCGCGTCGGTCTCGACATCGATCGACCCGACGATCTCGCCGAGTTTCTGCTCCGGCCATCGCCGACGCGAAGCTATGCTTACGTGATGGCGAGCGGGATCGTGCAGCGGTTGCGCGATCGCGATCGCTGCCGCGTATCCTCTGCCGGGCAAGCGCCGTGACGATCGAAGCGACGAGCGACCCATGACCCGCTTCCCGGCGTCGACTCTCGCGCCCGATCGCAGGTTGTCCCGCGACGAAGCGCTGGCGCTCGCAGACGCCGACGAGCTCGGCGAGCTGATGCGCGCGGCGGCCGCGCGTCGTGATCATGCACACGGCGCGGTCATCACCTACTCGCGCAAGGTCTTCATCCCGCTGACGCACCTCTGCCGCGACGTATGCCACTACTGCGCGTTCGCGCAGCCGCCCCGCAAAGGCGAGCGCGCCTATCTGACGCTCGAACAAGCGGTCGCCGTCGCACGGGCCGGAGCGGCTGCGAATTGCCGCGAAGCGCTGTTCACGCTCGGCGACAAGCCGGAGCTGCGTTATCGAGTCGCGCGCGACGAGCTATGCGAGCTCGGACACCCGACGACGCTGTCGTATCTCGCCGAGGCGGCGCGCGTCGTGATGCACGAGACGGGACTTCTTCCGCACGTCAATCCCGGATTGCTCGACGCCGCCGACATCCTCGCATTGCGAAAAGTGTCGGTATCGCAAGGGATCATGCTGGAAAGTGCGGCGGACAGACTGTGCGCGCGAGGCGCGGCTCATCACGGATCCCCTGACAAGGCGCCGACAGCGCGGCTCGCGACGATCAGGCTCGCCGGTGAAGCCGCTGTCCCGTTCACGAGCGGGATACTGATCGGCATCGGCGAAACGCGTGCCGAACGGATCCAGGCGCTGCTTGCATTGCGCGACCTTCACGATCGCCACGGTCACATGCAGGAAATCATCGTTCAGAACTTCCGGCCGAAGCCGGGAACGCGGATGGCCGCGGTCTCCGCGCCATCGCTCGAAGAGCATCTGTGGACGATTGCCGTCGCGCGTCTGGTGTTCGATCCGGCGATGAACATCCAGGCACCGCCGAATCTCAGCCCCGGGTCCTTGCAGACGCTCGTCGAAGCGGGCATCAACGATTGGGGCGGCGTGTCGCCGGTGACCCCCGATCACGTCAATCCGGAAGCACCCTGGCCGCACCTGACCGTGCTTCGGGAAGCGACGAAATCGGCGGGGAAGGAGCTCGTCGAGCGGCTCGCGATCTATCCGGCCTACGTGCGGGAGATGCAGCGCTGGGTCGATCCCGCCTTGCATACGGCGCTCCTTCATCGCGTCGATGGCGACGGGTTCCCACGCACCGACGACTGGTCGCCGGGTGTCGTGGCCGATCCTCCCGCGTCGGATCTCGCACTGATTCGCGCACCTCGCCCCGCGATCTCGCGTTGCGCCAGCCACGCGATCCTATCGAAAGCCGCGCGCGGCGAAACGCTGCACGAGGCGGAAATCGTCGAGCTCTTCCGCGCGCGCGGGGAAGACTTCTCGGCCGTCTGCGCCGCGGCTGACGCATTGCGCGCGAGCTCCAACGGCAGCGTCGTGAGCTACGTCGTCAATCGCAACATCAACTACACGAATATCTGCTCGTACCGCTGCCAGTTCTGCGCATTCGCGAAAGGCAAGGCGAGCGAGGACCTCCGCGGCAAGGCCTACGATCTGCCGCTGGACGAGATCCAGCGCCGCACGCGCGAGGCCTGGGAGCGCGGGGCGACCGAAGTGTGCATGCAGGGCGGCATCCATCCCGCGTATACCGGCGCGACCTATCTCGAGATCTGCCGCAGCGTGAAGGCTGCCGTTCCGGACATCCACGTCCATGCGTTCTCACCGCTCGAAGTGTGGCAGGG
>Ga0134128_10011393_pt1 | contig 10636 bp, 9 predicted proteins | sample KB31754_FD_96462 | JGI IMG/M metagenome (GOLD analysis project Ga0134128, IMG submission 96462) | Terrestrial soil microbial communities with excess Nitrogen fertilizer from Kellogg Biological Station, Michigan, USA - KB3-175-4 | ecosystem: Environmental > Terrestrial > Soil > Unclassified ...
AAATCGCCCTGCACGCTCTGGCCGAGCCCGGCAAATTTACCACCGACCCGCTCCACCAGCATTCTCCGTATCGGCGCGTCATTCAACGCAATCTGGATTACCTGTTGGACCGTGCTCGACTGATTGGCAAACACACCGGGACGTGGGCTGAGGCGATGATCCAACAACGCGGCCCCATCGGCACCCGCGTGTTGCACGGTCTGCTGGCACTGGCGGGCAAACATCCTGTGGCCGCGCTGGAAGCCGCCTCTGAGAAGGCCCTGCATCACGGCACCTGGCGTTTACGGGATTTGCGCTTGTTGCTGGAACGGGCCGGGCCACCGCCGCAACTGGATTTCCTCGAAACTCACCCTTTGATCCGGTCGTTGGATGCTTATGAGGCACTGACGCCGGATTGTTTTAACCCTCAACCACAAACTGTATATGAGCAACCTTGAAAATACCCTGAAACAACTCCGCCTTTCCGGTTTGATGCGAACGTTAGACGTGCGCTTGCAAGAAGCCGCCGCCAACCGGCTCGGCCACGCCGAGTTCCTGGAACTGATCTGTCAGGATGAGATTAACGTACACCAGCAGCGGCTGATGGAACGTCGCACCAAGGCTGCTGATTTTCGTGGCTTGAAAACTCTGGAGGACTTCGACTGGAGTTTTAATCCGGCCATCCACCGCAAAGACATTTATGATTTGGCCTCCGGCAACTTCATCCGCCAGGCCAAGGATGTTCTTTTTCTTGGTCCGCCAGGCGTTGGCAAAACGCATTTGGCTCAGGCCATCGGCTACGAAGCCATCAAAATGAACTTTCAGGTGCTCTACCGCTCGATCTTCGATCTGGTGCGCGACTTCATGAAAGATGAAGCGTTCAACCAGCAGGATCGAACCCTGCGCCGTTACCTCCATCCTGAACTTTTGATAATTGACGATTTCGGACTGAAGCAGTTGCCCAAGAACTTCGGGGAGCACCTGTTCGAAGTGATCATGCGCCGATATGAAAATCGGTCCACCATCATGACCAGCAACCGGCCACTGGAGGAGTGGGGCAAACTTTTGGGCGACGTGCCCACTGCCGGTACCATCCTAGATCGGTTCCTGCACCGCGCCCAGACCATCGCCATTACAGGCAGAAGCTATCGGCTCAAAGACCATGCTGCCGTTGCCGGAAAAGAAGACAAAAGCAAAAAGACTAAATCCAAGTCCAACGAACCTTTGACCGCAGAACCGGCGAGCTGAATGGCTCGCTTTCCGGTTCTGCTCGTTTTATTTTGCTGCTTGCGCTTATGAAGACTCTGGTTCAAATCCAAGGCGAAGTGGAGCGTTTGGCGGCATTGATCGGAGCAGCGGGGCACCATTCGCTCCCGACGTATGGACGCACTGAGGACGGAGCTCGCCCCCACATTGAGGTTGATTCGCGGGGTTATCACTTCGTGGTGGTTGAACGTGGTCAGGAGCAGTCGCGCTCCACAACCAAGGACCTTGACGACCTGCTTTACCAGATTTTTCAGTCCGTCACATTCAGCCTCGCCTGTGCTTACGAACTACAGCACCGCGTCGAGACACAAGATTGTCGTCGGCTGCTCTTCCGGCGGCAAATCGAATTGCTTTCGCAGATTTGTGAACGCTGGGGCCAACGTGAGGCTGAGGAGCATGAGCGCATACTGAAAGAGCACCCGATTGACGACCTGTCGGGTGTCCGAGCACGTCTGTCAGCGCAGATTGGCTGGAAGAAAGCATGCGAGCAGTACCCGCTGCCCAAACCAAACGCCGACAAGTCGCCTGAGGCAAGAACCGATAAAAGAAATTGAAGAGCGCCTTGATCGCGTCCAGTAAACTGATATGAATAATTCACCTCAGAGTGGCCGGTTTTGATTCGACTCTGACTGGCTGGTTTTGAAGTGACCGGTGACATCTCCGCCGGATTCAAATCGCGGAACGAAACGTAAGCGAAGCAATCAGCGAACGGGCAAAGGCCGTGAGTGATTGCGTAGTGTTAGTGAAGTGAAGCGAGGCTGAACCGAAGGAGTCAGGGCAAACTTCCCGGAGGCAGTCTGCGACTTTCAGCAGGAGTGAAACGACAGGCAAGCCGGTGCTGAAAGGTCGCAGTCTGCCGACAAGTGCGCATCGAACTGAGGGCGTTTTCCAATCGGTGGCGTTTACGGCTGTTGTCGTATTTCGATTGATTGGGATTTCAGCGAAAGGAGAATTAATCGGGGCGAGGATTTGGCGGCACCCAATTTCGATTCCAGCAATAATTCCAGAGTGTCTCCAGCTTTGCCAATTCAACGTGTCCATCAAAACATGCGATATTGATCGCACCTGGCAATCTCTGTTCGGTGTCGAAATCAGTGGGCACCCGTCGGGCGGAAAGACTGCCGTGTCGAGCGATGATCATTCGTCCTAGAGGGCCGCCGAAACCGCTGCCGTGAGCACCTGAATAAAGATTCGCAGGCGGCACATCGTTGGTCCTGGGCCAGCTGTCGACCCAAACGCCATCGGCAAAAACCGGTGTCTGCGAAGGTCTGGAAACATCCATTCCGTTTCTAAAGGCGTTCGCCTGATCTGCGGCGGACATGCTCCCGGCTTGATTGGTGAGATTCGAATATAACCATCCATTCAGGCAATAACTGCCATACCATCGCTTCTCTGGATTTCTCGAATCCCAGTGCCATGCTTTGTCCGCTGCGCCGAAACTTGTGTTGATCACATTCGTATCGGCGGCAACCGGACATAATCTGACGGCGTCGACTTTGCCCTGATAATCAATCAAACGCCCCATCCAGAGACGTCTGTCGCCCGTTACATCATACTGAAGACATGTTTCGTGGAAGTCGCCCATGTAAGTCGTGTTAGCGAGGCTGATCTGTTTCAGATTATTGAGGCAGACGACCTGCAACGCCCGCAACTTTGCCTTTGAGATCGCGGGTAACAGCATCGCGGCTAGAATGCCAATCACGGCAATCACGACGAGCAATTCGATCAATGTAAAACCATGGTGCTGTTCGCGCACTTTGAATCCCCCGGAAACAGCCGGACTAATGGCATTCATTTCTTCGTGGCTGGACATAACTCAGTATTTTGTTTCAACGGTTTTCCAGGATGAACTTCGCCACTGCTTTATAACGGTTTTTTTGTTCGTCAATGGCAAAGAATACATGGCCGGCTTTACCGTAAAGTATTTGTGTTGTTGTATGATGAGCACAAGCCGCCAATGCATATTGCTCCATATGTTGTTGATTCACTAAATCGTCCTCGGTTCCGAACGAAAAAAAGATGCTTCGGACCATTTTTGTATCTCGATCAACCGGCTGAAATGCGACGGGAGACAGTATGATGGCGCCTCGCCAGAGTTCCGAATGTTCAGCAAGCAGTGCTGCGATTGAGCGCGTGCCCGCGCTCTCGCCACTAACGTAGATTCGGTGGGGGTCCACGTTCGTATTTTTTATCATCTGGTTATAAACTGCCAGCGTATCCTCCGGATCAGTGGCAGTATCGGGACGGCCTCTACCGTACGGATTTACAGCAACAAAGAAGATTCCCGCATTGGCAAGAAATTGAGAATTAGGCTGGTAGCCAAGATCGCTAAACTGGTCCATAACAACGGGATATTTCCTTCTCGGATCGGGGTGAGCTGGAGGCAGGTAATAGTAATCAACTGTTTGGCCGCTCGGATTGGTGACTGCAGCCTGAACCGGCAGCACGAATTTGCTGAATTTGGGATGTTCTGTTATAGGCACGACATTTCGGAGCGTTTGGTGCAGGATGTCGTATTCCCAAATTCCTAGCGGCTGGTAGTCAACGGAAGCAACGACATATAATTTGTCCCGCGTAGGATTTGTGCTGAAATCGCGCACGACCTGTCTTCCTTCGGGAAACGCCTGTCGATTTAAAAGACCTGAATTTGGGTTAAGCGGCGGGGCCATGAAGAGATTTGTTTGCAGTTGAGGATCTTTCGTTTGAACTGCAAGATAATTCCGATTGCCTGCGATGCCCACGTAGGCGATGCCAGAGTCGTTCTGCAGCCATTGCCCGTTGAAATCGAAATTTGCGTAGTCGAGTTCCGACAGAGGCTTCTCTGTCATTCGAGGGTCCAATCGATAGAGAGTTTTTTGTTTTGACGCTGTGTCGGTTGCCACAAAAAGATAATTGTCGTTTGCCGGGTTGTAGCTAAGCCACGAAAGCGTGCAATTCGTCTGTTGGATTAATCGGGTCGAATGATTCTCGGGAATTTGGAAATGCCAAATGCTCGATCCATCCACGTAGGCCACTGATTGGTCAGAGTCAGGAATGAGCCAGCCGCTATTGCGACTGAGTTGGCGCAGTTCCAGCAAGCCCTTGCCTCCGAAACGGCCGAAATGATTGTCGGGTTCAATATTAAAGAGAAAAAGTTTCTGTGAGGCATCGAGAAGAACGATCGAATTACCATTGAGCCAGGACCCGCTCTCCACCTCTTCGGGGATGTCAAAGGATGCTATTTCCTTTCCGGTCACGCCATCGCAAACAGAAACGTGCTGAGGTCTGTCTCCTTCCGCGATTGTGGAAAATGCCAGGTAATGGTCATCAGTTGACCAACCAAAAAGTTTTGCTGAGTCACTCCGCCCGTGGGTTGTTGCTTTGCCAACACTGATTTCTTTGCGCTCCAAGCTCGCAAGGTCTACCAGGAAAACTCCTATTCCTTTTTCCACCGTTCGCGTATAGACCAGGGCAGTTCCGGAATGGTTTTCGCTTGGAGCACTCAGGATTTCACCATGGAAATATGTTTCGTCCAACATGGCATCCAAATGTCGCGGCAACGAGGCCCATGCGCGTAATTGCGCCCATCCCATCACGATTCCGCACAGCGCCGCGCCGATTCCCCAACCGAACAATAGTCTCTTGAAAGGAACGAAGTTGCCGGACAACAGGCGTTTTTTCGACATGCTCGGAATGGGCCCCTTTTCCGCAACCTTTGAGGTGCGTTCCTGGACAATTGATTTTGGAGGAGAACCCGGAACCTGGAGGGACTTGCCGCAGGCCGGGCAACGAATGAATTGGCCTGCTTCTGAGACATCAACGACCACATGTTGACCGCAGCTTTTGTTCGAGCAGATAAACTTAATGCTTGCGGAGGCGGGTATCTGCAAGGAAGCTGAGCATGCAGGGCAAATCGAAGAACTGCCCGCCAGTGATTCATCGACGGAGATCCGCTGGCGGCACTCGGGATTGGGACAGTTGAATTTGATCTCCATGGATGACTGGCGTCAAGCATTCACTTCAACGGTTTTTTTATCACTACGGGTTTGTTGCGGCGCAAATAGCTATGCGTCAAAAATCCCACACTGCCTAGGAATAACCAGATCGACGTCGCAAACATAAACCAACCAGTGGCCCGCGGTGAAAGTGGCAGCTTGTCGTTGAAGTTACCTAAACAGTCACACGCAATCAGGGAACCCTGAGCCTGCAATCCAAGCCGATAAATCAAGAAATTGACAGCCAGCCAGGCAACGAGGCACAGCTTGATTTTTTCGCATCCGTTTTTTATCAGCAGAAATGCCGAGACAACCAGTTCAATTCCACCAACCAAATAAAATACGTGGCGATTCGTCAGGGGAAGTACCGGATCAGGGTAACTCAGGGCCTGCGCGGGCCCGGTGGCGCTGAAAATCTTGGCCACAGCAGTGACGAACAGAATGACCGCCGCCGAAAAAATAAAGCGATTTTGAATTTTAACATTCACGATTTTGAATGTCAGTCGTCAGAGCGAATCGTCCAAACGTTCGGGTAATGATCGCGAGGATGCGAGTTTCTGAGGTCTGGTTGGCCGACGGATTCCGAAGGATACATCAATTCTACATGGCCATCGACCATAAGGTAGTTGATTTTGCCCTCGTGATACACATTCGCATCTAAATTGGTTGATAAATGGACCTGCGGGGAGTCGATCGTCGCGCCGTGAAAATTAAACGCAGTGTTCTCCGACCAGGCATTTTCGGTCAGCAATAGGGTGGTGGCCGGCGCGTGAATCATCCTTAATGTGACGGGAGGCATGATCACCTTTGTAGCAGCCGTCGGATCGTTGGTTGGCGGCGCAGTGACTGAAAAGTAGTTGGTCAGTGCTGCAGTTCTGCGCTTGCCGAGTGTCCAATTCCACCAAATGCCGACCCCGGTTTCATTTTGATCGGATATTGGCCATTGTTCCGTTCGTTCGGTGTGGCTCGGCATGGCATACGTCCGGCGACGGGCTTGTTCTTGTACCGGCGGCTCGGTATCAGCCGGGCACCGCAATAGATGTTTTTGCTCCAAACCGTTCTTTCCCAATGGTATCAGTGGAAAAACCAAGCTATCCCAAACGAACTTGGAGGAGGAGTAATCATCCCGCTTACCAAGTCGGATGGACGCATAGGGCAATCGATCATTGTTATCGTGTTCGTACAATGTCATCGCGACTCCCAGTTCTTTCAAATTAGATGCACATAAAACCTTGGCTGACGACTTGGCTTTGAGGATAAAAACATAGGCGATACCTCCTAGTGCCAGCAAAACGGCCAAGGCTACGATTATGTCGATTCGGCTGATTCCGAGCAAAGCTTGGTCAACTTTAGTCTCGAACCTGCCATGGAGGGGGGCCTTTTCGTATGTCAACCTTTCCAAGCGGTTATTTTGGAGAACTGAGACGTTCACAATAATCTGTTTGCCTTGTTCGGGTGCGCAGTTTGTCGAAAACGCGGAATGTTTCGCGGCCGCGCAAAGATTCTTTCTCAAAAGTAAGCTTGGTGGAAGTCAATTCCCTTATCAATATGCGACACGTTCCAAATCTGCGACTCATTCCGGCGATCTTTTTGAAAGATTTAGGTCAAGGCTGCGTATGGTATAAAGAGCATCTGTGGGAGAACAATTTAAACTGCCGGCGAACCTAGAACAATTGGCCCGTGATGCCAATTATTGCGTGAAAGAATTGGCGCTCAGATGCGGAAGATCGGTACGTCAGTTAGAACGTGATTTTAAGAGTGAGTTGGGCATAACGCCCAGCGTCTTCCTCAGCCACTTGTGGTATGACGATGCGCAGGAAGCACTTGCGCGAGAGGGTTCAGTTCTATCAGCCGCGCTCGACATGGGCTATAAACATTTTGGAAACTTTTCCAGAGATTTCAAAAAAGCGTCAGGTTCGTCGCCATCCCGGCAAATTTCGCGAGGAGCCTCGGGAAAATAAGCGTTTGCAGCAGTTCGAATCCTCGCACAATAGAGCATTTCCATAAAAGCTGTAGCGATGTGTCAAGAGATCCGGAGGACAGCGGTCTTTTTGGCTTTTGTCCCGTCGCGGCGGGATTCGCCTCAGTTACAGGGGTTTCAAACCTGCTCCTTGGCCAAAGCCTCGCCAACCCTCAAAAATCCTCGCTGCATGAGACCATAGCGAGAGGGGGTTTGTCGCATTCTGATAAACCATTTTGCTTCACAATGTTCTTTAGGGGTGCTTCTATGCGGGGCGGCAATCTATATCTATAAGCGAGGATGAATAACGCATTTGCCAATCGACGGAGGCCGCCTCGGACCGTCGTGCCAAATTTTCGGGCGATTTATTGGTTACTGTCGTGAATGATAGGTAAATTTGCTTTTCAGTTCAAATTTCGAATGACGTCATATCTTCTAACAATGAGTGTTGCTAACGCAGAACGCCACTCATGTTCTCATAGGGACGCTGGGATATTGCGCACGAATTGCGAATGCGAAGCGCGACAAAAGGGCAAATCGGCGGACTTAATTAAAAAAGTCGTCAAGATTGGTGCCATAATCGCTTATTCGTTAACGCTTTCTATTTCAAGAGCCGAGACGATGGCTCAGTCGCCAACCAATCGCGTCGCATTTTTTAAGCAGGCGATGAGTTCGCCTCCTGACATAGAAAAATTTGTTGCGAAGCGAACCAACCTGATACTTCCTAAATCTGATCCACGCTTGTATGAGTATTTAGAAGGCGCGCTATCCGGGACAAACTTTTACGTTCATTTTCTCCCTGACCCCGGTCAGCCGGCCGATTCCAATCACTTGGGCACGATTTCAGCGAGGGTGGGATCCTCCACATATGAGTTGGGAGGGCATGGTATCGTATACGGAGTCGGTACAAACGCGTTAACAGAAGATGTTCGAGTGCAATTCAGTTTGACGCGCCAGATTCTTTGCATGGGCGCGGGGGAAATCGAGCCGGGAACCATGGTATGGAATGGCGATGATTTCACAGCAAAAAACGTCTTTGGTAAGAATGTGCACGGCTCGCTTCAGGTTTCAAACAACCTCCCGTTGCGCACGGAATTTTTTCTGGCCGGTGAACAGCTGCCCTACCAGACGATTGAGTATACCTATGGCACCTCGGCGGATTCTTTTGCGGGTTATCCTGCCAGCTTCTTGATAAATCTTAAAAGCACAAAGGGACTGTTACCTATCGCGGAGGTGGAGTTTAAAAGTGTGCTGCTTGCGACACAGCGATTGGACCCAAGTTTTTTTAGTCCGTCCCGTCTGTCTGGTGCCGTCACGTATACCAACGCATATAGTAATGAAGTTTTCTATGCGTCTTTGAGCAAGAGCAAAAGACTGGTTCGTACTGACCTAAGTTCCCTTGACAGATCTGGTGGATTCATCAATTCAAAGCCACGGTTAATGATTTATATGGGTTTCCTAATTGCAACATTAATCCCGGTGGGAATTCTCCTAATTTGGTGGTCACAAAACCAAAAACAAAAACAAAAATAAACCAAAAACAAAAATAAAACATGAAAACACTATGTAAAATTGCATTGGTGGCAATTATGGTGATGCCTTCGGCGTATTGCCTTGCCGCCGAGCCGGATTGTGACGGAACGACATCCGCAAACTGCCACCCACCCACCACCTCCGGTCCCACCTATTACTTTTGTGGAAAGGGTGGCTGTTTTGATAACTGCACAAAGAGTTCTAGTGCAGGCGATAACAGCATCAATGTATGCACCAGCGCCAAAGATAACAGTGGCACGTGCGCCTCAGCGGGTACGATTGCATGTCATTTCACAACCACTTTTACCTCTCCCTCAGGTGTTGTGGTTTTCAGCGGTCCCGATTCTTCAAATCCAGATACTTACGCGTGTAAGTGATTGTAGGGATATGTATACAGCGGTGAGTGTGGTTCGGAGTGCTCAAAATCGCATTTGAAAAGCGACTGCGTCCCCGAATCACACTGTCGTCGTGTAAAAGACATGCGTTAGGTGAGCACTCGGCTAAACGCCTATGACAAAGAATTGGTTCAACCTCAGTGCAGCTGTCATTTTGCTTATCACGGGTTCGGCTAAAATTATAAGTGCCTTTGGTCATGCAACGATTTTGCAACGGATGGATCCAATTTTTCCCATACAATTTAACCATTTAATGTTTGCGGCGGGCACGCTGGAATTGCTGGTGGCAGCCATTTGCTTTTTCGACAAATTGAGGGTTCCAGGGCATTTTTTTACGGCCTGGTTGGCGACGAGTTTCTTAATATATCGGATTGGTTTGTGGTGGATAGGCTGGCGCCGGCCATGCCATTGCCTTGGCGATTTTGGGGACGCGATTGGCATTAGTTCAGAGACAGCAGACGCAATAATGAAAGGTGTCCTGGCGTATCTCTTAATGGGCAGCTACGCCAGTTTATTTTGGCTCTGGCGGCAGCGTAACAGGATGCATGGTGTCGCTGCCACGCAATCGGCATGACGGTATATGGGGGCACAGCCTTTAGACATGCCGCTTCACGAAGACAGTCATTCTTCGAAAATCGAAAGAGGTTCAGTCTGTGTCGACGAGTCGTCTGTTTCTGCGACGCGGGGTTTCGCATGGTTTAAGAGAGCGAAGAGGTCCTCACCCTCCCCAATTTTAACTAGCGCCGCCGTTGTCATGTTTCTCTTGGCAATCGTGTTCGGTTGCCTTTTCGCAAACGCAATTTGTTCCTTAAGCGGTAGTTTGCACAATTTCCGATGGGTGCCGTCATCGGTTGAGTGTCTGCTGCTGTCTTGCCTTGCCGTCTGGTGCGGCACTTTCATTTTCCTAACGTTCCGCCGAGGCGATTTGCCGCTGATCGCCCTGCTTCTCATTGCCATTACCGGGTATTTTGCCAGGAGTGCAGCTTCTTGGCAGATGGATGACGCTGTGATTCTTTTGGCGGGTGTGACGGTAGGCAGGGGAATCTGCTTCTTACTGGAGGCGGGCGGAAGACGAAAGCAAGTAGGTGGGCAGCGCAATTTAGAGACCGTAAATCGCAACCCGGCAATCCTGAATTTCCTGGCCGGCTTGATCATGTTGCTGGCTTTTTCGTCTTGGTGGCATTTGGATATACCGGATTATTCTTATCAAGGAAGGCGCTGGGCTGGGCTTTGGGATAGTCCAAACATTTACGGAATGTTAATGGGTGTGGGGGTGGTGCTCGCAATAGGATTGCTATTTAAATATTTGGATGAAAGAAATTTACGCGGATTTTGCCAGTATTTCCTTCGCCGAAAATCTGCGAAATCTGCCAAAGAAAATATACCCGGAGACTCATGGAGTTTTTCCTGGCGAATCATTCTTGTTATCGCGACGGGAATGATGGCGGTTGGGCTGCTATTCAGTTATAGCCGCGGGGCATGGGTGGCGACACCGCTTGGTCTGTTGTACCTGGCAAAGGCGTATCACA
>Ga0134128_10011394_pt1 | contig 10634 bp, 8 predicted proteins | sample KB31754_FD_96462 | JGI IMG/M metagenome (GOLD analysis project Ga0134128, IMG submission 96462) | Terrestrial soil microbial communities with excess Nitrogen fertilizer from Kellogg Biological Station, Michigan, USA - KB3-175-4 | ecosystem: Environmental > Terrestrial > Soil > Unclassified ...
CGACGCTGCTGCGCATCATCGCTGGTTTCGAAAGCGCCACGTCCGGCGAAATTCTTATGGGTGGCGAGCGGCTCGATAACTTGCCGCCATACCGGCGCCGCGTCAATACCGTATTTCAGCACTACGCTCTCTTCCCGCATCTGACGGTCGCAGAAAACGTCGGCTACGGATTAAAGATCGCGCGCCTGCCGCAGCAGGAGGTCGCGACCCGAGTCGAGCAGGCGCTCGATATGGTCAAGATGACTGCTTACGCCGCCTCCAAACCGGCGAAGATCAGCGGCGGACAGCAGCAGCGCATCGCTCTCGTCCGCGCGCTGGTGAACCGGCCCCGGCTGTTGCTGCTCGATGAACCTCTCTCCGCCCTGGACGCCAACCTCCGCCGCCAGATGCAGGTCGAACTGAAATCGTTACAACGTGAAGTCGGAATCTCCTTCGTGTTTGTTACTCACGACCAGGAAGAAGCCATGGTCATGTCCGACCGCATCGCTCTCCTGCGCGGGGGAGAACTGGAACAGGTCGCGTCTCCCAGGGAGATTTACAACCGGCCGGCCACCGCCTATACCGCGCAGTTCATCGGCCACACCAATCTGCTCAGCGGCGAGGTCAAGGACGGAGTGGCACGCTGCTGCGACCTCACCTGGCGAACCGGCTTGCGGGACGGCCTGGGCCTGTTCTCGCTGCGCCCCGAAAACATCAGGCTGGCAAGCGCCGACAAGAGTTCGAAGGTACGCTTTCGCGGCAAGATTCTGCGCCAAGCTTTTCACGGAGCCACCGAACTGCTGCAGGTCCAGTGCAGCGACGGCTTGGTGCTATCTATCCGCGCCGCCAGCCAGGAGAATTGGAACGGAGATATCGAACTAGAGTTTTCGCCGGCAGACGCCGTGCCAGTTCGAGCATCCGAAATCCGGCAGCAGGAAAGAACCTGAACATGTTGTGTGGGCGGACACTCCTGTCCGCCGCCTTTGACTTTGATTTTATGTTCTCTCGCGCCTATCGAGCCGCCATCACCGCACCGCCGCTGCTATGGGTGGCCGTGTTCCTGCTCGCCCCCTATGCCATCCTTTTCTGCTACAGCTTCTGGTCGGTCTCGTCATCGCAAGACATTGTCCGCTCCTGGACGGGGGACAACTACCGCCAACTCCTGCAGGTGAATGTCTACTGGCAAACGCTCTTGCGTTCCATGTGGATCGCAGCGCAGGTGATGATCTTCTCCCTGTGCCTCGGCTACCCCCTGGCCTACTTTCTGTCGTTTCACGCCAAGAGAAAAGACCTCCTGTACCAGTTGGTAATCATCCCACTTTGGGTCAGCTACCTGGTGCGCGCCTACGCCTGGAAAACGATTCTGGGCAGCGATGGCGTGCTCAACACACTTCTGCAGTATGTGCACCTGACAACCCATCCGCTCGATTTTCTCTTGTACAGTCCGTTCGCGGTCGTGCTGACACTCACGCATATCTACACGCCGTTTACGTTCTTGCCGATCTATGCAGCGCTTGAGCACATTCCGCGAAACCTGATGGAGGCGTCGCACGATTTGGGTGCGACCCCGTTTCAGACTTTCTGGCAAGTAATTTTCCCGCTTTCAATTCCCGGAGTCCTGGCAGGAGCGACATTTGCTTTCGTGCTGAGCCTAGGAGATTTTCTCGCTCCTCAGTTGCTCGGTGGTCCCAGCGGCATCATGATTTCCAATATCGTGGTCAGCCTGTTTGGAGCTGCTTACAACTGGCCGCTCGGCGCGGCGATTTCCTTCTGCATGCTGGCGCTGGTACTCGGACTGCTCTTTCTCTCGGAAAGCTTGGAGAAGAAATGGAGCTTTAAATGAGCCGCCAGCGCACGGTTCCAACCTCACGCTGGCTGCCCTGGCACGCCATGGTTGTCTTCGGTTTTCTTTACCTGCCCATCGTCACGTTGATCGTCTATTCGTTCAACGGTGCGGGCGTAGGCGGATTTCCTCCGCGCGATTTGACCCTGAACTGGTATCGCCTGCTGTTTTCCGATGAAGCTATTTGGACTTCAGTTCTGAATAGTCTTCTGGTTGCTTTTGCAGCGATGGCAATTTCGCTGATCTTCGGTATTCCGGCAGCGCTGGCGCTCGATCGCGCCAACTTCCCCGGCAAGGCGCTGTTCCGCCGGCTCGTCCTATTGCCGCTGATCTTGCCCGGCATTATCACCGGACTTTCTCTACTGATGCTGTTTCGCGAAGCCGACGTGAAGTTAAGCCTGCTCACTATTGTTCTGGGACACGGCACGGCCCTGATCTCGGTCGCGACCACTGAGGTCTTCGCCGGGTTGCAGAAACTCGATCGCGCGCAAGAGGAAGCGTCCCTTGACCTGGGCGCAAACTACTGGCAGACATTCTGGCGCGTCACCCTGCCCAACCTGCGGCTGTCCATCATCGGCGCGGCGCTATTGATCTTCACGCTATCCATGGACGAGATCGCAGTCAGTTTTTTCCTCATCGGACGCGATAACACGTTGCCGCTAGAGATCTGGGGGCGGCTGCGGCGAGGTATCACCCCGGAAATCAACGCGGTCTCTACCATCATCTTTATTTTTTCATTGGCCGCAATCGTAACTTGGTACCGATTAAGGGCAGGTGCCGAAGTGAAGACAGGCGCCTTGTAGCGTCGCCGGCGAGAAATCCAAATGGCTCCAAATCGCAGAGACTTCATTAAGTTCGTCGTGGCGGGATCAGTAGCGGGCGGTTGCCCGGTTGACCTTTCCCTTCTCTCCGCGCAGACCGCCGATCCCAAATCTCCCGTGGTGGAGGGCGAAGACAACCACATCTGTCACCAGGTGCGCGACGGGAAAATATTCAGCCGCCCTTCCGTTTCCGCAAAGCACAACGTGGTCATCGTCGGTGGCGGCGTCAGCGGACTTGCGGCCGCGTATCGTCTGCGTGACCTGGATTTCCTTCTGCTGGAGAAAGAACCGCACTGGGGCGGCAACGCCTACCTGATGAAATATCAAGGCATGCCATACGCTACTGGTTCGGCCTTCCTGGGTAAGAGTGAACCCGCGTACGACTTTGCCAAGGAGATTGGCCTCGAACCGCTTCCCATCAACGACTCGGATGGCACCATCCTCAAGGGCGAATGGATTCCCGATACCTGGCGCAGCGGACTGGACAAACTTCCCTATTCAGTCGCTGTCCGTGAAAGTTTCAAGAAGTTCAGGAGGGAGCTTCTCGCCATTGATCTCGAGAAACGTGCGAAGGAATTCGACCGCCTCCCTTTTGCCGATTTAATCAAGGGATATCCAGCCGAAATCAAACAATGGTGGGACACCTACGGGCCTTCGAATTGGGGCGCTACCAGCGATGAAACCGCCGCCTCTTTGGCGCTTGACGATTTTCACGAACTGGCAGGAGAAAACGGCAACGACTACTACACGTGGCCCGGAGGCCTGGGCGCCATCACCAAGAAGCTGTCTGAAATTCTGCAGCAAAAATCTTCGAGCCAGATGCGCTCGGGCGCCACCATTGTGGCCGTGGTTCCGGAGAAGGACGAAGTCCACGTGACCTACATGGAGGGAGCGGAATTAAAAACCGTCGCCGCCAAGGCCGTCATCATGGCCACTCCCAAGTTCATTACTCGCCGCCTGGTCGATGGCCTGCCCGCCAAGCAAAGCGCAGCCATGAACCAGATTCGCTACATTCCTTATGCGGTGGTCAATCTCATCTTCGACAAACCGGTGTTCAACAAAGGCTATGACACGTGGTGCCCGGGCAACAGCTTTTCGGACATCGTCGTTGCAGATTGGGTAGTTCGGAACCGGCCGGGCTATAAACAGAAATACAACATCCTTACCTGTTACACCCCCTTGCGCGAGGAAGAACGAGGCCTGTTGCTTACCGAATCCGGCGCCCGACAGGTCGCTGCCAAGGTGCTACACGATTTCCAGCACCTGTTCCCCGGTTCGAACGTCGATCCGCTAGAGGTGCATCTTTACCGGCGCGGCCATCCTTTATACATGTCCACTCCCGGCCTCTTCGCAGAGGTGCAGCCTCTGGTGCGGCAACCCATGGACCGCATATTTTTCGCCAACACGGATTCTGAAGGTCCGGAATCCACGACCAACGGCGGAATCGAGGCCGCCGAACGCACGGTGAAGGAAGTGAAGGCCCGCTTGGCGGAATAAGCCAATCGCCGCAAGAACGCCTTGCGCGGATTCCTTCTGCCGGACGAATCGGAGCCCGCACCGCCTCGCCAACTCCCTGTCACACCCGCTTACATAGTAAAGTAGTAGCAGAGCTGTATTTGTGAGCCTCAGGAAGGCAACTGACTTTTGACTTCAAACATTCGTAATATCGCCATCATCGCCCACGTAGACCATGGCAAAACCACGCTGGTGGACGCCATGCTGCGGCAGAGCGGCACGTTTCGGGCCAACGAGCATTTGATTGAACGCGTCATGGACTCCAACGATCTGGAGCGTGAGCGCGGCATCACGATTCTGGCCAAGAATACCGCCATCTTCTACCACGACATCAAGATCAACATCGTAGACACGCCCGGCCACAGCGACTTTGGCGGCGAAGTGGAACGTGCCCTCAAGATGGTCGATGGCGTCATGTTGCTGGTGGACGCAAGCGAGGGCCCGCTGCCGCAGACGCGGTACGTGCTGAGCAAGGCCCTCGAAGCCCACCTACCTCCGATTCTTGTAATCAACAAGATTGACCGAGCCGATGCACGTCCGCAGGAAGTATTGAACGAGGTATACGACCTGTTCATTGACCTCGACGCCAAGGAAGAGCAAATCGACTTTCCGGTCCTCTATACGAACGCCAAGATCGGCACTGCTTCGACAGACATCAAAGGCGGCGGAGAAGATCTGCAGCCCCTGTTCGAGACTATCGTCAAGACTATTCCCGAACCCAAGGGCGATGTTGCCGGGCCGCTACAAATCCTGGTGGCCAATCTCGACTACAGCGACTATCTCGGGCGCCTCGCTATTGCCCGCGTCTTCAACGGCACCATGCGCACCGGCGAAGACGTCGGCATCGCCCGGATTGATGGAGCCCTGCACAAAACGAAAATTACCAAGCTGTTTTCATTCTCCGGCCTCAAGCGGGTTGACATCACGGAGACCACTCTAGGTGACATCATCGCGGTCGCGGGGGTGGAAGGCATCACCATCGGCGAGACCATCACCGACGCCGAGAATCCTTCCCCGCTTCCCCATATCGCGATTGATGAGCCCACCATCGCCATGCTGTTCACGGTGAATACGTCGCCCTTCGCCGGCCGCGAGGGCACGTATGTGACTTCCCGAAATTTGCGCGAACGCCTGCAGAAAGAGCTGCTGACGAATGTTTCCCTACGCGTCGAGGACACGGACAGCACGGATTCGTTCGTCGTAATGGGACGTGGCGAACTGCAGCTTTCCATCCTGATCGAAATGATGCGACGTGAGGGCTTCGAACTCATGGTGGGTAAACCCGAGATCGTCACCAAGCGATTCGAAGGCAAGCTCATGGAGCCGATCGAAAAGCTCACGGTCGACGTGCCGGAAGAATTTGTGGGCGTGGTGATGGAACAATTGGGCGCGCGCAAGAGCGAAGTCCTCAACATGCACAATCATGGATACGGCCGGGTGCGCATCGAGTTCCGCGTCCCCAGCCGCGGATTGATCGGACTACGCAGCCAGCTGCTCACCGATACGCGCGGCACCATCGTCATGAATTCTCTCTTCGATGGTTACATCGAGTGGCAGGGCGAAATTCCACACCGCCTGACCGGCGCGCTGGTATCCGACCGCGCAGGAGTAACCACGCCATACGCTCTTTACAACTTGCAGGAGCGCGGCGAACTCTTCGTCGGCCCCACCATCGATGTCTATGAAGGCATGATCGTGGGTGAGAACGCCAAAGACAACGACCTCGACGTCAACGTGGTGCGCGAGAAGAAACTGACCAACATGCGGTCATCGACCTCCGACATGGCGATCCGCCTGGTTCCCTTCCGCAATTTGAATCTGGAACAGGCCATCGAGTTCATCACCGACGATGAGTACGTCGAGGTCACCCCGAAGTCCCTCCGCCTGCGCAAAAAAGTTTTGCAGTTCAACAGGCGAAAACGCAGCTCCATGGTGGCCGTCGAAGACGAATAGGCTGCCCCACCTTGTCTCTCCGGTCTTGGAGACGAGGACGGGCACGCACTATACTGCGCTCATGCCCGGTGATCCCAAACTCAAGATGTACCTCGTGCCCTGCAGTTGTGGGACCACGTTCGCTGTTTCCGAAAACTACGATCGTCAGGGAACACCCTGGAGCCGATATCTGAAGTGCCCCAATTGCGGCAAACCGCATGATCCCAAGAACCGCCTATTACAACTCGGCTATCAGCACGGAGGATACTGGACGGTGGATGAGTGCTGAGCTCTCCGCAGCGAGTGGACCTCAAGTAAAAGATGGACTTCTTTGCGTAGTTTGCGGATTCCTTTGCGCCCTTTGCGGTCAAAGATTTTGATGGCTAAGTGGAAGTGTGCGTCCCAATATAAGGGGCAACCGATCTCCCGTAGATTCGCTTCCCATCCCTAAAAGACCTGCTATACTTCCCCACGCATTTGACTGTTCATCTGCTCCGGCTGTAAGACGGCCAACCAGCCTTTGCTCTCCGCCGAAGTCAGTCACACTCAGATAGCTCAATTAGAGGGCATCCGCTTGAAGAATATTTTCGTTGGGAACCTCGACTTCAATACTTCAGAGGAAGAGCTGCGGCAGATGTTCGAGGCGCACGGACAGGTAGATCGCGTCAGCATCATGACCGACCGGGACACCGGCCGCTCACGTGGTTTCGGTTTTGTGGAGATGACCAACGCGGAAGAGGGAGACAAGGCAATTGCCGCCCTGAACGGGACCCAGGTAGGCGGACGCACGCTGAACGTCAACGAAGCTCGTCCCAAGGTGGAACGCGGCGGCGGTGGTGGGGGCCGGGACCGCGGTGGTCGCGGCGGTGGCGGCGGTGGTGGCGGTGGCCGAGGTCGCTACTAAATAGACTCTGCGCGCGAAGCGTGAATGGAGGACGGGCGTCCCGGCCGGCTGGACGGGTGGGACGTCCGCCCTCCTACTCATGGTCCGATTGAAGGCCCCAGCGCCGGGATGTAAACTGATTCAGCGCGCCCGTAGCTCAGATGGATAGAGCGATTGCCTCCGGAGCAATAGGTCGGGAGTTCGAATCTCTCCGGGCGCACCAGATTTCATCCTTGCCTACCCGTTGGAACCATGGTCAGGGCAGCCGAGTTCTCGCTGTGCCCGCAATTGTGTCCACCCCAGCTAGAAGAGGCCGCAAAGACGGAATCCTCGGATGGGTGTGCGTAGCGGCTGGAGATTGCAACCGGGCTGTGCCCAGCGATATGTGCAAGCGTCCAAGCGTCACACCCGGACTCGCCCAGCCACTAACTACAACCGGGCAGCCTCAGATAGTTTCCCGGTGGGGTTGTGAGTGTGACAACGAGGTTACACCAACACTCCTTCGAGACGCGATCAAGTTCCCGACTCATCGTTTTTCGGAAGGTGGCTGACCGATATTCGACCGGTTCATCTTGTCTTGGATCTGCCGATACGGACGGTCGGGTCCGGGGGCTTGTTGGGCGGGAACGATGCACTTAGGTATTCAACAAAGGCTGCACGATCACTGGGATCGACAAGAGCGCCCCACTTGATCATTTTGTCTACTTCTTTCGTCCAACTCTTCTCGCTCAAGCGCTGCTGGCGAATAATGCTTGCATCATGGCACTCGGTGCAGGCAGTTTGAACTTTGGCCTGAATTCTCCCAGCTGGCAAATCGAGAGATTGCGCATGCCCGACTACTGCCGCATTTAGGCAGAGCAACAGAGCAACTCTCCCCGATCTAAGAGTGGACATGAATTTTTACCTGATCGATTGCGTTGTAAAGGTATCCGCTTGGGTTCCAAGCAGCAGTTTGTGGCTGGGTGCGACCTTGATCATCGGTGGCACGTGACATGATCGTATACTCTCCCGCGCTCGGAGCTTGCCAGACGTACTCCCACAACCGCCAGCAATAACGAGCTCGCTCGGCAGCCAGACGGGCTGGCCGCCAAGAGCGACCGGAGTCGATTGAAATGTCCACACGGGTGATGTTGGCCTCGCCTGCCCAAGCCGCCCCGCGAATAGTTACTTCACGAGACGATGAAGAGTTATCCGTCGGTTGCGCGATCACAGATTTCACGCCTAGAGAGGTGATCGAATGGGTATTTTCCGGATTCACTTCCCCACCCGGAACAATGATCTCGTTCGGCATGCGATACCCGGGCTTCATGAAGTTGCCTTCATATTCTTTATCCGAGACCTGGATCTCCGTCAGCCACTTGCAGGAGGCTGCCCCGATCCATCCTGGAACCAAGGCGCGCGCGGGATAGCCATGATGCCGCGTGAGTGGAGCACCGTTCATTCGCAGCGCGATCAGAGTGTCTTCGTGCATCGCCTTCTCAATCGGTACGCTCCGAACAAAGGGTGGTACCTTGCCGGGAACCTCATCCAATCCACGAAACGTTACATGCTTGCCGCCGCTCTTTAAACCTGCACGTAGGAGAAGATCACGTAGGCGTGCGCCCTGAAAGCGTGCCGTTCCGACGGCTCCCCGCTGCCATTGCACACCTGGGACTTTTGGAATTTGGAAGGCGCGACCGTTTCCGGCACATTCAAGCGTGTTGGTAACGGTGTGCGGCGCCATTTTCCCGAGATCGACGAGACTGAGGCTGAGCTGGTTCTGTACTTCACCGCCAATGTTCAGCCTCCATTCCGCGGCCTCCCATGTGCTTGGTTCGTGCATATGATTTCGGACGAAGAAATGCGGTACTGAAGTAAGCCAACTGCCGAAATAACTCTGAGGCATTTCCAGATCGAGAAAGCGGGCGGAACGCACGATCATCCCTGGCTCGTTCGTCACATTGACGGGCACTGCGCCAGCTGGCGAGAGAAATAAAGGATGGAAAAGTGCAATGCCAGAAAATTGCTTCAATAAACCGCGTCTTGTAAGGATCGTGGGCAATTGAGTACGCCTGAGCTCCACTCTAGCGCTGGAGCGGTCACAGATCAAGTCCAGTCCCAACGCTCAGCAGGACCACACCGAACTCATCGCGATCATGACTAGAGGAAAGAAACGCAAGGAAAATGAGAGGAGCCCGGAATGCTGCCAAAATATTTGGATAGAGGAAGGTGGATGCGCAAGTGACTTCCGCGAACGATGGGTCGGCCAGCACTAACACCGTTGAGCGTCTCACGCTGCAAGTGCAGCTGGTGTAGTGACGCGGATTTCGACAATCAAGCCCCGACCCTTTTGGAAAACTCCAACCCACGGCCTAGACTAGCTGCACAAATAGTCAAATCTCCTGGCCGCCAGAGAAAGCGTTATCAGGTCCTCATGTACCCAGTCACGGATTCGAGCATGTCTCAGCCATCGTATGAAGAGTTCGCAAATGGTCCATGGCTGACGAGAGCCGCAATGGCATGGTTCTGGGATGCCTACGCTCCTAACAAGGCAGGACCGAAAGAAGACGACAGCCTCGCCGTTGTCAGCAACGCTCGAACAGTTGAAGGGATTGCCTCCTGTACTTGTCATTGTGGACGAAAACGACATTCTTCGGGACGAGGGCGAGCAGTACGCCAGGAAGCTCATGCAAGCGGGCGTTGATGTAACACCACTACGTGTACTGGCTACTCATCACGATTACGCGCTTTTGAACGCCTTGGCGGGTACACCAGCGACGAAGGTAACCGTTGAGGTCGCTTCGAAGAAGCTTTCGGAAGCACTTGGGTCGAAGAGGAGTGCGGAAGAGCCCGCGGCAGCCTGATTTCGGGACCACCAGAGGGCCCACCTGCTGGCCGGGTGCTTGAACTGGCCGGGGTGGGCTTGCTGTTGGGCTTGTAGCTAGAACGAAGATGCCTCCGCGCGGTCTTTTGTCCAGACCTTCACTATTTCCTCTGGGCGATGACTGCTGAAGCATCGCGATTTCATTGACCCCGTAGTTGAAAAACCCCTCTTTTGAAAACTGGACCAGCCGAGGGGTAGAAAATGTCCACCAAAATCGAGAACGTCCTTTATAGGGCATCCTAGCGCGATGAAATTTCTGCAAACTTCGAGAGTGTGAGTCTTTCAACATCAGCCACACGCAATTGCACCAACTACGCGGCTAAGCCTGAGGCGGCGACTGCCCCCGAGGGTGATTAACAACGCCGACATTCTTAGAGAGGCGATTTTGTAATCGTTAGCCTCCCGAACGGGTCACGTCCCGACGTGCCTGGGATTGTTGACGTTAATCAAGCTTTTCTCAGGTCTTGTTTGGCAAAAAGCGGTGCAGCCGCCAGCTTCCTAAGCACCCGGATAAGCCAGCCGGATTATGTAAAAAGTGAGCCCCGCAGCTGCTGCGGAAGCAGGAATTGTAATGATCCAGGCCCACACGATGCGCCGCGCCACTCCCCAGCGCACGGCCGACAAACGATGGATCGCGCCAACTCCAATAATCGCTCCGGTGATCGTATGTGTCGTGCTAACCGGAATGCCAGCCAGAGCTGTTCCGAACAGGGTCAAAGCCCCGGCGCTCTCTGCGCAAAATCCACCCAATGGCCTGAGCTTGGTGATTTTCGATCCCATGGTATGAACAATGCGCCA
>Ga0134128_10011398_pt1 | contig 10632 bp, 7 predicted proteins | sample KB31754_FD_96462 | JGI IMG/M metagenome (GOLD analysis project Ga0134128, IMG submission 96462) | Terrestrial soil microbial communities with excess Nitrogen fertilizer from Kellogg Biological Station, Michigan, USA - KB3-175-4 | ecosystem: Environmental > Terrestrial > Soil > Unclassified ...
TCACCCACGTGGCCGAATGGCGGCAGCAGTTCCAGAAATTGGATTCGGTGTACGCGCGCTATGACCGGCAGATCATCGTGAACCCGGATGCGAGCCTAATGGCACAGAAACCGCTGAGCGCGCCCGCTGTGCGCGCGGCCATCGCCGCCGGCGTAAAGCCGGCAGCCCTGACCACCACCGATTTGAAGCGCGCCACCAGCCCGATGGGCCACAGCAGAAAGCCGGCGCGGGCGGCGAAAAGGAAAACCGTGGCGAAACATCGTCGCGGGCGGCATTCGAAAGGAGCTGGTCGCGCCGCCCAAGGCTGAGCGACAAAGGATCATGGCACACAACGAGCATCTTCTGACCGCAATTGACGTAGGCAGCGCCAAAACATGCGCGCTGGTGGCGGAAATTACCGAAGCCGGGCTGCGCTACCGCAGCCACGGCGTGGCTGATTCGCTGGGCTCGCGCAAAGGCGTCATCATGGACCTGGAGCGGGCCGTGGCCTCCGTCCAGAAAGCGGTGGAGCAGGCCGAGGACGGCATCTCCGCTCCCATTGAGCGCGCCATCGTGGGCGTGGGCGGTTCCCATGTGCGCGGCGTGAACAGCGTGGGTGGCATCAGCCTGGGCCAGCGTCCGCGCGAAATCACGCGCGATGAAATCCGCTCCGCCGTGGAAAAAGCCAAAGCCATTTCTCTGCCCGCCGACCGTGAGTTCCTCCACCTGCTGCCCCAGGAGTTCATCCTCGACCACCAGCCCGGTATCCGCGATCCCCTGGGCATGATGGGCAGCAAGCTGGAAGTGAAAGTTCACGTGGTCACGGCGGCCAACAGCGCCACCCAGAACGTGGTTACGGTGCTCAATCGCGCCGGGGTGCATGTGAACGACACTGTGTTTGAGCCCCTGGCCTGCGCCGACGCGGTGCTGCGCCCCGAGGAGCGCGAACTGGGCGTTTGCCTGCTCGATATCGGCGCCGGCTCCACCGACGTGGTCGGATTCCAGGAGGGCGCGGTGGCTTACACCGCGGTGCTGCCGGTGGGCGGCGATCACTTCACCAGCGACATTTCGGTGGGCCTGCGCACGCCGCTCGCCGAAGCAGAAAAGCTGAAGCGCAGCTTCGGTTGCGCCGTGGTCACGCGCATTCCCGAGGGCCATGAGGTGGAGGTGCCCTCGGTGGGCGACCGCCCTTCGCGCATGATCGCGCAACGCGTGCTGGGGGAGATTCTGGAGCCGCGCGCCCGCGAGCTGTTCGAGATGCTGCGCGACGGCCTGCGCCATGGCGGGCTGCTGGAGAGCTGTGGCGCCGGAGTGGTGCTCACCGGCGGCGGAGCGCGGCTGAGCGGCATTCTGGAGATTGCCGAATCGGTGCTGCGCAAGCAGGTGCGCCTGGGCTGGCCTTCGCCGCTGGCCAAAATGCCGGCGCTGCTGGCCGAGCCCGAGTTCACCACCGTAATCGGCATGATCTTTTACGGCCACCGCGCCCGCCTGGCCCGCGGCGGCCAGGATGACAGGTGGGGAGTAGGCAAGCTGAAGGCGCTGTTTGGCAAGGGGCAGCCGGTGCAGGGGATACGGCTGTAGGGCAAGAGATCGGAAGTGGCACACAAGTTCTGAAGAAAATTTCCGTAAGAGGAGCGGAGAGCGCAAGTCATGACGCCAAAAAAGGAAAACACACTGAACCCGGCGGAGACGCCCAAGAGCGGCATCCGCATCAGCTTTCACGAAGAAGCCAAGAACGACGCCAACATCAAGGTGATTGGCGTGGGCGGCGGCGGCACCAATGCCGTCAACCGCATGATTGACGCCGGGGTGGAAGGCGTGGAGTTCATCGTGGCCAACACCGACCTGCAGGCGCTGCGCCTGTCACGCGCTCCGGTCAAGATTCAGCTCGGCGTCAAGCTCACCAACGGCCTGGGCGCGGGCGCCAACCCGGAAGTGGGACGCAAGGCGGCCCTGGAGGATTCCGACAAGATCATCGAGGCGCTGGAGGGAGCGGATATGGTGTTCGTCACCGCCGGCATGGGCGGCGGCACAGGCACGGGCGCGGCTCCCATCATCGCCTCGCTGGCCAGCGAAATGGGCGCGCTCACCGTGGGCGTGGTCACCAAGCCTTTTGGATTTGAGGGCAAGCGCCGCATGATGCAGGCCTCCAACGGCCTCTCCGAACTGATTGACTCGGTGGACACCACCATCGTCATTCCGAACGAGAAGCTGCTGGCGGTGGCGGAAAACGCCGGCTTCTTCGAGTCGTTCAAGGTCGCTGATGACATCCTCCGCCAGGCGGTGCAGGGCATATCGGACATCATCACTATCCCCGGCATCATCAATCGCGACTTCGCCGACGTGAAGGCCATCATGGCGGGCATGGGATACGCGGTGATGGGCACGGCCACCGCTGCCGGCGAGCGGCGCGCAACGGAAGCCGCGCAGCGCGCCATCGCCTCGCCGCTGCTGGAAGCTGGCGCCATTGATGGGGCGCGCGGCATTCTTATCAACATTACCGGCTCCAGTTCGCTGAAGCTGAGTGAAGTGAACGAGGCCTCCAGCATCATCCAGAGCGCCGCCCACGAAGATGCCAACATCATCTTCGGCGCCGTGCTGGACGACAAAATGAAGGACACGGTGAAGATTACGGTGATCGCCACCGGGTTCAAGAGCGACGCGCCGCAGCGGCGGGAGCGCGGGATTTCCTCCTCGGCGCAGGCCATCTCGCGGCAGCGCGTGACCTCCGGGTTCACTATCCCGGATGCGCCGCCGCCGGTGGTGAACCATGCGGAGGAGCCGCCCAGGGTGGCCATGCCGACAACGCCGGCTCCCGTGCCCACCTTCGAGCACGATGATCTTGACGTGCCCACCTTCATTCGCAAACGTACGGAAGTGAACTAAACCAGCGCTTCGGGCTCCGGACGTGTTGATTCATTACGTCCGGAGCGTACCCGCGTTGTCAGACCAGCGCCGCCTTACACAGATCAGACCAGCGCCGGAGACGCGAGACAGTAGAGCCCAGGACGGGAGTCCTGGGTACCATTTTGCCTAATTCTGTCACTCTGCTGACCACCACTGTCACACGTGCAGACCTTTTCACCCCTTGCGCTGCCAAACAGGGTGGAAAGAGCTACGGTCGCAAGCCCCTGGCTTCACACCGAGGTCCCGTATCCAAAAAGTAAACATGACGTGGTTACGGAAGGCACCTTCACCCCGGTAACTCTGGCCTAAGTAGCTGCATCAGTGTCACTTAAAGGGGAGAAAAAAGGTCATGCGCGGTTACCGTTTTTTGATTGCGCAGCAAACAGCAACTCTCTTACTATCTAAGCGTTAGTAATAGTTAGTTATAGAAGGCCACCGCGGTTCAGAGTGGCCGGTTTCGTGCAAATAACACTGTTGGCAAAGGCCCCAGGGATGGTCAGGCGCTGATGAAAAAGAGCTCGGTGGTCGCCCAAGTCGCCCTTCTGGTTTTCGCAATCATTGCCCTCGAACTGAGCGCGCTGGCGGCGACTATCAATACGCATCGCACTACGCGGACGAAATCCAAGCACAGAATCACGGAAAGCGCCCGCGCCCGGCGTCGGATGAGCCGACTGCGCCGCAGCCGCGCGGTTTATGCCCATCGCCGCGGGCGCCGCTCGCGTTATGCCCGGCGCCATCGTTCCTACGAGCGCTTCTACACCAGTTCTTTCAGCGATGACATCTCTGACGGCGACATAACCGCCGGCGAGGACCCGGTGGTACGCGCCGCCGCCGTGGATGCCCTGGGCAACATGAACGGCACGGTAGTCGCGATCGAGCCCACCAGCGGCCGCATTTTGGCCATGGTCAACCAAAAGCTGGCTCTTTCAAGCGGCGCCCAGCCCTGCTCCACCATCAAGCTGTCGGTGGCGCTGGCGGCGCTCAATGAAGGCTTGATTGACAAGGACACCAGCATTCGCCTGGGCCGCCGCTTCCGGCTCAACCTGACGCAAGCTTTGGCGCATTCCAACAACGCCTACTTCGAAGCAGTAGGACGCCAACTGGGCTTTGAGAAAGTGGCCTACTACGCGCACCAGTTCGGCCTGGGCGAACTGGCGGGTTACAACATCCCTGGCGAACAGCTGGGCGCATATCCCGACCACGTGATCCCCGCCAAGGACGGCGGCGTCGGCAAGATGTGCTCTTTCGGCGAAGGCGTGTCCATGACCCCGCTGCAGCTGGGGGCGCTGACTTCCGCTATCGCCAACGGCGGAACGCTCTATTACCTGCAGCACCCGACCACGCCGGACGAGGTGACGAACTTCCAGCCGCGCATTAAGCGCCAGCTGAACATTGCGCCTCTGATTCCTGAGATTTCCGACGGCATGGCGGGCGCGGTGGCGTACGGCACCGCCCGCAGCGTGCGCGTGAACTTCAACGAAGAAGAGATTCTGGGCAAAACCGGCACCTGCTCCAAGGACGGCACCCGCTTTGGCTGGTTTGCCTCCTACGCGAATACCACCGCCGGACGCATTGTGGTGGTGGTTTTCCTGCAGGGCGGACGGCCCACCTTCGGGCCCAAGGCCGCGGAGATCGCCGGCCACATGTACCGCGACCTCTACGACCACAGCTTCTTCATGGTGAAGAACCCGGCCGTGCCCGAAGCCACCTCCAGCGTGCAGACCACGGGCGCGACACAGTAAGCTCTTAGCCGCCAACAGATCAAAGGCCTCCGCGAGGAGGCCTTTTGGTTTGCGTGAACTGGCCACCCGCCACTGCTTTTCAAAACCCCATGATGTTGTAGCCGCAGTCCACGTAAATGGTTTCGCCGGTGATGCCGGAACTGGCGTCGGAGGCGAGAAACACTCCCGTGCTGCCCACCTCGTTGACATCCACGTTGCGCTGCAGGGGAGCGCGCTCGGCATGGGCTTTGAGCATGTCCCCCAGGCCGGAGATGCCGCGCGCGGCCAGGGTCTTGATGGGACCCGCGGAAATGGCGTTGATGCGGATGCGGCGCTTGCCCAGGTCGGCAGCCAGGTAGCGCACGCTGGCCTCCAGCGCCGCCTTGGCCACGCCCATGACGTTGTAGCGCGGCACCACCTTTTCCGCGCCGTAATAGGTCATGGTGATGATGCTGCCGCCATCTTCCATGAGCGGAGCCGCCGCCCGTGCCAAGGCGATCAGCGAGTACACGCTGACGTCATGGGCGATGCGGAAACCTTCGCGCGTGGTGCTGAGGAACTCGCCTTTCAGTTCCTCGGCGGGTGCGTAGGCAATGCTGTGCACCAGCACGTGCAGCTTGCCGTAGCGGGCGCGCAGCTCGGAAAATAGCCGATCCAATTCCTGGTCCTGGCTTACGTCGCAGCGGAAGGCCTCGGCGCCCGGCAGGGAAAGGATCAGGTCCTTAGCTTCCTCCTCCAGCCGTTCGTTCTGGTAGGTGATGGCCAGGCGCGCGCCCGCGGCGTGCAGCCCCTGGGCGATGGACCAGGCAATGCTGCGCTTGTTCGCCACTCCAAAGACCACGGCGTTACGTCCGGCAAGGCTGGTCATGCGGGCAGTCCCTTCGTGTTGGAGGTTGTAAGCCGGACAGAATATCAGAGCGAGGGGAAAGGTAGCCGGGGAGTCGGTTGACGGGAGTCAGTGTCGAGTTTACTGACCACTGACCGCCGACTCCCGGTTCTAATCTCCTGCGGCTTCGCCGGGGGCCAGTGCGGGCACGGTTTCAAGCGGCCAGGCGGCGGTGAGGAAGGCCACGAAGTACACTCCCGCAATCAGGGCGAATCCGAGGGCCAGGCCGACGTGATGCGCCGCTGCGCCCACGATGAGGCTGAGGCACACCTGTAGCACCGTGCCGGCAAAGTAGAAGGCGTTCTGCACGCGTCCCATGAAGCGCTGCGGCACGTGTTCCATCATGCTGCTGGAAATGGCGATGCCGCCCACGCCGCGGGCCGAGCCCATGAGCGCATAAAGGGCCACAGCCGCCGCCAGCAAGCGGGAGTAAGGCGCCAGGAAAATGCTGCCCGCCAGCAGTGCCATGGAAACGGCTACGGTCCGGCGACTATCCAGGCGTCCGATGACCTGGGCAGCGTAAAGCACACTCAAAAATGCGCCGATGCCCCATCCGGCGTTAAGCCAGCCATAGCCCACAGCCCCGGCGTGCAGCAGGCGGTCGCTGAGTGGGGCGGTGACTACGCTCTGGGTGGACATGGCGCCGATAAACATTGCCCAGCTGGCGCCCAGCAGGACCACGTAGCGGTTCCCGCGCAGGTAGCTGATGCCCTCGCGCAATTCCCGCCAATACCGGTCCCAGGCGCCTTCGCGGGCTACTGCCGGCAATTTCTCCGGCTGCACCACGCGGCGCTTTCCTTTGCGCAAGGCAAAGTAGCAGCTGAAGGAAACCACGTAGGTGGCAAAGTCAATCAGCAGCACTCCGCCCAGGCCAATGTGGTTGTACATGAATCCCACCAGGGCGCCGGCAATCAGCCACCCGCCCTGCACGCCGGCGAGCAGAAAAGTATTGGCGTGCACGAACTGCGAGTCCGGGGTCAGTTCCTGGATGAGCGCGGTAATGGTGGGCCAGAACATCCAGAAGCCGGCCGACACCAGCATGTTCATCAGGTAAAGCTCCCACACGTGCACGCGATGCAGGAAGGCGAGGCTGGCCACGCCCACCACCATGAGCGCACGGATGGCGTCCAGCGCCATTACCAGGTGGCGGCGGTCCTCGCGGTCGATGATGACCCCGGTGAAGGGCAGCATGACCATGGCGGGCAGGGTTTGCAGCACCACCAGGGTGCCCAGGGCCATCTCCGAATGCGTGGCCTGCAGGATAGACCAGGTCACGGCGGCGGAGTTCATCCCGCTCCCCAGCATGGAAATCAGGTTGGCGGTAAACACGTACCGCAGCTCGCGTTTTTGCAGAATGCTGCGCATGCCAGGTGAGGGTTAGATGGATTTTCGGGTGGGGAAGCCGCGAATATTTATTAAAACCGGAAAGGCGGCGCTGCGCAATTGACGGAGTGGCTTCGTACTAACGTAACCTTGAGCAAAGTAAACAAGCTAGCTCCTGGCTGCCATTGAGTCGAGTGCGAGCTACAACTACCAACTACCAACTACCAACTACCAACTACCAACTCCAACTGCTATTTCACGCCTTGAAGACGGCGAAGTTTGGGCCAGCGCACTTCGCGCCCGTGGGCCAGCCACAGCGCATAAATGATTAACAACAGCATCTCCGGCTCGATGGCGTGGCGGTAGCGCGGCGCCGGGAAAGCAATGTAATAAGGAATGGGATAAACCAGCAGGGCACAGGCCAGCAAGAAGGTTCCGCGAAGCCCGTGCCGCCAAGCCAGCCAGAGTCCGGCAAAGGCGCCCAGAGTGGAAAGCAGGAAGGCGAGGTGGCGCGCCGGCGCCAAGGTCCAGCTGCGGGCCAAGGCTTCCTGGGGATTGCCGGCCCAGAAATAGAAGATGCGCCGGGCAAAGAAGCCGAGGAACTCGCCCGGATGATCGCCAATGAAAGTAAAAGCGGCGCGCTGTTCCGCTTTCATAAAGGCTAATTCGCCCATGGCGGCGAACTGCTGCATGGCCTCCCGGTTGTTGCCCGGATGTTCCGAGCGGGTCCAGAGCCCGCCCGACTGGTCATTGTTAGCCGTGTGAACTTCCAGGCCGAAGTTGTCGCGGATGAAAACGAACTGTCCGAACACGCGGTAGTTGCGGACCAGCCAGGGTGCGATCAGCAGACAACAGACCAGTAGCAACAGGGCTATATTGGCCAGTACGGCGACGGAGCGCCCGCGCAGGCGCCACCACGCCCAAACCAGGGAAAACGGCAGGAACGACAGTAAGGTGGGATTCGTAAGCCCAATCACGCCCCAAAGCAAGCCCAGCAGCAGCCAGTCGCGGCGGCGGGGATTTTGCTCCAGACGCAAGGGCAGCAGCACGGCCAGGCTCAGCAGCAGCGCCGAGAGGCTGGTTTCCCACACCACGCGTACCGGCCAGTAAATGAAGTAGGGGAACAGCGCCCAGGTCCAGGCCGCCCAGCGCGCGGGCGTGGAGCCGAACAGGCGCTGGCCGATGCGGTAAACCACCAGGCAGGTCAGCGCCGAAAACAGGCTGTTGAGGGCCAGGATCACCCAAGCGGAAGCCAGCGAGTACACCCCGAACAGTTTGAACACTAAGGCCAGAAGGTAAGGGTAGAGCGGCGCCTCCCAGGCGGTGGGTCCGGTTTCAAGATCGGTGGGATTGCCGAAGCCGTGGCCGGTGGCAAGGGAGCGGGCGATGCGTCCCATTTCCCATCCGAATTGAAAGTGATCACGCCGCGGGGTGATGCGGTAGGTGTGGCCGGCGGTAATGACCAGCAGGCGCAGAAGCAGTGCGATCAAAACGATGAAAGCCGGGGAGCGAAGGACTTTCTGGCGCGAGGAAAGTTCTGGGCTGGAAGAAGCGGGCGCCGGGACTGCCGCCTTGGGGGAGAACTTCGCCTCAGCCGCATCCAGACTCATGTTGTGCCAGTCTAGCACGGTAGAAATCGGGCGATTACAATCGAGCCCAGCCACCCAAACTCCATGGAGCACCTCATCTACCTGGCCTGCGGGTACCGCAACGTGCACGTGCAGGCGCTCTATGCCGCGTACTCGGCGCTGGCCTGGAAGGGTGCGCTGGACGTGCAGGTGCACGTTTACAGCGACGCGGCTGGCATTTTTCAGCCGCTTGCCCATCACATCCAGGTACACGAATTAAGCGCCGATCGCGTGCGGGCGTGGCGCGGCCCGGGAGACTATCCATTTCGCATCAAGATCGCTGCGCTGGCCGAGGCGGCGCGAGACCATGGGGAAGAGCGTGTTCTGTTTGCCGATTCGGACACCTTTTTCTTCGCCGATTTCGCGCCGGTGTTTGCTCGCATTGGACCCGCTGATGCCGTACTGCATCGCAAGGAATACGCCGTATTGAGCCATCCCACCGGCCAGCTGCGGCGCTTCCGCAAGCGCATGGGCAAGTTTCATTTCCGCGGCAGCCCGATTGACCTGAATGCCGACATGTGGAACTCGGGCGCTATCGGCCTTCATCCCTCCCAATTCCACCTGCTGCACACTGCGCTGGCCTTCATTGACGCCGTTTCGCCGCATTATAAGAAGCAGCTGGTGGAGCAGTATGCGGTGTCCTACTTCCTGCAGAAAAATGCGCGGCTGCACGCCTGCGATGACGTGCTGTTTCATTATTGGGCGCAGAAGCCGGAGTATCAGCAGAAGATCGAAGAGCGGCTGGAGCGATGGAAGTCGCTGCCGCTGGAAGAGGCGCTGAGGGAGCTGCGCGCCGAATCCATCGTAGTGCCTCCCTTTCAGCCCCGCCACGGCTGGGTCCGGCGGCTGAGCGACCGAGTTTGCGACCGAGAATGACACAAAGGGCCACCGCCCTACTTTCTTCCATCCATTTAGGCCATCGTGCCCTTTGTGGTGACTGGGGTTCACAGCGAAAAGAATTGCCCCCGGGCGGAAACGGCGCTAGCATGGCCCGCTGCAGATACTGTGGGCATGCCAGCGGCCGCGCTTTCCGCAGCCGTGTCCGCCCACTCCCCGGTACCGGCATTTGCGGAGGTGAGAAATGGTTCGCGTTCGCTGGTCGGCCCTGCTGATCCCCGTTCTGTTCGTGGCCTTCGCCCACGCGCAGCTGGAAAAAATCGTTATTCCCGCCGGCACGCCGGAGGACCAGGCGCTGCAGGCCATCAGCAGCGAGACCGATGCGCAGAAGCGCATCCCCCTGCTGCAGGACTTCGTGCAGAAGTTTGCTTCCAACCCGCAGGCCGTAGCCTACGGCAATTGGCAGCTGGCCCAGGCCTATTCCACCGCCGGCGACAATACCAAGGCGATGGAAGCCGGCGACAAAGCCCTGGCCGCCGCGCCGCACAATCTCGACATACTGGTGTCGCAGGCTGGAACGGCGCAGCAGTTGAAGGATTGGGGCAAGGTGCTGGATTACGCGGTGAAGGGCGGCGAACTCTACACCTCCTCCGTTGGGAAGGCCAAGCTGACCAACGCCGCCGCGGACAGCAGCAGCGATCAGTCCGCCGACGCTGACAAACAGTCGTACGAGTTCCTGGAAGCCGCCGGCTACAACGCCATTGCCGCCGAGCAGAACCCGAAGACGCGCATGGCTTATATCGAGCGCTACACCCCGGCGTTTCCTGAATCCAAATTCGCGGAGCCGGTTTCCCAGTACGCCATTTACAGCCTGCAGCAGTTGAATGAGCCGGAGCGGCTGGTGGCTTATGGCGAGAAGAGTCTGGCCACCGATCCCAACAGCCTGCCCACGCTGATCCTGCTGGCCAACGCCTATTCCGAGCAGCCCAAGGAAGCGAACCTGGGCAAGGCGATTACCTACGCTCGCAAAGCCATCGAGCTGGCCAAGGCGGATTCGCCGGATTCTACCCGCCAGCAGAAGCTCTCAGCCGGAGTGGCTCACTCTGCTCTCGGTTACGCGCTGATGCGGCAGGAGAAGACGCCCGCCGCCATCACCGAGTTCAAATCGGCAACTTCGCTGCTGAAAGAGGATCCCGCCTCGTATCAGATGGCGCTTTACCGCCTGGGCTACTCCTACGCCAAGCTGGGCCGCCTGGCCGAGGCGCGTACTTCATTGACCGAAGCCGCCGGCATCGAGGGCGCCTATCAGCAGCCGGCCAAGGAACTTCTGGCCAAAGTGAACAGCGCGAAA
>Ga0134128_10011400_pt1 | contig 10629 bp, 5 predicted proteins | sample KB31754_FD_96462 | JGI IMG/M metagenome (GOLD analysis project Ga0134128, IMG submission 96462) | Terrestrial soil microbial communities with excess Nitrogen fertilizer from Kellogg Biological Station, Michigan, USA - KB3-175-4 | ecosystem: Environmental > Terrestrial > Soil > Unclassified ...
CTCGCACTTTCCTTTGCACGCAAGGCTCACGGGTGCGGCCTGCATCCGGCATTCCCTGCGCTCCCTTGATTTCGAGGGCGACGAACGATGCATGACTCGGGCATTTCCTGCCGCGGGAATGCTGACGCTTGTGTCTCCGTCGTCATTGCGAGGAGCGAAGCGACGAAGCAATCCACACTGCCTCCATGGAAGCAGTATGGATTGCTTCGCTTCGCTCGCAATGACGAGGAAACGACGGCATGCCAATCGTTCGTGGGCACGTTGTTGGTCGATGGTGGGCACGGCGCGGTCGCGCCTTTGCCACCCTACGGAGTCTCAATATTGCGCGTCGTACATCTGCGACTGGATGAAGCCGATGAGATCGTTGGGCGGCGGGCCGGCGGCGAGGCCGTTCTGGTAGGCGACGTCGGCAACGGCGGCGCCGATTTGCGCCGACACTTCGCGGATGCGCGGCAACGCGGGATAGAGGCTGCCCTGCTTGAGGTCGGCTTCGCTGACGGAGTTCGCCAGCGTATGCGCGGCCGCCATGAACATCTCGTCGGTCACGAGCCTGCTGCCGCTTGCGATCACGCCGAGACCGACGCCCGGGAAGATGTAGGAATTGTTGCCCTGGCGCGGCACGAAGCTCTTGCCATTGAGCTTCACGGCATCGAACGGGCTTCCGCAGGCGAACAGCGCGCGGCCGTTCGTGTAGCGATACGCCTCCGCGGCAGAGCATTCGGCCTTCGAGGTGGGATTGGACAATGCAAACACGATCGGCTGCTCGTTGAGTTCGGCCATGGCCTGAAGAACGTCCGGCGTGAAGGCGCCGCCGACGGCGGCAACCCCGATGATCGCCGTCGGCTTGAGCGTGTCGATCGCAGTGAGGAAATTGCCGATGTGCGCCTGGTCGTGCGCATAGCGCAGCTTGTGTCCGCTCAAGCCGGGCCGCCCCTTCACCACGAGGCCGCGGGAATCCACCAGCCAGTTGCGCCGCAACGCCTCGGCCTCCGACATGCCTTCGGCCATCATGGCGGAGACCACGAGATCGGCGATGCCGGTTGCGGCTTCGCCCGCGCCGAGGAACAGCAGGGTCTGCTCGCCGAGCTTGCCGCCTTTCACGCGCAACGCGGAGAACAGGCCGGCGAGCGCGACCGCGGCCGTGCCCTGGATGTCGTCATTGAAGACGCAGACGTCGTCGCGATATTTGTGCAGCAGGCGAAAGGCCGAGTGATTGGCGAAGTCCTCGAACTGGATCAGCACGCCCGGAAAGGCCGCGCGCGCCGCGGTCATGAACTCGTCGACGAAGGCGTCATAGGCCGCACCCGTGACGCGCTGCCGGCGCAGGCCGATGTAATAGGGATCGTTGAGAAATTCCTCGTTGTTGGTGCCGACGTCGAGCATGACGGGGAGGCATTGCTCGGGATGCACGCCGGCGCAGGCCGTGTAGAGCGAGAGCTTGCCAACAGGAATACCCATGCCGTTGGCGCCGAGGTCGCCAAGGCCGAGAATGCGCTCGCCGTCGGTTACGACGATGAGCTTGGTGCGATACGGCCAATTGGAGAGGATTTCGGCGATGCGTCCGCGGTCATTGTAGGAAATGAACAGGCCGCGGGGCCGCTGGAAGATCAGCCCGTATTTCTGGCAGGCAAGGCCGACGGTCGGCGTATAGATCAGCGGCTGGATTTCATCGATGTGGTCGCAGACGACGCGAAAGAACAGCGCCTCGTTGCGGTCATGCAGCGAATTGAGCGCGACATATTTTTCGAGATCGCTCGGCACGCTGCGCAAATTGGTCAGCACGCGCTCGACCTGCGCCTGCATCGACATCACGGCGGCGGGGAGGAAGCCGCGCAGTCCGAGCGCATCGCGCTCTTCTTCGGTGAAGGCGATGCCCTTGTTGAGCAGCGGGTCGCGCAGCAGCGCAAGGCCGTGGGGTGAATAAGCAGGCGTCGAATGGGCGCTCATCCGGTCTGGTTTCATCAAGGCGTTCCCCATTGTCGTTTTTTCGTTGTCGTTGCATCTGCTGTTGGTGGCACAACATGCTCATCCTAGCACATGAATTTTATGCCGCAGCGCATCAATGAGGCGGCGCTTTCTTCAAAACCGCGCAGGGAGAACCGCGACGACCTCAAGCGAAGATCGATGAAATCCGCTTGCCGCTGGGCTCGAAGCCAAGAGCCCGTCGTCGGAACGGCGTTAGCTGTTCCCTGCGGACGACCAGAGCAGCGCGACGACAGCGACCGCCATGACCGCAGTGCCCATCCAGCCGAGCGCGACCAGCCAGCTTCGTGCCTTGAATCGCCCCATCAACCGCTCGTTGGAGACGATCGCCATCATCATCGCCATGATCGGAACAGCCACGATGCCGTTGAGCACCGCGCTCCATACCAGCATGTGGATGGGATCGATCCCGGTGAAGCCCAGCGCAAAGCCGATGACGGTCGCGGCAGCGATGATGCTGTAGAATTGCACTGCGTCCGGCGCCTTGGCCTCGAGCGTGGCGCGCCACCCGAACGCTTCAGACACAGCATAGGCCGCCGATCCCGCCAGAACCGGGATCGCCAGCAGGCCGGTCCCGATGATGCCGAGCGCGAACAGCGCAAATGTGAAGTCACCAGCGAGCGGCCGCAGTGCTTCGGCCGCCTCCGTCGCCGAATCGATGTTGGTGACGCCATTGGCGTTCAGAACGGATGCTGTCGTCAGGATGATGAAGAAGGCGATGGTGTTGGAAAGGATCATGCCGACCGTGGTATCGATCTTGATGCGATCGAGTTCAGGATCGCCGCCTCTGGAGAGCTCCCGAAGCGGACGACGCGCCTTGCCCTTCATTTCCTCGACCTCTTGCGAAGCCTGCCAGAAGAACAGATACGGGCTGATGGTGGTGCCGAGCACGGCGACCACCATCAGGAGGTAGTCGGCGTTGACGTGGGCCCTTGGCCAGACACTGGCGAGCAAGGCGGTGCTCCACGGAATCTCCACGGTGAAGGCGGTCGCGACATAGGCGAACAGCGTCAGCGTCAGGAGTTTCAGCACCGGCGCGTAGCGGTGGTAAGGCACGAACACCTGCAGCAAGGTCGATGTGGCGGCGAAGATCAGCGCGTGTTCGTGGCTGAGGCCGCCGATGACCAGCGAGAGCGCTTCCCCCATCGCGGCGATGTCGGCCGCGATATTGAAGGTGTTGGCGGCGACCAGGAGAGAAACGAGTGCCACAACCAGCCAGCGCGGGGTCATCTGCATGACATTGGCGGCGAGGCCCTTGCCGGTGACCCTCCCGATCTGCGCGCTCACGAGCTGGATCGCGATCATGAAAGGAATGGTGAGGAATACCGTCCATAACAGCGCATAGCCGAATTGAGCACCAGCCTGCGAGTAGGTCGCAATTCCCGACGGATCATCGTCGGCCGCGCCGGTGACGAGGCCCGGACCGAGCAGCCGTAACAGCACCATTTGCGGCTTTCCGGACGCGGGTCGCTTGCTGTCGTTCATCAAGTGCCTTGTTGCCGCAGACAGTTCCGATTGATCTACGAGCGATCAAGTCGCCCTTGCAAGAAAAAGTTCCGGCATCCGACCCCAGGCCGACGAGGTCTGCGCAAAGGAAGCCGGCGCCCCAAGCAGGCGCAGGCTTTCCAGCGCATGTGCCGCGACCCGCAGCGTCTAGCCGGCTTTGGCTTGATGATCCACCACGCCGTAGATGATGCCGAGCAGAATGCCGAAGCCCATTTCGAAGCCGGGACAGGCATGGATCGGGTGTGGGTTCTTGCTGTGGTCACCGCCGAAGATCGGACAGACGTCGTCGCTACCACTGCGCAGATCGCTCTGCGTTGCCTGGATGATGCTGAGATAGATCTTGTCGCCGGCCTTCACCTCGACCGGGTTCTTGGTGCCGAGCCTGTGATCCTTCTTCGCGGTGCGCCAGATGAAATCCGGTGTTGGTTGCATCTGCATGGCCTGCCGCATCGGTAATTCGATCACCTCATGGGCCTTGGCGAACTCGTCGGTTTGCGTGTTCGCCTTGAGCTGGGCCTGCAGCGCCATCATCGTCGCGGTCCGTTGCCAGGTTTTGACCGTCGTGACGAGGTTGCCGTTGATGGTCGGCAACGCGCCCGTCATGACGCCGATGATGGTTCGGGCAAGCAGGTCGTTGTCATTCGGATCGGGGAATTGTTCGAACAGGGCGCGCGTCAATGGCGCGTCCGGAAGTCGTCCCGAGGTGCGCTTGTCGGCAACATATTTCCCGACCGATTCCCGGAGAATCTGCCCGGTCCGCTTGCCGATGAAGGTCAGCAGAGCATCAGGGGCCGGATGGAAGATGTAGGCGGAGGGAAAGGTGTAATCGGCCGGGCAAACCCCGGGCGCCACGAGGTTGGATATTCCAAATCCGCCGGCCTTCACGTAGGTCCCGTCGGGAATATCGAAATAATGGCTGCAGATTCTTGCCAGGACGATATCGGAAAGCGCCTGAATATCGATGATGCCGCCGGGGGCGGGCACGCTCGGTAGCGCGGTGCGCGTTTCCCTCAAGGAGATATCGAAGGCTTCGCGCCGGGTGACTTTTCCGATCGCCGCGTTGGTCGGCGTCGATTCTTTCTCGTATTCGGGACCCCAGTCCATGCCGAGAAAGATCGGACCAAAGCTCTGCGACATCCGCTGCTGATAGCCTGCATTGGTATAGTTGTTGTCGGCGTTGAGCAGCACCTGCAGATACAGCTCCTTGCTGGTGACCACGACGCCGTCAGGCGTCCGTGCCACGCCGCCATCCGGATTGACCCGCGTCGCAGCGACGGCTTGCGCATGCTTGTCCACGAGGTGGTCCAGCACCAGCCCCCACATCGCGCTGGCGCCTCCGGCGATCGGTCTCGCTTCCTTACCGGGCTGATCAACATCTGCCGACATCGAAATCTCCTGTCAGGTCATCGCAATGCGTGTACAAAAGCTCTTGTCGCGCCGATCGGAACGCCGTCAAGCACGTCACATGCTTTTCGTGCCGATGCCGGAGCGAAAACCCCATTGTGCAATCTGGGATTGATCTTTGCAATAGATCGTGGCCGCCCTATGGGCGTCAGGCGAGAGCGGCAAGGAGCTCGCGCGCGTTGCGCACATCCGGGGAGGCTTGCCCGCCTTCAATGGCCGCCAGGATCGGCTCCAGCAACGCACGCACGTCGTTGTTGGATTGTCCATCGCGCCACAGCCGGGCGAGATCGTTTGCCGCCCGCAGCTCAAGCAGGCGGCCCTGCTGGCCATGCGCGATCTCTATCGCGGTCCTGAAGCAGGCCTCCGCGCGCGACCGATCAGGCCCTCCCTGTCGCAGCGCGAGCTGACCGCCGTGCCGATGCAACTCCGCGAGCCAGAACCGTTCGCCGGACTGCTCGACAAAGGCAAAGCCCTGCTGGAGGTTCGCCGCCGCCTGTTCGAGCTCGCCGGCCAGCATGGCCGCTTCGGCGAGGTGAGACAAGATCATAGAGCTTCCGGTGAAGCCGCCGGCCGATCGCATCTGATCAAATGCCGAATGAAGTCCGGCGAGGTTGTCTGCAACCGGCTCCCGCATGGCGCGGGCGTAGGCGCAATGCATGGTGGCGAGCAGGCGGATTTGCTCGGCGCGCTTCTCGCTGCAATAAATCACCAGCTCGCTACTGCCGGCTTCGAGCGCCGGGAGATCGCCCAGAATCGCCTTGGGCCAGGTCACGGCGCAGAATGTCGCACTCGCGATCGTCGTCGCATGCGTATGGCTCACGATCTCGGCCTGCACCTGCGCGCTGATTTCGGCCGCGCTATCGATGAGCCCAAGCGAAAGCCGCACCAGAACCTCGAAAGCAAGCAGCGCGATGCTGGGATCCCATCCGAAGCGATGGCTCAGCGCCCGCTGCCGGGTCGGATCGCAATATTGCTTGGCGCGCAGCAGGCTGTCGAGGGCAAGGCGGCTCTGTCCGGCATAGAACTGGTTGGTCGCGAGCATGCGATAGGCGACCAGACGGTACGTTGGATCGTTCTGGCGCTCGGCAACTTCGATGATTTGATGGGCAAAGTCGCGTGCAGGCTGCATCCTTGCCTTGAGCGTCGCCTCCGAGCAGAGCCCGAACAGGACGGAGACACGCTGCAGATCGGTGCCGACGCCCCGATCGAGCAGGCGCTTGGCCGCGCTCATCACCTCGAATGTCTCTGGTGCCGTGATACTCTTGAGCGGCACAAGCGCATAGGCGCGTGCGACCAGAAGTGAGAGTTCGAGCGCATCGCGCTCGCGCCCCTCGGGAATGGCCGGGATCAGCGATAATCCCTTGTTGGCATGGCGCTCGGCTTCGACCGGCGCCGATTGCGACAGCGCAAGCTCCGCCGCGCCGAGCCAGGCGGAAGCGGCCGATGCGGCAAGTCCGGCTTCGGTGAAGTGATGCGCGACGGTCGCCGGCGGATATTCCTCGTCGGTGACGTGTTCCTTCAAGGCCCAGGCGATCTGAGCGTGGATGCCCTGGCGCCGGCTGCGCAGCAACGAACCATAGGCGGCGTCCTGCAGGAGGGCGTGCTTGAACACGTAGCTCGCCTTGGGCGGCGCGCCGCGGCAGTGGATCAACTCGGCTTCCATGAGCTGGCGCAGCACGCCGCGCAAGGCTTCGCCCTTGATGGGCGATACCGCTTCGAGCAGCGAATGCGGAAATTCGCGGCCGATCGCTGCACCGATCTCCGCAGTTTCCTTGATCGGCGACAGCCGGTCGAGCCGCGCCGTCAGGGAGTCATGCAAGGTCGAGGGGATTGCAAGCGGCGTCAGCGCGGAGGAAAGCACGTAGGAGTTTCCATCCTCGTGCAGCAAGTCCGATTCGAGCACGCTCTTGGTCAACTCCTCCATGAACAGCGGCACACCGTCGGTCTTTGCCACGATCTCATCGATCACCTGCGCCGGTAAGCTCCTTCCCGCGGCCACGCCGTCGATCATCCTGATTGCGTGCAGGCGGCCGAGGCGGTTGAGCGGCAGCAGCGTGACGTGGCTTCCGGACCAGGGCGGGGAGAACTCCGGCCGGTGGGTAATGATGAGCAGGATCGGCAGGGCCCGGACCAGCTCCACTACGCGATTGGTCAGATCGAGCGTGGTTGGATCGATCCAATGGGCATCCTCGAGCAGCATCAGGATCGGCGTCTGCCTGCTGAGACCGGCCGTCATGGCAAGCAGTGCGGAGAGCGTCCGCTCCTTGAACTCCGCCGGCGTCATCTCGAGCGGCGGATAGCGATCGTCGGTCGGGATGCCGAGCAGGGCGGCAAGCGACGGTGCGATCTCACTACACGGCAGTCCGGTCGCCTTGATGGTTTTCTCCATCTTGTCGAGCCGCGCACCGGCGGGCTCGCCGCTGACAAATCCCGCGGCATGCCGGATCTGTGTGATCACGGGGTAGAAAGCATCGTTGAGGTGGTGCGGCGAGCATTGATAGCGCATGACGATGTGATACCCGTCATCGAGCCGATCGCGGAACGCTGCCACCGTGCGCGACTTGCCGATGCCGGCCTCGCCCGAGAGCAGCACGACCTGGCCTACGCCTTGGGTTGCCTGCTGCCAGCGCTCACATAGAAAGGCGATCTCGTCCTCGCGGCCGACGAGGGGTATGAGCGCTTCGGTCCGCGCGGCATCGAAGCGGCTGAAATTTTCCTGTTCGTGGATCACCCGCCATGTGACGACCGGCGAGCGGAAACCCTTCAAGGCTTGCGGTCCGAGCCGCTGCATTTCGAAGGCTCTGCCAAGCAGTCGCCGCGTCGCTTCGGAGACCAGGATGGTGCCAGGCTCCGCCTCCGAGCGCAGCCGCGCCGCGAGATTGGCGGTGTCACCGACGACGCCCCGTTCACGCGCTTCGCCTTCGCCGATCAACTCGCCGACCACGACGAGTCCGCTGGAAATGCCAATGCGCATGGCGATCGTCACGCCACGGGCACGACCGAGCTCTGCAATCGCGTCGATCAGCGTGAGCCCCGCGCGCGCCGCCCGTTCGGCATCGTCCTCATGCGCGCGCGGATAACCGAAATAGATGGTGGCGCCGTCGCCGACCCATTTGGCGACGTGGCCCTCGAAGCGTGCGACGGCTGCCGCGATCGCGCTCTGGCCCGCACGCAGGAGGTCCGCCATATCTTCCGGATCGAGCTTCGCGGTGAGCGCGGTCAGGCCAACGAGGTCGCAGAACACGACCGTCATATGCCGGCGTTCGGCGCCCTCGCGCGCAGCCGCTTCTGGCGCAAGCTGGACCGCAATCGGCCCCTCGCCGCCGAGCTCGCGGATGGCACGCAGGATCCGTAGACGATGACCCAGCGGAACGCCAATGTCGCGAAGCATGTTTTCGCTCAGCTCCGGAAGCGCATCCGCTTCGATCCGGTTCTGTCGAAATATGGCTTCATATTGGTCGAGGCCGAGACGGCCAAGCCACGTCCCGACGTCCATCGATGTCAGTCTCCCTGCCGCGCGGCCGCAATGATGGGCCGGGGGAAGTATCCTGTCCAGAACCCGAATATTCCCGCAATATCCTGTAAAAAGCCGGTAGTGCCCAGGCAGCTTTTTCCGTCACACGACCGGGCCCGGTTGACTCGTCGGGCAAATCAGGCGCTTGTGGTTACCGTGGTGCAAAAGTTCGATGAGCCCGCGCCGATCGGTCGCGGGCCTTTTTGCTAGTGCGGATCACTTAATACTGACAAACGCGCCCCAGGCCGCCGCTAGTCCCGCGGCAGTCAGGACATAGTGCGGGCTGTCGCAGAACATGCTGCCATAGCGGCATACGTCGCCGCTGAGCGAGCCGAGCTCGTGATTGCCCGCGGCATAGAACACCGCGGACAGGACAACCAAAATACCGGCGACCAGATACATCGTCGATCTCCCTGTCATCCGCTCATCGATCGCGCCGCTCGACCGGCACCGGCGCGGTCGGGCAAATCGGACGCATGTCGACATCATAGTTACCTGGCCGCGCAAAAGCGGTGGCGCGCCATCTCATTTATGCAGCAAAGCTGTTAGGGTTTACCGAAATTTGTTTGTCACATTTTAAACAAATTTGACTCGTCGGGCAAATCACTGGCAGCATGACATCATAGCAAAAGTTCTTTGAAGCCGGCGACGGCTGCGGGCTAATTTCCTGAAATCGGACGGCGGCGCCCTTGCGGGCAGGTCACACTCACACGCGCTTTGCGTTGTCGCATGTGCATCGCCGTCCAAGTCCTCATTGATCTCATACCGTATTGGCTGGCACGACGTACCGGCTGGCAGCGCGCTGTCGCGCGCCCGCGGTCCTCTCGCTCCGAGGGGATCGCGCCCAAATGATCGCGTGGACCGCCCGCGATCATGCCGCGTGTTTTCATTTTGAAACGGAAGCTCTATGAATGACCGCTTATCTGATCTCGCTCGCGCTGATGTTCCTGATTGCGATTGCGGTGTCGGACGCAACGCTGTGAGTTCTGAGGTCATTCGCGTCATTTCGCATCCAGGTGCGGCCGACGAATCCACGGACTTTCCAACGATCGCGTTTCGCTCGGTGGTTGAGGTGAAGGAATTCACGGATTGACGATGTTCTTATTCTGTTCTAACGCGGACCCAGAGTCCAATCATGAGGGCACGATGTACAGCAGTCGATCCGCCATCCTTGGCCTAATGGCTTTGGTTAGTACCTGGGCCGTCACAACTCCCTCCTTCTCGGAAGAGAAATGTATTCCCCGCGATGGATTCCTCCCACTTGAAGAGGGCGAACAGTTTGCCGGACTATTCCGGATACCGCTCGAACTGGCCGATCGGCACGATCCGTTAGCTGCGCGAACTCATTTCCTGTTTGCGGATGCGTGGGCACAAGCGATCTCAGAAGCGATCTTTCCCGAGACCAGGGACTTGTGCGGGGCTATTATTCTCCCGGAGGGATTCCCGGACCTGCGCGCTTTCATGATCGTGCACAGGACAACCAGTCAAATCGATCGAGAGAAGGTGGTATGCGCAAATGCGCTTTACGACCTTCTGAATGACTTTGATCCGGACGACGACCAGATCAAGCGCGCGGTGGCGTGGAGCGCATGGCTCGAACACCCAAAACTGCCGGGTAATGGCGCGCCGGCTGTGGATCCCGCGGAAGATGCAGCGAACATCGCTCAGGCCGCGCTACCGATTATCTACAAGGAGGGCTCCATCCTGCACGCGTTGGCATCGGTACGAGTGGGCAAGCCTACCCCAATCGATGCTCCGGATTTACGCAACTGGATTCGAAATCAGCGGATGCTCTCAAATCTGCTGCCGGAGGAGATACCGCATTGCTTGCCGCCGCATGCCGACCTGGCCTCTTCCTCTGACATTCCACAGGAGCGTCTGGAATCGGATATCCTGCCGGCGGGCGAGATCAGTTTGTCGCGAGCGGGTAGCGGACCGCTCCCGCCTGGGCCCTTGCACCATATAGTCATGGTGGGCGATCCGGTCGAGCCGCCGACGCTGGCGGCGCATTCCGAGGTCGAAGCAAAGTATTGCGGGCGGCAACACACGTTCTCGATCGCGGGCGAATCTCCGCATCCGGTCTCCATTACCGTCAAACCGCAATGCGAATCGCAGGGCGTCCATGATCTGGACATGTGGAATCTCATTTATTGCGACCCCAAGGATTGCAGCCCAGAGCCGGTCGAGAAGGCCGTGATAGCCGCGATCGCGAGCGATCCCGA
>Ga0134128_10011401_pt1 | contig 10629 bp, 8 predicted proteins | sample KB31754_FD_96462 | JGI IMG/M metagenome (GOLD analysis project Ga0134128, IMG submission 96462) | Terrestrial soil microbial communities with excess Nitrogen fertilizer from Kellogg Biological Station, Michigan, USA - KB3-175-4 | ecosystem: Environmental > Terrestrial > Soil > Unclassified ...
GAGACGCTGGTGCTGTGCGTGATCGCGCTGTTCGCGGTGAACGTGGTGCTGACCACGATCGGTGTTCGGTTCGGAACGGGGCGTTGACGTGTCGACCACTCAGGTCCTGCGTTCTCGGTTCCCCCGGGGCGCCGCCGGCGCCGACAGATTGGTCGGTGCACCCGGGCGGTTCCTCGACAGCGTCGGCCACGTCGCGTGGTTCGTCGTCACCGCGATGGGCTCGATCGGGCACGCCCTGCGCTACTACCGCAAGGAGACGCTGCGGCTGATCGCCGAGATCGGCATGGGCACCGGCGCGATGGCCGTTATCGGCGGTACTTCCGCGATCGTCGGATTCGTCAGCCTGTCCGGTTCATCGCTGGTCGCGATCCAGGGGTTCGCATCGCTGGGCAACATCGGCGTCGAGGCCTTCACCGGCTTCTTCGCCGCGATGATCAACGTGCGGTCTGCCGCCCCACTGGTGTCGGGTGTCGCGCTCGCGGCCGTCGTCGGCGCCGGCGCCACCGCCGAGCTTGGCGCCATGCGCATCAGCGAGGAAATCGACGCCCTCGAGGTGATGGGCATCAAGTCGATCTCGTACCTGGTGTCGACGCGAATCATGGCAGGCTTCGTCGTGATCATCCCGCTCTACGCGATGGCGATGATCCTTTCGTTCCTGTCCGGTCAGGTGACCACCACACTGTTCTACGGCCAGTCGACGGGGACCTATCAGCACTACTTCAGCACGTTCCTGCGACCCGGGGACGTGTTCTGGTCGTTCGTCGACGCCATCATCATCTCGATCATCGTGATGCTGAACCATTGCTACTACGGCTATTTCGCCAGCGGTGGGCCGGTCGGTGTCGGCGAGGCGGTCGGCCGGGCCATGCGAGCATCCCTGGTGGCGGTGGCATTGGTGGTCGTGTTTGTTGCGTTGGCGCTCTACGGCGTCGACCCGAACTTCAACCTGACGGTGTAGCGAATGACCGCACCGCTGAACACGAGACGCGAACCGCCATACAAATTGGCCGGGTTGATCCTGGCGTTGATAACCATCGCCGTCGTCGTGCTGGCCTACATGCAGTTCCGCGGCGATTTCCTGAATCGCGAACAGCTGACTATGATTTCGTCGCGTGCGGGCCTGTCTATGGACCCGGGCGCGAAGGTCACCTACAACGGGGTGGAGATCGGCAGAGTCGGCAAGGTGCAGGCGGTCAGTGTCGGCGATCAGCCGCAGGCGAAGATCACCCTCGACGTGGATCCGAAGTACTTCAAGTTCATCCCGCAAAATGTCATCGCCGATATCACCGCCACCACGGTCTTCGGCAACAAGTACATCTCGTTCACATCGCCGAAAAATCCCACGCCGCAACGCATCACGCCCAAAGACATCATCGATGTGACGTCGGTGACCACCGAGTTCAACACGTTGTTCGAGACAGTCGTGGACGTGGCTCAGCAGGTCGACCCGGTCAAGCTCAACCAGACGTTGTCCGCCACGGCGGAAGCGCTCAGCGGGCTCGGTGATCGGTTCGGCCAGTCGATCGTCCACGGCAACGAGATCCTGGCCGACGTCAACCCGCAGATGCCCCAAATCCGGCAGGACAACCGGCTGTTGGCCGATCTCGGCGACGTGTACGCCAACGCTGCGCCGGACCTGTTCGACGGTCTGAAGAACGCGGTGACGACCGCGCGCACCCTCAACGAGCAGCAGGGCAACATCGATCAGGCGTTGATGGCCGCGGTCGGATTCGGCAACACCGGCGGCGACATCTTCGAACGCAGTGCTCCCTATCTGGTGCGTGGTACCGCGGATCTGGTGCCCACCTCACAACTACTCGATACCTACAGCCCTGAGCTGTTCTGCATGATCCGCAACTACCACGACATCGAACCGAAGGCCTCCGCGGCGCTTGGCGGCAACGGGTATTCGCTGCGGACCACGTCGGAACTCATGATTGGCGCGGGCAACCCATACGTGTATCCGGACAACCTGCCGCGGGTGAACGCGCGGGGCGGCCCCGAGGGCAGGCCGGGTTGTTGGCAGCCCATCACGCGTGATCTGTGGCCGATGCCCTATCTGGTGATGGACACCGGTGCCTCCATCGCGCCGTACAACCACATCGAGCTCGGCCAGCCGCTCCTTATCGAGTACGTGTGGGGACGCCAGATCGGGGAGAACACGATCAACCCATGAAAATCACCGGAACTGCCATCAAGCTCGGCATCTTCTCACTGGTGCTGCTGCTGTTCACCGCGATGCTCATCGTGGTGTTCGGTCAGATGCGGTTTGACCGCACCACCGGGTATTCGGCGATCTTCTCCAATACCAGTGGCCTTCGCACAGGCCAGTTCGTGCGGGCCTCCGGCGTCGAGGTCGGCAAGGTCTCCAAGATCCAGCTCATCGACGGCGGATCCAAGGTGCGGGTCGACTTCAACGTCGATCGCTCGCTGCCCCTGTTCGACGGAACGACCGCGTCCGTCCGGTATCTGAACCTGATCGGCGACCGGTACATGGAGCTCAAGCGCGGCGACAGCGACAAGCGCCTGCCGCCCGGCGGCACCATCCCGCTCGAACGCACCGAACCTGCAGTCGATCTCGACGCGTTGATCGGTGGCTTCCGCCCCGTGTTCCGCGCTCTCGACCCCGACAAGGTGAACAACATCGCCCAGTCGATCATCACGATCTTCCAGGGACAGGGCGGCACCATCAACGACATTCTCGACCAGACCGCGTCGCTGACGTCGGCGCTGGCGGATCGCGACCAGGCCATCGGCGAGGTGATCAAGAACCTGAACACGGTGCTGGACACCACCGTCAAGCATCAGCAGCAGTTCGACGACACCCTGCAGAATTTCGAGAAACTCATCACCGGGCTGAAGAACCGCGAGGATCCGATCGCAAGCTCGGTCGCCGACATCAGCGACGCGGCGGGCACGGTCGCCGATCTGCTTGCCGACAACCGCCCGCTGCTGCAGAGCACCGTCGGCTATCTCGAAGGGGTCCAGCAGCCGCTCGTGGATCAGAAGGATCAGGTCAACGACATCCTGGTCCGCCTGCCAACGGCGTTCAACATCATCGGCCGGGCCGGCGGCATCTACGGCGACTTCTTCAACTTCTACGCGTGCGATATCTCGTTGAAGCTCAACGGCTTGCAGCCGGGTGGCCCCGTCCGCACGGTCAAGCTCTTCAGCCAGCCGTCGGGTAGGTGCACGCCGCAATGAGGACACTCGAAGGGTCGAACCGCGTTCGAAACGGGTTGATGGGCATCATCGTCCTTCTTCTCGTTCTCGGTGTGGGGCAGAGCTTCGCCAGCGTGCCGATGCTGTTCGCGACGCCGACGTACTACGCCCAGTTCTCCGACACCGGCGGCATCAACACGGGCGACAAAGTGCGCATCGCAGGCGTGGACGTCGGCCGGGTGCAGTCGATGCGGATCGACGGCGACAAGGTCGTCATCGGCTACTCGCTCGGCGGGACCCAGATCGGTACCCAGAGCCGCGCCGCCATCCGGACCGACACCATCCTGGGCCGGCGCAACATCGAGATCGAACCGCGCGGTTCGGAAGCGTTGCGAGCCAACGGGGTTCTTCCCCTCGGGCAGACCACGACGCCGTACCAGATCTACGACGCGTTCTTCGATGTGACGAAGGCGGCGTCGGGCTGGGACACCCAGATGGTGAAGCGGTCGTTGAACGTGTTGTCCGAGACCATCGACCAGACCTATCCGCACCTGTCCGCCGCGCTCGACGGTGTCGCCCGGTTCTCCGACACCATCGGCAAGCGCGACGATCAGATCAAACAGCTGCTCGCCAACGCCAACAAGATCGCGGGCGTCCTCGGCAGCCGCAGTGAGCAGGTCAACCGGCTGCTGGTCAACGCGCAGTCGCTGCTCGCGGCGATCAACGAACGCCAGTACGCCGTCAGCATGCTGCTCGAGCGGGTGTCCTCCTTCTCCGAGCAGGTGAGGGGCTTCATCGATGACAACCCGAACCTCAACCACGTACTCGAGCAACTGCGCACCATCAGCGACATTCTGAACGCTCGCAGGGGCGACCTGATGCAAACACTGACGACCGTGGCGAAATTCGTTGCGTCGCTTGGTGAATCGGTGGCTTCCGGCCCGTTCTTCAAAGTCCTGCTGGTCAACCTGCTGCCGGGTCAGATCCTGCAGCCGTTCGTCGACTCCGCCTTCAAGAAGCGCGGCATCGACCCCGAGAAGTTCTGGGGGGATGCGGGCCTGCCTGCTTACCGGTTCCCCGACCCGAACGCACAGCGGTTCCCGAACGGTGCTCCCGCACCGGGGCCGACTGTGCTCGAAGGCACGCCCGACCATCCCGGTCCTGGGGTGCTGAAGGGCTCGCCGTGCTCGTACACGCCGCCACCCGACGTGCTGCCGCGGCCGGGAGACCCGCTGCCGTGTTCACACCTGAGCGTCGGTCCGTTCGGTGGTCCCGAGTACGGCCCGCCGGACGTGGTGGCCTCGAACCCGAACCCGAACGGTCCCGGCTTCACTCCCGGCGTGCCCGCCGCGGCCATCCCGGGTCAGCTGCCGCCGGACATGCCCGGTGCGCCGGTCCCGCTGCCGCCTGCTCCTCCCGGTGCACGCACAGTGCCGGTGGGTCCGCTCCCGCCGGAGGGGCCGGACTTCACACCAGGCATCGCGCCATTGCCACCCGCCCTGACGGGTCCGCCGCCGCCGCCCGGGCCCGGCCCGGACGCGGGGCCTGCCGGTACACCGCCGTTGCCGGGCAATCCGCCGTACCTCCCGCCCGGATCGCAGGGGGGCTGAGTAGATGTCGACAATCTTCAACATCCGAAACCTGAAGATGCCGGGCGTCTCTCGGGCTTCGGTCATCATCGGCACGCTGATCGTGATCCTGGCGCTGGTGGCCGCGCTCGTCGGCTACAACCTGTACAAGAGGCTGACCACCAACACCGCCGTCGCCTACTTCCCGGAGACCCTTGCGCTGTACGCCGGCGACAGGGTGACGATCATGGGCGTCAAGGTCGGCGCGATCGACAATATCGAGCCGGCGGGCGACAAGATGAAGGTGACGTTCCACTACGACAACAGCTACAAGGTGCCTGCCAACGCCACCGCGTCGATCCTCAACCCGAGCCTGGTGGCGTCGCGCAACATCCAGCTGTCGCCGCCGTACACCGGCGGACCCGTGATGGAGGACAACGCCGTCATTCCGGTCGACCGCACGCAGGTGCCGGTCGAGTACGACCAGTTGCGCGATTCGATCAACCGGATCCTGACCGACCTCGGCCCGACGCCCGAGCAGCCCAAGGGCCCGTTCGGCGACATCATCGAGTCCGCGGCAACAGGATTCGCAGGCAAGGGTGAACAGCTCAACAAGACACTGAACGGACTGTCGGAAGCGCTCTACACCCTCAACGAGGGGCGCGGCGACCTCTTCGGTGTCATCAAGAGTCTGGCGCTTTTCGTCAACGCGCTCTATCAGAGCGATCAGCAGTTCGTCGCGCTCAACGACGACCTGGCCACGTTCACCAACTCGTTCACGAACACCGATCGTGAGGTGGCCAACGCGCTGCAGGAGCTCAACCAGCTGTTGACCACCACGCGCCAGTTCATCGGCAAAAACGGCGAGGTGCTGACCCACGACGTCAACAACCTCGCCGACGTCACCAACGCGGTCCTGCAGCCGGATCCGTTGAACGGCTTGGAGACCGCGTTGCACGTGTTCCCCACGCTCGCCGCAAACCTGACGAACATTAATTCACCGGTGGCCGGTGGCGTCATGGGCCTCCCCACCATCAACAACTTCGCGAACCCACTTCAGTTCATTTGCAGCTCAATTCAGGCCGGCAGCAGGCTCGGCTACCAGGACTCCGCGGAGTTGTGTGCACAATACCTGGCGCCGATCCTCGACGCGATCAAGTTCAACTTCCCACCCTTCGGCCTCAATAACTTCACCAGCGCGATGACGCTGCCGAAGCAGATCTCGTACTCCGAACCGCGGCTGCAGCCGCCGGGCGGATACAAGGACACCACGGTGCCGGGCATCTTCTCGCGGGACACGTTGTGGTCGCACGGCAACCACGAGCCCGGCTGGGTGACCGCGCCCGGCATGCAGGGCGTCGACGTGCAGCCGTTCACCGCGAACATGCTGACTCCCGACTCCCTGGCCGAGCTGATGGGTGGCCCCGACGCGGCGATCCCGCAGGCCCCGCCCGCATTCGGGGCACCGCCTGGAGGCAACCTGCCCGGCCCGCCGGACTCGTATAACGAGAACAACCCGTTGCCGCCGCCGTGGTATCCGCAGCCGGGACCGCCGCCTGGTCCCGCACCTGGCGTGATACCGGGCGACCCGGGCGGTTCACCGCTGTCCGGGCCTGCACCGGCCGCCCCGGCTGGACCCGCGCCTGCGGGCCCGGCGCTACCCGCTGAGGCAGGTGGATGAGCATGCTCACGTTGGTTAGGTGGAGCCGAATCGCCAGGCGCGCCATGGCCCTCGTCATGGCGGCGTTGGTACTGAGCTCTTGTGGTTGGCAGGGCATCGCGAACGTGCCGCTGCCCGGTGGCCCCGGCACCGGACGCGACAAGATGACGATCTACGTGCAGATGCCGGATACGTTGGCGCTCAACGTCAACAGCCGCGTCCGGGTGGCCGACGTGTATGTCGGGCGTGTGCGCGAGATCGCGCTGAAGAACTGGGTCGCGACGCTGACGCTCGATCTGCAGCCGGGCATCAAGCTGCCCGTGAACACTCTCGCCAAGATCGGCCAGACCAGCCTGCTGGGCAGCCAGCACGTGCAGCTGGACGCGCCGCCGGAGCCGTCGCCGCAACTGCTGAAGAGTGGCGACACCATCCCGTTGAAGAACAGCTCCGCGTTCCCCAGCACGGAGCAGGTGCTGGCGAGCATCGCCACGGTCCTGCACGGCGGTGGCATCCAGAACCTGGACACGATTCAGACCGAGATCAATAACCTGCTGACCGGTCGGGCCGATCAGATCCGGGAGTTCCTGAACCGGCTGGACACGTTCACCGACGAGCTGAACAAGCAACGCGAGGACATCACCCGCGCGATCGATTCGACGAACCGGCTGCTCAACATCGTCGCTGCGCGCAACGACACGCTGGATCAGGTGCTGACCGAATTCCCGCGGCTGATCAAACATTTCGCCGACACCCGCGATCTGTTCGCCGACGCGGTGGTCGCCCTCGGCAGGATCGGCGTGGCCGCCGACAACGCCCTGGTGCCGTCGAATGCCAACCTGCACACCAACCTGCAGAACCTGCAGCGGCCGCTCAAGCAGCTCGGCCGGGCGTCACCCTACCTGGTCGGCGCGCTCAAGATAATGCTGACCTTGCCGTTTCCGATCTCGAATGTGCCGAAGGTGGTCCGCGGCGACTACCTCAACGTGTCGCTGCTGGTCGATGCCACGCTGTCCGGCCTCGACAACAGCCTGTTGACGGGCACCGGGGTCTCGGGCATGCTGCGCGCGCTCGAGCAGTCCTGGGGTCGTGATCCGGAAACGATGATCCCGGATGTGCGGTTCACGCCGAACCCGCACGACGCACCGAACGGACCGCTGGTGGAAAGGGGTGAGTGAGCAGTGCTGACCCGTTTCATCAAGATCCAGCTGGCGCTGTTCACGATCCTGACGCTCATCGCGCTCGTCGCACTGGGCTGGTACTACCTGCGGCTGCCCAGCGTCGTCGGCGTCGGCACCTACGACCTGCATGCCAACCTGCCCCGGTCCGGCGGCCTGTACGCGACCGCGAACGTGACGTACCGCGGCACGCAGATCGGGAAGGTCACCGACGTCAGGCCCACCGAGACGGGGGCCGAGGCCACGATGCGGATCGACAACCGCTACAAGATCCCGATCGACTCGGTGCCCAACGTGCACTCCGTGTCGGCGATCGGTGAGCAGTACCTGGACCTGGTGTCGACGGGCAACCCGGGCCAGTACTACCAGGACGGTCAGACGATGACGCAGCTGGGCGTCGTGCCGAGCGAGGTCGGTCCGGCGCTGGACTCGGCCAACCGCGGGCTGGCCGTGCTGCCCAAGGAGAAGATCGACGAGCTACTGACCGAAACATCGCAAGCTGTGGGCGGATTGGGGCCTGCGCTGCAACGGCTGGTCGACTCGACGACGAACATCGCGCAGGGCTTCAAGGACAACCTGCCGCAGGTCAACGACATCATCGCGCACTCGACGCCGATCCTGCAGAGCCAGGTCGACTCCGGCGACAACATCGAGCAGTGGTCGCGCAACCTGAACATCATCGCCGCCCAGACCGCCGAACAGGACGCGGCGCTGCGCAGCGGGCTGCAGCAGGCCGCGCCGACACTCGATTCGACGGCCGAGGTGTTCAACGGTGTGCGTGACTCGCTGCCGCAGACGCTGGCGAACCTGGCCGTCGTGATCGACATGCTGAAGCGCTATCACAAGGGTCTGGAGCAGACGCTGGTGATCTTCCCGCAGGGCGCCGCGGTCGCACAGGCAGGCACGCTCTTCGACGGCCTGGGCCAGCTGCCGCTGGCGCTGTCGCTCAACCAGCCGCCGCCGTGTCTGACCGGGTTCCTGCCCGCCTCGGAGTGGCGGTCGCCCGCCGACACCAGCATGGCGCCGCTGCCAACCGGCACCTACTGCAAGATTCCGAAGGACTACCAGGGCAACGTGGTTCGCGGTGCGCGCAACTACCCGTGCGTGGACGTCCCTGGTAAGCGGGCGGCCACCCCGAGGGAGTGCCGCAGCAACGAGCCCTACGTGCCGCTGGGCACCAATCCGTGGTACGGCGACCCGAACCAGGTGTTGTCCTGCCCCGCACCCGCAGCACGCTGCGACCAGGGGGTCAATCCCGGCCGGGGTGTCATCCCGGCGCCCACGGTCAACAGCGGCGTCAACCCGGCGCCCGCGGACAAGCTGCCGCCGCCGGCACGGTCGTCGGCGCCGGTCAGCGACCCGCTGAGCCCGCCTGGCCAGGGCACGGTGCAGTGCAGTGGACAACAGCCGAACCCGTGTACGTACACTCCGGCAGCAGGACCACCCGGCGCGACGGCCATCTACAGCCCGACCAGCGGTGAGGTGGTCGGACCTGACGGCGTCAGGTACAACGTCAGCAACTCGAGTAACCCAGGAGACGACGGATGGAAGGAGATGCTGGCACCCGCCAGCTGAACCCCACCGATGCTGATGAAACGCCGGACGAGTCGTTAGCAGTATCTACAGAACACCAAACCGAACAAGCCACCGAAGACCAAACGCCGGAGCCGGCCGACGGGACCGTCGACGACGACCGGCGGCCATCGCGCCTCGGCGTCGGCTGGATGTCGGGAATCTGTGCCGCGCTGCTGATCCTGGCCGCAGGTGCAGGCGTCGGCGGATACTTCGCGCTGCGGTCTCATCACGAGATTGAGGCCATCGCGCAGGCGGACGCTGCGGCGCTGCAGGCGGCGAAGGATTGCGTTGCGGCGACGCAGGCGCCGGATACGACGGCCATGATCGAGAGCCAGTCCAAGATCATCGAGTGCGCGACAGCGGAGTGGGGTGTGCAAGCGCCCCTGTACAGCAGCATTCTGGCCGACGCCTACCAGGCGGGCAACATCAAGGTCCAGGTGTCCGACATGCGGGGCGCCGTGGAGCGCCACAACGCCGATGGGTCTGTCGACGTGCTGATTGCGGTGCGGGTCAAGGTGACCAACTCCGATGCGGCCGACCAGGACCAGGGGTACCGGTTGCGTGTGCAGATGCAGCCTGATGCCGGCAAGTACAAGATCGCCCGGCTGGATCAGGTCGGTTCGTGACGGCTGTGCTCGACGCGAAGCCCGAGACGGCCGCCGAGGATTCGGCGCCCGAGCGACCGACCGCATCCTGGTTGGCGCGGGCCGGCGCGTTCTCGATCGACATGCTGTTGGGCGATGCCGTGATCGTGACGATGGCGCTGCTTACGCTGTCCGCACCGCAGCGTGGCTGGCTGTGGTGGACGTTCACCGGCGCGGCCGTGCTGGTTGTCGTGCTGGTCGCGGTCAATCGGCTGCTGCTGCCGACGATCACCGGATGGTCGCTGGGGCGCGCGCTGTTCGGCATCGCCGTGAGGAAGCCCGACGGGTCGCCCGTCGGCCTTGCCCGACTGGTCGGGCGTGACCTGGCGCATCTGGTCGACACCGCCGCGTTGTTCATCGGATGGTTGTGGCCGTTGTGGGACCGCCGCCGCCGCACGTTCGCGGATCTGCTGTTGCGCACCGAGGTGTTGAAGGTCGACCCCCCGCAGCGTGATATGCGCAGGCCCGTCGCGGTAACGCTCATTGCGGCGACGCTGCTGTGCGCGGCCGGTGCGGGCCTGAGCTATCTGGTGGTGTACCGGCATGATCGGGCGAACGACGCGGCGCGCGCGCAGATCGCGTCGGAGGGGCCGCGGATCGTCGAACAGATGCTGAGCTATGACGTCGACACGTTGCAGCAGGACTTCTCCCACGCACAGTCGCTGACGACCGATGCCTACCGGCCGCAGTTGATCGCCCAGCAGCAGGCGGTGCAGCGTGCGGGCGCCACCAAGAACGAGTACTGGGCGGTGAGCAGCGCGGTGCTGTCGACCCCACAGGAGACCGCCGACCACATGTCGATGTTGCTGGCGATGCAGGGCCAGCGCGGCACCGACCCCAAGGAC
>Ga0134128_10011403_pt1 | contig 10629 bp, 8 predicted proteins | sample KB31754_FD_96462 | JGI IMG/M metagenome (GOLD analysis project Ga0134128, IMG submission 96462) | Terrestrial soil microbial communities with excess Nitrogen fertilizer from Kellogg Biological Station, Michigan, USA - KB3-175-4 | ecosystem: Environmental > Terrestrial > Soil > Unclassified ...
CGCCGTCCTCTCGACCATGAACACCGTGCTGGCAGGCCTCTATCGCGACGCCGGTGTGTCGCCAATGCAGACGTACGAAGCTGTGGTCGTCGGCAACGTGACCATGCTCCACCTGTTGCTCGGTATCGACCCGACACCTCTCTCCATGTCGCCCTTCACGCCGGCTTTCATGGAGCAGCTCACCGTCGACGCGGGCGAGCTTGGTCTGCACATCCATCCGCACGGCTACGTGCAGACGCTTCCGGCGCTCGGCGCCTACGTGGGGGCTGACATCGTCGCCGGCCTGCTGGCGACCAGCGTGGTCCGCGAGGACAGGCTGCGCGTCTTCGTCGACGTGGGCACCAACGGTGAGATCGTGCTCGGCAGCGCGCAGCGAGCGCTGGCCACCGCCGCGCCGGCAGGTCCGGCGTTCGAGGGCAGCCAGATCAAGTGCGGGATGCGCGCCACGGTGGGAGCCATCGAAGGCGTCCAGCTCGGGGATCGCGTGGAGCTGCAGATCATCGGCGGCGACGTACGGGCGGAGGGCATCTGCGGCTCGGGGCTGGTCGACGCCGTGGCTCAGATGCTGCTGGCCGGCCTCCTCGATCACTCGGGCCGCATGAAGGCGCCCGACGACGTGCCTGGCCATCCGCTGCGGGACCACCTGTTCGACCTGGATGGGATGCGTGCCTTCCGGCTCGCCGACGGCGTGTATCTCACCCAGCGCGATGTTCGTGAGCTGCAGTTTGCGAAGGGCTCGATCGCCGCGGGGATCAAGGTTTTGATGGACATCCTGGGGGTGTCCGCGGGCGATCTCGACGAGGTCCTGCTGGGAGGATCTTTCGGCTCCTACCTCAATCCGGAAAGCGCCAAGATCATCGGGCTGGTGCCGCCGGTCGATGTGGACAAGATCATCGCCGTCGGCAACTCGGCAGGCGAGGGGGCCAAGATCGCGCTCCTCTCCTACCGGGAGAGGCAGGTCGCCTTCGAGCTGCCCACGCGGATCGAGTACGTCGAGCTGTCGAGCCGCGCGGACTTCAACGACTCGTTCATCGGCGTCCTGGGCTTTGCGCACCTCAACGCTTCGGATAGTCCGGACGAAGCGGCACTTTCTAGCGCGAAACCTTCGGATAGTCCGGACTATCCGGGAACGGGGGGCGTGAGATGAGGTCGACCGCGCTCGTCATTTGCGGGGCGCTCGGCCGTGAGGTCAAGCAGATCGTCGACCGGCGTGGATGGGACGTGGACATCCACGGCGTATCGGCGCTGCTGCACCTCTACCCGTCTCGGATCCTAGAGGAGCTGCGCGCGAAGCTGATCCGGTTGCGGCCGGAGTACGACAGGCTCGTCGTCGTTTACGGAGAGTGCGGGATGAACGAGCGGCTCGACGCACTTCTCGACGAGGTCGGCGCCCAGCGGATCAAAGGGCCTCACTGCTATGAGATGTACGCGGGCGGCGAGCGGTTCGCGGCGATCGCAAGCGAGCGGCCGGCCACCTTCTTTCTGACCGACTGGCTCGTCCGCAACTTCGACCGTGCGGTCATCAAGGGCCTGGGACTCGACCGCGATCCGGAGTTGATCCCGATGCTCTTCGGTAATTACGAGGCTGTCTTGTATCTGCGCCAGTCACGCCATCCACGCCTCGAACGCAAGGCTGCCGAGATCGCGCGTTATCTCGGCTTGTCGTTACAAATAGAGGACGTTGGCATGGGAGAGCTCGAGACTCGGCTCGCGGCGATTGTTGAAGAGAAGGTCGCCTCCCCAGCCCTCCCGGGCAAGCGGGGAGGGAGCGCTTGACATTGGCTAAGTTTCAGGTCATGTACTGGAAGCACATTCCGTCTCAGGTCAAGGCTTGGGACGGCGACGTCGAGGTCAAGCGGATGATGCCCGACTATTTCCAGGCGGCCATCGACGCCTACGCGATGAAGGAGGGCTCGACCGACATGGACGCATATCTCGACGGATGGCGCTGGGCGGACGCAGAAGAGCGCGACGGCACGCCCGCGGAGGTGCTAAGCGCGCTGGTCGACGAATTGACCGCCGCCAACCCGCGCTCGAGACTCCTGAACCCTTCATGAACGAAGCCATCCTCGAAGACCTGCTCAACAGCCAGCAGCTGATGATCGCGATGCTCCATGTCTCGGTCGAGGATCCCTCCGCGCGTGTCGGCGCCTGGGACCTGCGCGACCTCGCCGCCCACCTCGCGGCGAGCGAGCGCGAGTGCTATGTGCCGAGGATCCGCGCCATCGCGGCCGGCGAGAACCCCACGTTTGACATCTTCAACAACGATGACACCGACTTCAGCGGGATCCACCTCGACGACGCGCTTGACGAGTGGACCGCGACGAGGGTGATGCTGGTCGGCTACGTGAGGACGCTCGACGAGCGGCAGCGGACCGAGTTGGCTGGACAGCACGCGCAGTTCGGCCGCGTGACGGTCGACCGGTATCTCGAGATTGCGCTGAAGCACGACCGGGATCACCTGAGCGGGCTCGAGCGGCTGGCGGGCGAGCTGACTCGTTGACGCGGACCAGCATGTCCGCGGTCTTCCCGGCCACCAGCGCCAGGGTCCCCGCGGCCACGGCGTCGGGGCGGAGGTTTGGGTTGCCGTGGGTCTCGAGCTCGGCCGCGAGCGTCACGACATCAGCCGCGCAGCCGGCGATCAGCCGGGGTACCTCGATCGTCTTCTGACTCGCCGCCTCGACGCCCGACCCGGATTTTCTGGCCTCCAGGTAGTCGAGGAACGCAAGCGAGTCCAGCTCGATCAGCTCCTCCGCCCTTAGTCGAAGGGCCTCGGCACGGGAGTGGGCTCCCGTCGAGCCGCGCCACCGAGGCGAACGCAGGGCGACCTTCTGCAGCAGCGCCGCTGACAGTGCGACCACGGCGGCGGCGGCGGAGCCACTGGCGGGCGCCGGCTGGTCTGAAGACAGCGCATCGAGCAGCCGGGAGAGGCGGCCCTCAGGCGTCAACGAGCTCGCCCTTTCTTCTCTGAATGAAGTCCTTCAGCTGCTCGTCCACACCGGGGTCGATCCCCGGGTCGGGGTAGTCGGCGAGCAGCTGCTTCCATTTCTCGGCCGCGACGACATCCGTCGTCCGAGAGCCGAACCGCTGCCAGCGGTCGAAGTTCTCGGTCGAGGAGACCAACGGGCGGTAGAAGCCGGTCCGGTAGTGGCGCATCGTGTGCTCGGCTCCGAGGAAATGGCCGCCCGGTCCCACCTCGCGCAGGGCGTCCATGGCGAGGCCCTCTTCGTCGATCGGGAGCCCATGGCCGAGCATCCACTCGAACATGCGCAGCTGTTCGATGTCGATCACGAACTTTTCGTAGGAGGCAAGCAGAGCGCTCTCGAGCCAACCCGCCGCGTGCAGCACGAAGTTGACGCGGCCGAGGATCGTCGGCCACATGCACATCATCGACTCGTATGCGGCCTGCGCATCCGGCGCCTTGGACGACGTCAGCGCCCCGCCGCCGCGGAACGGAAGGTTGTAGTGACGCGCCATCTGCGCGCTGGCCAGGATCCCCATCGCCGACTCCGGCGTCCCAAAGGCGGGGCTGCCGGACTGCATGTCGGTGTTGGTCAGGAACGAGCCGTACACGCTCGGCGTGCCGGGCCGGATGAGCTGCACGAGCGCGATCCCGGCCAGCGCCTCCGCCGTCTGCTGCGCGACGCTGCCGGCCATGCCCATCGGGGACATCGCCCCCGCCATCAGGAAGGGGGTGACGATGACGGGCTGGCCCGCGTCCGAGTACTCCAGCAGCGCCCCGAGCATCCGGTCGTCGTAGCGCAGAGGGCTGTTGACGTTGATCAGGCTCATCACCGCCGGCGTCTTCTCGATGCTCTCTCGCCCGCCGCAGACGATCGCGGCCAGCTCGATCGTGTCGCGCGCGTTCTCGGTCGAGATGACGCTGCCCATGAACGGCTTGTCGGTCCACCGGATGTGCGAGTAGAGCATGTCGAGATGTCGCGTCTCGAGCGGCAGGTCCTCCGGTTCCACGGTGGTGCCCCCCGCGCAGTGGATCTGCTCGGCCGCCTGCGACATCTTGTCGAAGTTCGTGAAGTCTTCGATGGTGGCGCCACGACGGCCGCGTTCGAGGTCGGTCACGAACGGCGGTCCGTAGACCGGAGCCGTGACCACGTTGTCGCCGCCGAGCACGACCGACCGCTTCGGATTGCGCGCCTGGAGCTCGAACGTGGCGGGCGTCTTGGCAACCTGCTCGAGCACGAATGCGGGGTCGAAGCGGACGCGATTCTCCTCGACCCTCATGCCCGCCTTGGCGAAGATGTCTCGCGCCCTGTCGTGAAGGAAGTCGACGCCGATCTCCTCGAGGATCGTCATCGCCTGGCCGTGGATCGTCTCCACCGCCTCCCCGGACAGCAGGTCGTAAGGCTTAAGCGAGTTCTTCCACACGACCGAGTCAAGTTTGACCTAGCAGACGTTGTGGTAACGTAGGCGCTGCCCGTTGGGGCGCTAGGTCCTCGCAGGAGGACCCCACTTAACCTGACTTGACCCCCACCTCACTTTTGGCCCGTATCACTGTCAAGGCTTGCCCGGTATGAGCACGCCTATACCTGGCGACGTCCTGCCGCTCTGGAACCCGGAGATCCCGGGCGAGGAGATCCAGACGGGTCGCCTGGGCATCCGCGTGCGTCCCGGCACGCCCGCCGCCGCCAAGGTGACCGCCCTCGAGGCGGCCGGGGGCGCCGAGCTCCTTCGCCAGATCATCGAGGAGCAGAAGGTCATCGACGGCACCTACACCGTCGTGAAGCCCGAGAAGCCGATCGAGTTCATCGGCCAGGTCAGCACCACCCTTCTGACGGGCAAGCTCGGCCGCACCCCGATGGGCCTGGCCCTCGAGATCACCGACTGGCAGGAGCTCGAGGGCGCCTACGAGATGGAGAAAAACCGGATGCGTCTGGGCTTCCAGGAGCTCCACGTCGTCAAAGAGTGGGACGGCGAGCTGGAGGGGTTCACCGCCATCGCCCTGCGAGAGCAGGCGAAGTCGGTCGCCATCCTCGACTCGACGATGAGGTTCATCGAGCACCTGCGCGACTACCGGGAGAAGCTGGCGGAGGCGGCGGTCCGCCGCTACGAGGCGACCGAGCAGTGGATCGAGTGCCCCAAGTGCGAGACCGAGGTCCCGACCTCCAACGGCATCCATTGCCCCAACTGCGGCGAGGACATGCGAGGCGGCGAGTACGTGAAAGCCGTCCTTCACCTGGTCGATGACGCCGACGGTCGCATCTACCGCGGCATCGACTCGCTGACGGTCCGCTCCGCCGGATTCCCCGAGTACCGGGGCATGTCGCTCGACCGCGTCCAGGGCTCCAACCTCTGGGTCAGCTTCCGGCGCTACGACCCCCTACCGGACGAAGGCATCGTGCTTCCTACCGCCAGCGTCGAGATGTTCGAGGCCCAGCGCTCCTGCATCCGGCAGCTGCAGATCGCCAGCCCGCGCACCGGCTCGCTGGCAGCCGAGCTCGTCGACCCGGGCTGGCTTGGAACCCCGCCGCGGGTCGCGCTCGACGGAAAGCGCGCGCATCACCTTCCGGACCCCAACGAGGAGCAGGCTGAGGCCGTCGCCCGCGTCATGGGCATGCGACCCGGGCAGCTGTATCTCATCCAGGGGCCCCCTGGCACGGGCAAGACCACCGCCATCGTGGAGTCGATCCGCCGCATCCTCGGCCGCAACCCGAACTCCTCCATCCTGCTGTCCTCCCACTCCAACGACGCCGTGGACACGGGCCAGGAGAGGCTGCTCGGCTTCTCACACGTGCGGCAGGCCCGCATCGCCGAGCCGGGCAAGGTGCCGCGCCGGCTGAGGCCGACGCTCGTCGAGGGCGACGACCTCGAGCCCTACAACCTCGTCGCCGGCACCGTGAACCGGCTGACCATCGACTCCCGGCTTCGCTTCAAGGTCTTCGACTGGCTGATCCTCGACGAGGCGAACAAGGTGCGCGCCAACGAGGCCCTCGCGGTCATGCCGCTCGCCAAGCGCTGGGTGATGATCGGCGATCTCAACCAGCTGCCGCCCGTGATGGAGGAGGCCGCTTCGACCTTCAAGATCTCGCAACCGCTCGACGAGGTGGTGCGCGACGACAGCTTCTACGGGTGGGTATGGGACAGGGTGCCCGCCGGCTCACGGATCATGCTGCCTCGCCAGTACCGCATGCGCGAACCGATCGGTCGGGTGGTCTCAGACCTCTTCTACGAGGGCAAGCTCATCCACGAGGCGCCTTCGCCCCGCATGCCTCTGCCATGGCCCTTCGACCGCGAGCTCGTCTGGGTCGATACCGGCGCCCAGGACGAATACCGCGACGCCCAGCGCTCCGTGGCCAACGAGTTCGAGGTTGCGCTCTGCAAGGACATCACCTCGATCATTCGGCGCCGGGTCCGCAAGGCCAAGCTCGCTGTGATCGCGATGTACAACTCGCAGGTCAACCGCCTGCAGGGAGCGCTCAAGGGCATCGTGCCGCCCGACGACATCGAGTCGGTGGACGCATTCGAGGGACGCGAGTCGGACGGCGTGATCCTGTCCTTGGTCCGCTCCAACGACCGGGCGGCCATCGGCTTCCTCAACGACCCGAACCGAGTCAACGTCGCGATCTCGCGGGCCAAGAAACTGCTCGTGATCGTCGGTGACTCCAAGACGGTCATCGGCGGCGCGCCCGAGCTGTTCGGCCCGCTGTTCGAGCACTGCAAGGAGGAAGGCCTGGTCGCGGGCGTCGGCGCAGTGGTCACCGCGTGCCAGCGGGTCGGTATCCGCTCCCAGGTTCAGCGCCTCTCGCGACCCCACCGGGGCGACCGCCGGACCAGGCGCCGCCGGCGCCCGCGGACTGCCGAGGGAGCCAATGGCGAGGCCGCCGTCTCCGCCAACGGCTCAGAGCCGTTATCCGCCACCGCGGAGCTCGGCTCCAACGGGGCGCCCGAAAGGAGCACCGCGCCGGACCCGCAGCCGGCCCCCGCCGAGTCGCCTAAAGAGGCTGAATAACAGGTCCCTCTTCTCTATCCTCTTGGCGCAATGGCCGAACCGTGCATCTTCTGCGACATCGTGCGGGGAACGTCACCGGTCAGCTGGGTCTACCAGGACGACACGGTGGTCGCGTTCATGGACATCCAGCCGATCACGCAGGGACACGTACTCGTCGTCCCTCGTGAGCACGCGGTGCTCATGACCGACATCAACGAGACGGCGGCGATGCGGACGTTTCGGGTCGCCCGCAAGCTCGCGGCGGTGGCCCGCCACACGCTGGGCGCGAGCGGGATCAACATCATCGTCATGGACGGCGAGGCGGCCTACCAGGACGTGCCTCACTTTCACGTCCACGTCATCCCCCGCTACCCGAGAGACGGTTTCGGGCTCACCTTTCCGGAGTCCTACGAGCAGAAGCCGGCGCGAGCGCAGCTCGATGCCATTGCGGCGGCCCTGCATGGAGCCAGCCAGCCCACGGTCGCGTGATCCTCAGGCGGGAGTTTCCCAAACTTCTGCCGGCGGAAAGTAGTCGCTGCCCTAGAGCTGGGCACGTTCTGCCGGCAGAAGTTGCTTGCGACGCGCCGGCCGCTCAAGTTCTGCCGGCAGAAGTTGGGTGCGCTAGCCGGTGATGGTCACCCGGAGGCTGTAGAGCGCCACGTACATCGGGCACATCGCGCCGGAGGGGCAGACGGGCGAAGCGGTCGCGGTGACGTCCACCGACCCCGGCTTCTGAGCTTTGAACGCCGCGAGGGTCACGCCGCGCGCGGCCGACGCGGCGGTGTCGACGATGGGCGTCAGCAGCGATTCGTCGCTGGAGCTGGGATGCGACCAGTTGTTGAGGCCATTCTGCTTGTGAAGGACCAGTTCCAGGGTCTGCCCGGCGTGGATCGTGATCGCGTGATCCGCCTCGGTCGCCGTGACGTCGAAGCGATCGCCGGCGGTCGGGCTCGGGCTGGGGTTCGTGCCGCCCCCTATAGCTGTCGATCCGCAAGCGGCCAACACCAAGCCGGCGAACACCGCGAGTAAAAATCCCTTCATCTGTGTAGCTGAAACGGCCGCCGGCACGTTGGGTAACAACGTGTCGGTACGATCCCTCCTTCGCATGCCCAGATTGCTCTCCGCTTTCGCGGTCCTGCTCCTCGCCGCGTGCACCGGCAGCCCGGCGGCAACGAGCTCGCCGTCACCGACGCAGGTGGGAGCCGGCTTGCCGCAAGGCCTGATCGCCTACGTCACCGACAAGGGCGTCGGCGTGCTCGACCCGGCCACCGGCAACTCGACGGTCGTCTCTCCCCTGCCTCCGGGTGCCTTCAACGTCGCCGGTCCGGTATGGGGCCCCGCGCCTGGCGTAGCCCATCCAGTCATCTACTTCACGGTGCACGACAGCCGCCCGCCGGAGCGCCGGACCACCGCGGGCGTGGTCCCTTACAACTGGATCTTCCGCGTCGACCCGTTCGCCGGCACGATCGAGCCGCTGGCAGCGTCGTGGGACGCCCAGAGCAACGGCCCCATCGGCATGGTCGCGAACTCCCATTACCTCGGCTTCTCGGTTGGCTGCTGCGCGTCCTACGAGGTCGACGCGCTGGACCTTACGAAAGGGCCGGGGCCGCTCAAGGTGCTGTCCAGGCCTCCGGAGCAGACCGCCTTTTTCACCGAGGGAGCCGCACCCGGCGCCTCCGGTCTGCTCGCGGTGCGCGCGTTCGGAACCGGAGCCTGGTACTGGCTGAACGCCGACGCCGGAGTGGTGAACCCGTTTCCGCTGAAGCTCGGCCCTGACGACGGCCCGCTGGCCATCTCCCCCGATGGGACGATGGTCGCGGTCGCGAATCTCGACCACGGCGCGACCATCCAGCCGATCAACAGCTCGCTCCCGATCGGCTCACCAAGCTCCACGGGCACCCCAAACCCGACGGGCACCCCAAGCACCGCGCCATCCGCGCCATCCGCCGGGCCGAAGAAGGTGAACTCCAAGCTCCACCACCCCGATGCGCTCTCGTGGAGCCCCGACGGCAAGCAGCTGGCGATGGCTGTGAACGGCGAGATCGAGCTTTACAACGTCCCGGCGCCCGATGGACCGCCCGCCAAGCGCTACCTCAGCGGGGGCAACGTCATCGGGGTTGCCTGGTCGGGGGCGATCACCGACCGCTCGGATGCCACCCTGAAGGCCGCGGCGGGACCGCAGTCGATGGTGGACGGCCTGCTCGCCGCGACCAAGCTCCCATCGAAGGCCGACACGCCGGCGAATCGCCCGCTGACGAAGGTATACGTCTGGCAGTTCGACTCCTCGAAGAGCTCGCCGATCGCGTCCATCACCGACGCCACGGATGCGGTGCTGGCGAAGTACCCACCGATGCAAGCCGGCGTCGTCTTCCATCACTGGGCGGCGACCGACACGTGGGCGATGCTCGGCGGTTGCTTCCGCTACCGCGTCGTCGTCACGGGGAGCGTGGCGCCCATCGCCTCGACGGTCGGGCTGACGGCGAACACTCTCTGCACTGCCAAGGCCTCGCCGAGTCCGTCCTCTTCCTAGCATCTAGCGATATGGCGGTCGACTTCCTGGCCGGCCACGCCCAGTCGCTGCCCGGCAAGCCGGCGATCATCGACGGCGAACGCGTCGTCGACTACGCCAGCCTGAACGAGCGCGCCAGCCGCGCCGCCAACGTCTTCACAGGGCTGGGGTGCCGCGAAGGCGATCGCGTCGCCTGGATGTCGTTCAACTCCCTCGAGGGCGCGGAAATCGCGACCGGCCTCCGCCGCGCGGGCCTCGTGATCGTGCCGGTCAACTACAGGCTGCGCGGCGCCGAGATCGCGTACATCATCAACGACTCCCAGGCGAAGGTGGCTGCGGCGGGCCCGGACCACGTTGGGTTCATGGCCGAAGCCGGCCCCGGCGTCAGCGGGGACGTCACCTTCGTCGCGGCCGGCGAATCCGCTCCTGCCGGCTGGTTGCGCTTCGGCGATCTGATGGAGAAGGCATCAGACGAGTTCGCGTCGGCGAGCGAGGGCCTGGGCGCGTCGATGATCTACACGTCCGGCACGACCGGGAATCCCAAAGGCGCTTGGCGCCCGCACGGCGTCGACCTCGCGAACGTCCTGCAGGTGATCTCGATCTTCGAGCTGAGCCAGACCGACGTGCATCTTGTCTGCGGCCCGGGGTACCACAGCGGGGTCGCGTTCTTCTCGGCGCTCCACCAGGTTCTCGGTTCCACCGTGGTGCTGCAGCCGCGTTTCGACGCGGAGGGTGCCCTCGATCTCATCGAGCGACATCGCGCGACCACCACGTTCATGGCCCCGACGCTCCTCCACCGGCTCGTCGACGCCCAGCAGAAGCGGCCGCGCGACACATCGTCGCTGCGCGCAGTGATTCTCGGGGCTGCGCCATGCCCGCACGCGCTGAAAGTGCGCGCCGAGGCGGCGCTGGGCAAGGTCTTGTGGGAGTTCTACGGAGCGACGGAGACCGGCGTCAACACAGTCCTGCGGCCGGAAGACCAGATGCGAAAACCGGGCTCCTGCGGCACGGCCGTCCCGGGGCAGGAGATCAGGCTCGCTCGTGCCGACGGCACCGAGGCTTCGGTTGGCGAACCCGGCGAGCTGATGGTGCGCAGCACCTGGATCGCGGAGTACTTCAACCGGCCGGACGCCACCAGCCGCAGCCTGCATGACGGTTACTTCTCCGTCGGTGA
>Ga0134128_10011404_pt1 | contig 10628 bp, 7 predicted proteins | sample KB31754_FD_96462 | JGI IMG/M metagenome (GOLD analysis project Ga0134128, IMG submission 96462) | Terrestrial soil microbial communities with excess Nitrogen fertilizer from Kellogg Biological Station, Michigan, USA - KB3-175-4 | ecosystem: Environmental > Terrestrial > Soil > Unclassified ...
GCGGTGGTGACGGAGTTAGCTGCGTTTATAATTCGGATGGTAAAATATTTATCCAGGCCAATGGCGGTACCGGAACTTTTTCATATTCCATTAATAATGGAACCAATTTTCAAACAAGCACTTCATTCAGCAATCTTGCCGCAGGTACTTATACGGGTATGGTAAAAGATGCCAATGGTTGTATCGCCTACACTTCGCCATCTTTTGCTCCTGTTCAACTTACTGCACCTAAACCAATCATCGCGGTTGTTAAATCTCAAACAGGTATTTCCTGCACTTCAGCCACAGGATCTGTTACTGTAAGCGGAAGCGGCGGACTAGGAAATTATCAAACGAGTATTGACGGCGGTAAGACTTTTAATTACCTTGCCCAGGGAGGAACTTATACTTTTAGTGGACTCGGTGCCGGAACTTATGCAATCATTGTAAAAGATGGAAATTTCGGTACTGGTTGTATGAGTACAATTAATGTTAACATTGTTGCTTCGTTCACAGCATCTTTAAATGGCAACTCTTCTATCTGTTCAGGGACTACTGCAAGCTTTGTGATCAATATTCCTGCAGGTAATGGAAAGGTTTTTACCGCTACTTATAAAGATGAGGCAGGAAAATCATACGTTGTAAATAATCTTAATGCCGGAAATAATACAATCACCACCGCTTCGCTTTCGGGTTCCAAAACGTTCACACTCATTTCCGTTACCAACGAAACCGGTTGCCAGGCTTCTGTAAGCGGATCTGCAATTGTTACCGTAACGCCTTCCGGTTGGTGGCTCGGTAAAACAAGCGCCTGGAATGACGCGGCTAACTGGAGTTGCGGCGCTGTTCCCACATCACAAACAGACGTAACGATCCCTGTTACCAAGAACGATCCCGTACAGACAATCGGTAGCGTGGCAATACATAACATCACGATCCAGCCAAACGCTTCATTAACCGTAAAAGGTGTTTTTAAGATTGGCGGAATCATCTCTAATGGTGGCGTCTTTAATGCATTAGAGGGGACCATTGAATTTAACGGAACTTCTGCACAGTCTTTTTCAGGAAGTTACTTTTTAAACAAAATAATAAAAAATCTTACGCTTACTAATGCTGCGGGTATAAGTTTGAATGCAGTTCCAAACGATACTTTAAACATCACAGGTACGATGTCTTTCGCCAGCAGCAATGTGGTGTTCAATACGAATGATAATCTTACGCTTAAATCATCCATTACCGGTACAGCGAATATTGCAGACATCACCAATAACGGAATGTATTCAGGAAATAACATCGTCGGAAATGTTACCGTTGAACATTACATCAATACCGGAAAATTAACAGGTCAGATGAGTAAGAAATGGTTTTTTGTGGGTTTTCCAACCGAAGGTCAATCGGTAAAAGAAAGCCTTATGGAAAATGGAAATATTAAATCCACGGGTTATGGCGTACAGATAACCGGCGCTGGTGGAACGGCTTCTGGCTTTGATCTTGCCTCGCCTTCACCTTCTATGAAATATTATAACGAGTCCAACGGAAGCTGGACGGGAATTGTAAAAACATCCGACCCGGTTTACAATGCAAAAGGATATATGATCTTCGTTAGAGGAGACAGAAGTGTGGATGGTAAAACGGTAACCGATCCAAATCCTACTAATCTGCGCACGAAAGGAAAGCTGATTTTAGGTGACCAGGTATTGGCCTTACCGGCGAATAACATGTTTGCTTCTGTTGCCAATCCATTTGCTTCCGATATTGATATGAGGAATGTTTCGCAATCCACAGGTTCAGATTTCTTCTATGTATGGAATCCTTTATTGGGTGGAACCTATGGCAATGGAGACTATGAATTTTGTCTTAAAATGGGCAATGATTTTTACACTTTCCCCAGGGGCCAAAAAAGTAATTTAATCAAAAGTGGCCAGGCGTTTTTTGTTCAGACTGCCAAAACTGCCAGCACTCTTAGCATAAAAGAAAGCTCAAAAGCATCTGCCAATGGCGGCCAGAATCAAAGACCACAGGGTGTCTCCGAAAAAACAGCGCAGATCCGCACAGCGTTATATAGTGTTGCTTCAGATGAAACCTCTGCATTGGTTGATGGAACGATCCAGCAATTCAGCAGCAGTTTCTCAAATGATATTACTGAAATGGATGGAAAAAAGGTATTCGGCTCATTAGAAAATCTTTCTATAAAATCCGGCGGAAAGGACCTGGTAATTGAAAGAAAACAAATGATGAATTCAGAAGATACCATTTTCTATGGTGTTTCCGGTCTCAAGGCTCAGTCCTATCAGCTTACATTAACTGCCGAGAATATTCCTGCATCCGGACTGCAGGGATTCCTGGAAGATACGTATCTTAAAACAACGGCTCCGCTGGATCTCCAGGGCTCGACTGATATTCGTTTTGTTGTGAACAGCACTGCCGCTTCTTATGCCGCGAACAGGTTCAGAGTTATATTCAAACAGACGGCTGCTTTGCCGGTTACATTTGCATCAATAAAGGCTTCGCAAAAAAATGATGTGATCGCTGTAGAATGGAAAGTAGAAAATGAGAGCAACATGTTTAAGTATGAAATTGAACGGTCTGCCGATGGCAATAATTTCTCTAACATTGGCTCTGTTGCAGCAATAAATGGCGGAGCAAACAGCTATAGCTGGACAGACAAAACACCTGTTGCGAATTATAATTTTTACCGGATTAAAAGTGTTGATTTAAACGGAAAAGTAAATTATACGCAAATCGTAAAAGTATTTATGGGCAAGGCTTCCGGCGATATCAGTGTTTATCCAAATCCAATCGTAAATGGTAATGTAAATCTTCAACTCACCAATCAGCCTGCCGGGACTTATAACGTGAGGTTATTGAATCCATTGGGCCAGGTGGTGTTGACAAGGCAAATCACACACACAGAAGGCAGCAGTACTGAAACGATTAAGTGGGATTACAATTTCGCCCGTGGCGTATATCAACTGGAGATCAACAGGCCAGTCGGAGAGGTGAAGACAATTAAAATAATGTATTGATCATTCCTTTAAAAAAGCAGTTCCCTGTTAAAAAAACAGGGACTGTTTTTTGAACAGAAAGAAATAGTTTTTGCAAATTGAGATTTCGCTAATGAACGGCTTACCTCTAATCCTTCCAAAGCCAAAATATAGATTTTCTACTTTTTCGGTTATCAGGCTTCAACTGCTCTGGGCTTGAATGAAGATTTAATCTCAAAAATATTCACCTACGTTTTATTTTTTTTCAATAATAATTAAATCACTAAGTTTAGCGCAATGACAGGCTTTGAAAATTCGGATCTCGACATGTTTTCATTTTTTGAAATGACTCCTGATCTTGTTTGTATAGCAGAAAGAAATGGATTTTTTAGAAAGGTCAACCGGGCGGTAATTGACAAGTTAGAATATTCGCTTGAGGAATTATTAGCACGTCCTATTTCTTCTTTTATCTTTCCGGAAGATGCTATGATAACCCACCATACCAGGGAATTGATGCTCCAGGGAAGTGCACTCATGAATTTTGAGAATCGTTATGTCACCAAAAGCGGAAAAATTGTTTGGCTTCATTGGACTTCATTTTTTGTACCTGATAAAGAAGTTGTGTTTGCAATAGCGAAAGACATTACCCACAAAAAACTCGTGGAACAGGAGATGAATGAAAAGTACACGAGGTTCAAAGGCCTTGCTTACCAATTTAAAAATAGTATTGAAAAAGACCGGAAATATTTTGCGGTTGAATTGCATGAGGAAATAGCTCAATTAGCATCGGTAATCAAAATGGATCTCGATTCTGTAGCGAACAAAGTCGATCACGAACTCATCAACGTTAGGATCAATCACGCGTCGACGGTTTGCGAATTGATGATACAAACGATCAGGAAAATGTCGTTCGAATTGAGTCCTCATATGCTGGATGATCTGGGCCTAAATGAAACTTTGAAATGGCTGTGCAAAGATTTTTCACTTTTGAACCAAATACCGTGTGAATTTAATTCAGATTATTCAGAGCAATTTTTAAGCCGCGAGGAACAAATAGATTTTTTCCGCATTTGCCAGGAAGCCCTTAAAAATGTTATGGACCATGCAGGTGCATCCGGAGTTCAAATTTCAGTGAGATCAATTAATCAAAGCGTTGTTCTTTCAATAATAGATGACGGAGTCGGTTTTGATCCAGGCAAACAAACTAATGGAGCTGGTTTGCCCGGTATGCAAGGACGTGTTGCCTCTATCAATGGCCATTTATCGATTGAAAGTACGATTGGAAAGGGAACCACTATTTCTGTTACTATCGAAAAAGATTTGCCGGCAGAATAATTACAACAACGCTGGTTCAAATTTATCGGCTCCTATTTTTGATTGCTCACCGGTTCCCGTTCATAAAATTTAAATCCCCCTTCCTGCTTTACCAGTTTGCATCCGTTGCAGGTGCTGTCAAAATTTGTGTTGGTGTTTTTCACCACAAAAAAGGCGGGTCTGGTGATATTGCCCTTTAATAAAAAATCCAGGTCGGCCTCACCATATACAGGAACTGCTGGTTTTTTTGCGTAAAAATATTGTGCATAGCTCCTGAAGCCTACAGGCCACACATACACATCTTTTCCTTGCAGGCTTTCGTAAAATCTTATGGCAGGCCCCTGCGAATATTGTTCAATTTTAGGCACAACAGAAATCAGATAAATAAAAAGGCAAACCGCCGTTGAGTAGAATAGTACTACAATCGCGGCGCGGTTTTTTTTTCTTGAAAAAAGCAACACCGCAGCAATCACGCAGACGAAATAACCAACACCGGTTAGGCTTTCAAAACCGTTCCAATTCACCGGAACATCAAGGCTGGCGGCTGCAAAGGGGTCTTTTAAATAAGGCAGTATCAGTTCATGATGATTGGCGACATAGGGCAGCGCCGCCAACAAAAATGAAAAAACAAATCCCATAAAAATAATCAGGGCAAGCATCCATTTTTTCATCCCCAAACCTGACTCTAATAATTTATCCAGGTACACCGTTGCCAAAAAAGCAAGCGGCATATAAGTAAGCGATGAATAATGCACAATCTTGGTTGTAGAAAGGCTGAACAGGATCATCACGGTCCAGAATAGTATTTTCATGATGCGCAAAAAATCAGAATTGACTCCTTCATTCTTGCTAAAAAAAACGGGTAAAGCAATTATTGAAATCGGGAAGCAACCAATAAAAACCACAACAAAATGATAATAAAAAGGTTCACCATGACTGGCAACGGGATGTAGAAAAAGGTCTGCCTGCACGGCTAAAAATTCTTTCAAAAACCAGAGCCCGTTTTCCATAATTTCCTGACCAAACCAAAGCAGGCACACAGCCGTAAAAAAGAATGCAAAACAAAGGATCTTTCCTACACCCGGAAAATTTTTGAATCTTTTGAAAATAAAATAAGCCACGAATACGAGCAGAAAAACCAACAACGCCACAGGCCCTTTAGTTAGCGTTCCTAAGCCTATAAATATTCCTGCCAATGAGATATAAACAAATTTGTGTTTTAAAATATTTCCTGCCGAATCCTTGTACATGAAGAAGATTCCCATGAATATGAAATAATTAAAAACAGGATCAATGATGGCAGATTTAAAATAGACATGCGGCAAAAAAGTGCCAAGATAGCTGATAGCCCAAATAAATCCGAAACGTGCGGACTTATATTTTTTGCCGATTAAAAAGAGCGTGATCAAAGTAATAATTCCAAACACAGCATTTGGAAGTCTTGCGGCAAATTCGTTTACGCCAAACACATTCATCGCCGCCGCCTGCAACCAAAAGAACAAGGGTGGTTTTTCACTGAAAGGGAGGAAATTAATTTGGACACGATGATAGTTGTGGGTAACGATCATCTCTCTCGCGGACTCGGCAAAATTGATCTCGTCCCAATCGAAGAGATGAACTTTTCCAAGAAATGGGATAAAGAAAACAATACCCGAAAGGATAATGATGGTAAGGTATAAGTTGCTTTGTCTTTTATTTTTTAATTGGTCAGCAATTTCCATTTATAAATTTTAATCTTCGTAAGGAAATAAAGCACTGAAACTTTTAATACGCCTAATCCATAAGTGATGCTTCTTTTTAAATTAATAGAAGAGGCTTCTTCAAAATATTTTGTCGGGCAGGTGATTTCCGCTATTTCAAAATCATTATAAAAGATCTGTGCGATCATTTCATTGTCAAAAATAAAATCGTCAGAATTCTGCGTATAGTTTATTTTTTTTAAAACGTCCCTATGATAAGCGCGATAGCCGGTATGATATTCGGAAAGCTTTTGATTCATCAATATATTCTGAAACAATGTGAGGAACCTGTTTGCGATATATTTATAAAGAGGCATTCCTCCCTGCAAAGCGCCTTTGCCTAAAATACGGCTGCCGAAAACAACTTTGTAAAGATCGTTTCCAATAACTGAGATCATTGGTAACAATAACTTTGGGGTGTATTGATAATCAGGATGCAGCATAATGATGATATCAGCATTTAACTCGAGCGCCTTGTCATAGCAGCTTTTCTGATTGCCTCCGTATCCTTTATTTTGTGTGTGCCTGATGATGTGCTTTATTCCTAAGTTTTCAGCAACTTCTATCGAATTATCGGTACTGTTATCATCCACAAGCACCAATTCGTCCACGACATCAAACGGAATTTCCCTGATCGTTTTTTCCATTGTGAGCGCCGCGTTATATGCCGGAAGGACTACCACTACTTTTTTATTATCATACATAGATCAAAGAATGAGGTTAAATGAAAAAGCAATAATTGCTGATATTAAATTTTTTTTAACTGGCCCAGGCTGCATGCCATCCCGGCGGTGTTCTAAATATTTTTGCAAAGTAAACGATTCCTTGCTATACAAAAAAGCCGGCAAGATGCCGGCTTTGGAATGGTTATCAGAAAAACTAAACGCACTTTTCTATTTTGGTAATTCTACTTTATCAATTACGTGAATAACGCCATTGCTTTGATTCACATCCGCGATAGTAATTTTGGCCATCCCTCCATTCTCATCGGTTACCATTAAGTTTTTTCCTTTCATGGTAACATAGAGATTTTCTCCTTGGACAGTTTTTAACGTGGCCTTCCCGTTATTTTCTTTCACCATCTTCACAAGGTCCATTGAGCTTAATTTGCCGGGCACTACATGATATGTAAGCACTGCGGTAAGTTTTGCTTTATTCTCAGGTTTAAGAAGAATATCTACGGTTCCTGCCGGTAAGGCGGCAAAGGCTTCGTTTGTCGGAGCAAAAACTGTGAATGGCCCTTTGCTTTCCAAAGTAGATACAAGGCCTGCGGCTTTAACCGCCGCCACGAGTGTGGTATGGTCTTTTGAATTCACTGCATTTTCAACAATGTTCTTCGAAGGGTACATTGCTGCGCCGCCGACCATCTTCGTTTGTGCAATACTGTTATTTGAGATAAACGCGCCGAGGATAAACAATCCTATCAATTTGATCTTTTTCATTTTGTAATTTTTTGGTTAAAAAGTTATTTGGATCATGTACGTAAATGCGTTCATGATGGTTTTAATTATTCTCATTATTTGATGATGCACTAATGTGCTGATGCGTTGATTAGCTAATTAGCCAATGTGCTGATGTGTGGACTACCTAATATGCTGATGTGTTGATTAGCTAATATACCAATATGATAATAAGCCAATGCTTTAATGTAAAAAAGGGTTGATTAATGCACGGATTACGCATTCACTAATTAGCTAATTGGCTAATCAGCTAATTGGCTAATCATCTACATCTTAGCGCTTACGATCATTTCGTCTAAAGTAGGAGTGGGGCTGCCACCGGCTTTTTCAAGCGTAATAGCAAAAGCATCTACCTTGCCAAAGGATTTCATTTTCTGAATATGATAAATTCCTTTTTCTGTGGTGATCATTCCGGCGTCTTCAGGCTTGCCATCAACGATCGCCCAAAGCTGATATTGCTTTCCTTCCGGTACGGCGGGCAGATTTGACGGATCGATATATACCTGGCCGGTATTTTTCATCCAGAATAATTTTGCGAGTGCTTCAGGGGCTTTTGGAGTGCCATTTAAAACAACAGGAAGTGCATGCCTGTCGGTTATCACGTTCAGATCCGAGCTCATGGCAATATTGGATTTCTCCTGCTGATCAATTTTTTCCTGCGCGAATTTAAGATCGTTTAGGGTGTGATGATACTTGTTATAAAATGAATAGATCAACACGCCGCTTTCTACTAAAAGGATAAACATGACTGCCGCCAATAGTTTAAAGAATAGGGGAATCCGGTAAACTTTTTTAGTGATCGGAATGATCTGGGCAGCTGGATTTTTCTTGACCGGCTGACTTGCGATCTGGTTGAATATTTTTTCTTTAACCGAAGACGAAGGTTGCATCGAATGCGCCTGCGCGTAATCTTCCAATGATTGCTCAATACCTGAAAGTTCCTCGCGGAGCTCCGGGTATTGTTTCAATCCGTGTTCTACGATCTGGTTTTCTTCTGGCGAAGAAATACCCATAGCGTAAAGCTCGAGTAAACCGGATGATATGATGTCTTCTTTATTCAATTTAGTGTTGTAATATTTTTCTTAATTCCATAATTGCCGACCTCATCCTTGTTTTTACAGTTCCAAGCGGGATGACCAATTTCTTCGAAATTTCATCCTGCGTAAAACCTTCAAAATAAGCGAGGTCAATTATTGCCTTTTGGTCGTTTTTAAGTTGGGTTAAGTGTTTTCTGATTCCAAGAGCGTCAAAACTGGCAGCGATGTTGGCGTTGTTGCTTACGTTATCTACGGCATTTTCGGCATTTTGGATTTTCGATTGCTTCCTGAAGCTCTTGCTTCTAATGGTATCAATCGTTAGATTTCGGGTAATATTAACCATCCAGGTGAATAAGCGGCCCTTCGAAGCATCGTAGCTGGAAAAGTTATTCCAGATTTTTACAAAAGCCTCCTGTAAAACATCTTCTGCCAGCTCTGTCTGTTCAAGCATTTTGTAAATAATGTTATACAAGGCCCCCGAATAATTATCATACAGGTAAGCAAAAGCCGACTGATCACCGTTCCGCAGCAGCTCAATCAATTCTTCCTCACTGTATTTGACTTTTTCCGGCAAAAAATGCTTTTATGATACTTTAAAAAATTAAAGATAGTTTTTTTTGTTTAACAAAATATTTTTGTGAATTGCTTTGTGAAAGTAAGCAGAGATGTTTTTTATAAGACTTCAAAACGCAGAAAATTATGGTTGAACTTATTTTACAAAACGATTAAAATCTACAAAATCGCTTATCTCAACAATTAAAAAAACAATGTATCAATCCAACAATATAACGATCCAGCGATAATCCAATAATTAATTAATCCTCCTCAAAATAAGCCACAGTTCCTCCAACCCATTCTTTATCTTTATTATACCTGACTCCAATCATCTTTCCTTTGCTGAGTCGCGCAAGATTGCCGACAGCAACGGGCCTCAGTTCGCCTTTCTTCCAGAAATAAAAAATCCTTATTTCGCATTTCGCAGGCTCTTCCGGCGTTTTAATGATCTCTGCATATTTTACCTTTCGTTGCAGGATCCAGTTTTCCGGATCGGCCACTTTTTCGATGTCTTCTTTAGTTACATCAATAATGACACCCTGGCCCGCAAACGAGAACAAAGGCTTTAGTACAAAATTTTCCAAATCTGCAGGAAGGTGTTTGACTTCATTGAGAAAAAATGTTTGAGGAACATAGGGATGATGTATAAAAGGAAGTGTGAACTTGCTGATGCGGTAAAACCAATTGGGGTGTGGCGCCCATTCTACTTCGAGGTCCTGCGTAATATCTACCACATTGCCAAGATCGTTCTTCATGTGCGAGAGTTCATCAAATATGATCCTGTTGTAGATCCGTTTTATCTCTATCCTTTTACCGTCTCTTTTATAAAATAATTTTTTGTTTTCTGTTTCCAATTCTGTGAGGCATACGATGGGGATTTCAAGATAATCCTGAGTGCAATAGAAATCTATCCGTGTTTTTTGTGTATGCGGCTTTACTTCCAGCAAAATCACGTTCTGGGGGTCGAAACCGCCTAAAATAATATCTTTTAAAAATTGAACGTAGGTTTCGTCTGTGTATCCATTTAGATAATGGCTAAAATTAGCAGGAATGTCAAAATGTTTCCTTAGCACCTGCGGATAATACACCTGGAAGGCAAACAAAGATGGAAAGCCCTGCATCTCGATCAATTGGGGTTCAAGTTCTCCCGCCGCATTTTCGCAAATCCCAAAATCGAAAGCGATAAAATCTGAATAGCTATTTTCGTTAGGAACGTTTTCTCCGGCCGGGATAGCGCGTTGCGTGAGTGTTTTGAATTTTTCATCCACGATAATATCAACGATGGCTTCGCACGCACCAATCATTTTTTTTGTAAATGACTTCGGCACAAATACCGGAGTTTCCGCAACTCTGAAATCAATTTGGCTAGGATGCCTGCTATCCAGATCCGCTAAAAATAGAGCGTATTTTTCCTTATTGAAATTTAGATTGAATTGGTCTCTTAGTTCTGGAATCATTGATTACGAATTACGAATTAAGAATTAAAAATTACGACTTACGAATTTAGATTCAATAAGCGCCGTAGTTTTCTACAGATTGATGAATTAACCAATTAACCAA
>Ga0134128_10011408_pt1 | contig 10626 bp, 10 predicted proteins | sample KB31754_FD_96462 | JGI IMG/M metagenome (GOLD analysis project Ga0134128, IMG submission 96462) | Terrestrial soil microbial communities with excess Nitrogen fertilizer from Kellogg Biological Station, Michigan, USA - KB3-175-4 | ecosystem: Environmental > Terrestrial > Soil > Unclassified ...
ATAAAAATGCTCCCAATCTTCCGGATGCACCGCAGCGCGCCATCCCCGCGCGTATATCTGTTCTTCCCCGAGGCCCACAATTTCCGCGAGACGCTCGTTCACGTACAGCACCTTCCCTTGCATGTCCGTGCGGAAAATCCCAACAGGCGACGCTTCACTCAGCATGCGGAATATTTCTTCGCTTTGCCGCAATGCCTCCTCGGCTTCGACGCGCTTGGTGACATCCTGATACACAGCTACAAAGCCCTCGCGGTCAGACCCGGCGGTAACGGGCACGACGTACGCTTCCACAAAGACGCCCCCGCCATCTTTCCGCTTGCGTTTCAACACGCCCCGTACCACCGCGCCGGCCACCACGTTCTGTACATTCTCTTGAAATTCCACCAGTTCACTTTCCGGGATGATCAAGTCCTGCATTCTTTTCCCCAGGCAATCCCGCAATGTATAGCCAAAAATATTGAAGAATGCCGGGTTGGTTAAGCGGACGCGGTGAGTGCTGTCCGTAATGGCAATAGCGACGGGGCTCGCCTGGATAAGCCCGTTGAGCAGATCCACCCCTTCCGGCATGTATCTCTCTGCCGCATGGGTCTCGCTATCTTCCGCCGGCGCCTCCGGCCCGGCATGGGCGGTACTCTGCGAGGCGGCCCACAATTTATGAAAGAAAAAAAGGCAGGGGAGGAGCAGGAGAGCAGCCGTAATGAAATGAGTTTCCGCAGGAGTGATCTCAGGGAAGAGAAAGGAGCGCAGAAACTCGTAGACAATGATTGGAATAGAGGCCGCTAGATATCTCCACAGCTTTTTACCGGAACTCGGTTTGCTGGCTTTTTTATCCCACACTCCCGTCTGCGTATCCTGTTGAAGAGATGGCAAATCGGGCTCTGCCCAGCTATCTTTCGTTCGCAGATTTTCGGCATTTGCGGTCATTGATGGATTCGCGGATCGAGTCGCAGATTGGGCCTCAATTTAGAACAAAGCTATCGGGTATTGCCGCCCCCATTATCCAAAATGGACTATCGGCAGCTTCCCGTGGAAAGTTGAATTTTCATGTGGGGCATATCCCTGTGTTATCAAGAAAATACGTAAGGTCTGGGCGGGGAAGGAATTGTACTTGGCCTAAGGCGCTGGAGCGGACGGCCCTTCGGCATTGTCGCGGGCCAGCGGAAGCTGCGCAATTCCACTCAGCAAATTCCGCTCTTCCGGGGTGAACTGCGCTTTGTAGCGGTCCGAATCAATTAACGCCTGCCGCTGGCCGGGAGGCAAGGCACGCAATTCCTCTACCGCTCTCTGCACCATGCGCCGCCGCTGCAGAGGAAGCTCCCGCAGCCGGGGGAACAGCCCTTTGACCGTCTGCTTCTGCTGGGGAGTCAAATGCTCCCATGTTTCCATATGATTCAGGATTCGCTGCTGCTGCGCCTGCGGCAAATTGTTGAACCGTTGCAGCCGCTCCCGTAACCGCTGCTGGCGTTCAGGGGACAGGCGCTGAAATTGCGGATCGTTTGCTAGCGCTTTTTGCTGCTCGGCAGGCGGGAGATTCTGGTATTTGCGGAGCCATTCTCCAGCATGATGCCGCTGTTCGCCCCCGCGGCGTCCCTGTGGGCGCGCCCATGCCGGGCTGCAAACGATTGCCAATATGGCGCATAGCGCCCAGCCGCGAAGGGCCATCATCCGCATAAAGCTGCTTCGCACTAGAGTCGTTCGGCCTAAGCGTGTCGGCCATGCGCCTGCTCTAAGATGCGCCGGCTCGCCGCCCACCCGGAATGTGCTTCTTTGTGCCACTCTCTCCCCGTCCGCTCCCCAGAATACCGCTTCCGGCCTGCTACATCGCTCACTACTGGTTGGCCGTTACGTCGTGCTGCACCTGCAAATCGTCCAGCAGATCAAGTTCTGAATAGAGATCGTGGTTCTTGTCGAGGGCCTGCAAATCTCCCACAGCGGTGCCTGGTTCTGCCGCCGCCACAGGCCCTGACGATGGAGGCCCACCCGGGACCAGCGTGATGCCGACCACCATCAGCACGGCCAGAGAGATGGCCAATGTTGGCTTGCGAAACCACTGCAGCCAGCCTGCTGGTTGCTTTGCAGCTTCCTCGCGCAAGCGGGCGCGTAGTTTCACATCAAAATATGGAGAGGGTTCCGGCGCTTGCCACTCATCGAGCAACGCCATCGTCTTGCGCAATGCCTCCCATTCTTCCGAGCACAGCGCGCATGACTGCAAATGTTCCCTGGCCTCCTTTGTCATAGCGCTGATTCCGGCGGCCAGGTCGGGCATCAGTTCGCTTGTTTCACGGCAGTTCATACGAATTTCCTTTTTGCAAAAACTTGTACCACAGCAACCCTTGCTAGCTATGTCCTACAAAAAATCTTTGAGCTGTACCCGCAGCGTTTGATACGCGCGGAACAATAACGACTTTGTCGCCGACTCGCTTAGTTTCAGCACATCGGCAATTTGCTTGTAATCCATCTGCTGAAACTTATGCATAATGACCGCCAGCCGTTGCCGCTCCGGAAGCGCTTCCACGTGCTTCCGTATTGCCGCCAGCCTCTCCTGGCGGATAATGTCTTCTTCCGCAGTTGGGCGATTGCCGGCTATGTCCAGCGTCTGCCCGGTTTCGGTGTCGGGAACATCAAGGCTCACCATGTTCTCCGGCCGTTCATGCCGTGTGTCGCGCGCATGGTTGACCGCCAGATTGGTGGCGATCCGGTACATCCACGTGGTGAACTTGGCGGTAGCTTCATACCCGGAACGCGACCGGTAAATGCGCAGGAAAACTTCCTGCGCCAACTCTTCCGCTACCGTGGAGCTATGCGCCATCCGGTACATAAAGCTGACCATGGCGCGGCGGTATTTCTGCACCAGATATTCGAAGGCAGATTCATCGCCCTCTTTTACCCGCAGCATGATTTCGGCGTCGCTCAAGCCGGAGCCAGATAGAGAAAAATCCTCCGCTGCGGCCGATCCCGCCGCGGCTGCCAGCAGCCCCCGATCCATGGCCATGCTGCCCACACCTTCTCCAACCCCAACCGGCGAAGAAAGTTGCGCGGATTCGTCTTCACCGCCCGAAGCGGAAGCCCCGCGTTTTGTTGGAGGTACAGACATTTTGCTTTACCGGGAAGGCCCCGAGCCCCGTTCTGAATTCAGACGGCCCAGGCTTTCTCTCCGGCATTTTACTATTGTTTGGCGGTCATCTTCGGAGCATGGCCTCGAGACTGCTTTGGATGAGGCATTCCATGGGTAGTGCTTTGCTGCAAGTCTTGCCGGCCCTCAATCCAAAAACTGTTTTGCGCAAGATGGAAACAACTAGGATCAATCAGGCCGAAAAGAAGCGCACACTATTTATTCCGGCTGGGCACGCAGTCCTGTGATCTCGGAGATGTCAATCCTGAAGAAAACAGGCTCAATGGAGAGGTCATCGGAGGCCTCCCGCCGCTCGGAGAGCGGCGTTTTCCACCACTGAGAAAACTCACCCAGCCGCTCAATCGCGTGTTGCTTCTGAGAGGAGTACTGCGGCTCCGCAAGCTCCAGATATGTCCCGTTCACAACTACGCTGTTCCAATTGGAACGGTTGCTCACCTCGTCAGCCTGCAAGCAAACCTTGGGATTCTGCCGCATCCATTCGATCTTTTTCCCGAGTGTGGAAAAAACATAGACATGATTGGGACCTTCATAAACAAACCCTACCGGCACCACGTAAGGTTGATTATCGAGAGCGCAGGCCAGCCTGCCGATTGAAACCCGTCCCAGCAATTCCGTGCAATCCTGTTGCGACATTGCGATGACTCTCATGACCTTCTTCCTTCTGACAAAAGTCTAACCTAAAACCAACGCGGGTACACTGGGCATCGGTGTGCCGCGTCAATTGCAGCATGTGGGTGCGCAGCATCTTTCTGATACTGGCTTAACTGCGCGGACAAACGCGCTCATAAACTTGCCGTCCACTTGTGGCGCGATTGCGTCAACATCTATGTTCTGGCCGGACAAAAGCTCCCGCGCATCTTCAATTCGATAAATGCGTGTTGGTTCAATCTCGATATCCTTGAATCCAACTTCGGCCAGCTTCGAGCGGTATTCGTTTTCTTCTAATGCTCCCGCTACACATCCAACCCACAGTAAAACATTCTTTCGGATATCTGGAAGCATTTCTCCCCGTGTGACCACATCCGAAACCGCGAGTCTCCCGCCGGGCTTGAGAACTCGAAACGCCTCGCTTAATACCTTCCTCTTGTCTGCAGAAAGATTGATGACGCAATTGGAAATGACGACATCAACGGAATTATCCGGCAGGGGAATATTTTCGATCTCGCCTTTAAGAAATTCGACATTCTCAAGTCCTGATTTTCGCTTGTTCTCATTGGCGAGAGCCAACATTTCGTCGGTCATATCCAGACCGTAGGCTTTGCCGGTTGGATCGACTCTTTTCGCGGAAAGCAAAACGTCAATGCCTCCGCCGGAGCCGAGGTCGAGCACGGTTTCGCCGGGATTCAGTTTGGCGAGTGCAGTTGGATTGCCACAGCCGAGCGAGGCCAGCAATGCCTCTTCTGGTATCTGCCCGGCTTGTGAAACATCGTAAAGGTTCGAGGTTATGGGATCGTTACGGCCAGTTGACGGCGACACGCCACAGCAGGAACTTCCTCCGCTGGTTACGCGCAGGGCCGCCTGCCCGTATTTTTCCATTACAATTTCCTTGATGCCTTGAGCCTGTACGTCCTGCGTCATTTTGCTCCTATTTTGCAAAGCTGCCTATTTGCAAAGTTGAATGATGGATTCCGGTTTCAGCGCGTTATTGCGTGTGCAACATTCGGCGTACAAAAACTGCAGAACTTCCCGCAACGCTTCTGTGTTCGCTTTGTAGCGAAGAAATGTACTTTCGCGATTTACACTCACAAGATTTTCCGCGCGCAATTTATCGAGATGGTGAGACAGAGTCGATCCCGGAATATCTAATTCATTTTGAATCTCTCCCACAACCAAACCATCCGGATGGGCGGAGAGAAGCAATTGCATGATCCGCAGGCGCGGCTCTGTCCCCATTGCTGAGAACATGTCAGCATATTTCGCTATTTGCTCAGTTAAAGTTTTCGATTGACGACTTGGCATAGTTCGATATTTGCAGAACTACAGTACCTCCGTCAAGCATTCACTTGAAACGTCAGTAAAACCGGTTTTGAGGAACATGGAATCCGGACGATCCGCGCAACTCCCATGGTCGAGAACTGGCGTGTTATGATGGATTTCCGCTATTTTATGGGCGCTTAACTCAGCGGTAGAGTGCCATCCTCACACGGTGGAAGTCATAGGTTCGAATCCTATAGCGCCCACCACCGGAACACTTGGGCTTTGCAGGCTAAACCTTCTTCGTCGCGCCTTGCCTCTGCCAGTAAATCGAATAACGCTGATCGCGGATCTGGTACATCGGCATCAGTTTGTAGGCTGCGCCTTCTCCTTTGGCCTGGAAGCGCAAATCGGCTTTCGATTCAGTCGCGATCCATGTTTCTGGGGATGTTTCTGGCGACGCCGCTCGCGTCGCAGGTGCTTTCGGAAGCGGATCGGGCGAAGGCACATTCTTCGGCGAAGTGTCTCCGCTGTGGATGACGCGCTCCGGGCCATCCGGCGGACCGGCACCCAAATCGGCCGCCAGCACGAGCGGTCCGTACAAGATCGCTGCAATCGAATCGTCCCCAAGCAGCGGCTCCTGCCTCAATGCCATGGGGAGATTCACATGAATGGAATCGCCGTCCTTCCACACTCTTCGTAGCGCCACATACGATCCAGGATCGGCAACCGCCTCCAACGCGCGGCCATTGATCTTCACCTCTGCGTTTCCGCTGGTCCAGCGCGGAATGCGCACATGAATCGTCCGCATGGCCGGGCGCGAGGACTTTATCTTGAGAGTCGTACCCTGCTCGAGCGGGAACTGCGTGACTTGCTCAATGCTCAGGCCTTCGTCGTTCCAGTCAAGCGTAGAGGCAAGGAATTGGTTGACGTAAACATCGCTGCCACGGTGGAAATAAATCGTGTCCACAAATTTAGAAAATTCTTCCGCGCCTGTTCCGGTGCAGCACCAGAATGATTCTTCCGGAGAGTTATAGGCGCGCCAGTACCCCGCTGCCAGCGGGAAGAAATACTGCTTTAAGCCGGCAGAGTTTTGCGTTCCCAAACGGCAATTAAATAGCGAACGTTCGTATTCATCCATTAAGTGAGCGTTCGCCGTCCAGCCGAACACCAGCCGCTGCAGCTTCATCAGGTTGTAGGCAACGCAGCACTCAGCATTCTTCCATGCCAGTGTTCCCTCGAGTTGATCGGGAGGCGTTCGCCAGAATTCGCCGATGCTCGTATTGCCGATCACGTAATTGCGCGAGGAGAGCACTTCTCCCAGGAAGTATTCGGCAATCTCGCGGTAGCGGCGGTCGCCTGTGACTTCATACATCCGCGCCGCGCCGATGATTTTGGGAACATGTGTGTTGGCGTGCAAGCCCTGGAGTTCATCGCGGCGCTGCGCAAGCGGATCGAGGAAGCTGGGCTGCTCAAAGAAATGAGCGGTATTCAGGTATCTCTCTTTTTTCGTCAGCGCCGCCAAATTCACTAGGGCTTCGTTCATTCCGCCATATTCGGTGCGCAGCATGCGTTGGCGGTGCTCCATGCTGATCCCCTCGAAATAACTTCCCACCCATTGCGCCATTCCTTCTGCCACTTGAAGAGCATCGGTATTGCCCGTATGGACATACATATCGAGCAGGCCCGCCATGATCTTGTGGTAAGTGTAAAAAGGCGCCCACACAGGTTTTCCGGCGACCAGGCGTTCGAACTCTTCCGTTGGGAATGCGCTCAAATAACCGTTTCCGTGCTTCTTCTGGCATTCCGCCATCCCAGCGACCATTTCATGGCCGCGCTTTTTAAGCTCGTCATTGCCGGATGCAGCCGAGGTCAGCGCCACTGCCGATAAGAAATGCCCGCCGGCAAAATGGCCCCGCAATTCACAGGTTGGATCTTCCCATCCTTTATAGGGCATCGCGTTGGAAGAGATGCCCGCTGTCAGCCGGAACGTGTGCAGCAGCCGGTCTACCGTGAGCGAATCGAGATAGCCAGCATTGATCTCGCTCTGTTCCCTGAAAATGCCCGGGCTAAGGCGGACAGCGCTCAACGGAAACGGCAAAAGCCTTCCGCTTACATTTTCAGAGATCTGGGCGTGCAGAGACTTGGTAAACGCCATCGGACCAGCTACAGACAAGCCTGCAGCAAGAGCGCTGGTTTTAAGAAAATCGCGTCGCGAAAAATTGGACATGGGAAGTCCTCTCGGTCAAAAAAGAAATAACGGGAGTATTTTACTCACATTGCGATGGTCGCGGGAGGACGGGCGAGAAAATGGCCGCCTTTTTCCATTAGGGATTCTTGCTTACCGGCGAAATTGACCGAACCCACCTGAATAGGGTAGACGCTAGGTGCTTGGTATCTTTTTTGGGGAAAGGTTTACATAGTCGGAATAACGAAATCAATATCATCGCGTTTTTGATCCACCGCTAGATCAAAAACGAATGCGCCTGAGCGATCTTGCACGCCTGGGTAATACCATATTGAAGACGGAATTTCACAGGCTCCCACACAACTGAAGTCCTTCCATCCCTGTGCTCCCCGCAAATTCACTCCGACTAGATATTTTCCGGCCATCAGCGATCCCAAGAGAAAGCCGCCATACTCATCCGACCTCACTATTGTCACTGAGGTTCCATCTGGCTTAAGGACAACAATTTGGACACCAACTGCTGGTAAACCATTCGCCTGCCGCACGTGACCTTCCAAGGACGCATGAGGGCTTTTTGATAGCGTGAGATCTAAACATGAACCGGTTTTCAAGTTAATATTGGCATCATCTGCGTGAAAAAACATAGTCGGGGCGATTGAGACTTTGTATCTTCCGGCGGGAAGAAGTTCGAACTCATACCGTCCATTGGAATCTGTTGTTGTCACGAATTGCGTATTATCCGACATTTGATGAGCGATGACACTTGCTCCGGGAATTGGGCCTCTTCGAGCAGATTCCGGGCCGCGTACAACTTGACCGCGCAAAATCCCCTTATCGCCAATCGCTTCCAGGCGGCGCAAAGTCTCAATCTGTTGTTCTGCATCCATAGCCGGACGGCTGATATTGCCATAGAAATCGAGCACGATTGGATGACCGTCCCTGAGGTAGAAGAGCCAGCGATCGCCGATCTTCATATCCGGCAAGCACGCACTCTGTGACGTGCGGACAACCAGAGGATTGGGTGGCTCGCCGTAAAAAATCTCCTCCGGTACGATTTGAAGCTCCTTTTCCCCATCCTTCGTGGGAGCAATAGCCGAGATCGAACCTACAAATACGTAGGCGTATAAGTTGTATTGGGTGCCGCAATCTAATGGATTGCTCGATAATCCACTGTGCATGCAGGCTATGGTTCTATTACCAATTTTCTTGAGATTGATGATCTGCCCAGCCGCGATGGAAGTAAGAAATACAGTGGTTACGGCAGTCAGGCGTAAAATGGATCCTGCCATCCAGCCCCCCGTTAATTAACACAGATGTCGCGGAAGGCTTTCAGAGTTGCTCCCTGCGGCAGTTGGTCATACCGACTTGTCTAAGATGAAGCTTAGTCCTTAGCAGACGATCACAGTAGAGACCTCTATTCTTAATCCCATCCCATATTCTTTCATTGGCACTATTATTCACGAAACGGGACGGTTATCTGCGGAATACCACCGGCCCCAACCCGCTAAATTCCGGACGCTAATGGTACGCTGTAGGCAAGTTTCCAAGCTCTACTATGACGGACGGCAAACAGGCCCGCTTCGATTGGCTGGATATTTTCTGGCTGATCTTCCTCGCAGGCCTGGCCGCGCTTCCGCCGATCACTGAGATTCACAAGCAGCTTGTCTTGCTCGCCCTCGGAATCGTTCAGCTGGCGGAGTCATATCTGCTCCGGCGGTGGCCGAATTTTGGCCCTTCGCTGGCGGTGCTTCTCAAAATTCTTTTGGCCACGCTGTTGCTGGCACACACAGGAGCCGGACCCGCCATCAACAGCAGCTATTTCCCTATTTATTTCGTACCGATTGTTACTGCCGCCGTATATTTCGGCATGTGGGCCACGCTCGGATGGACTCTACTGGCTTCTGCCGCCTATTGCTCCTATTTGTATCCGGTCTGGTACGAATATCAGCCCACAGCAGAAAGCCTGGAACTATTGGGCATCCGGATTTTATTTTTCTTCCTGGTTGCGATGGTGGTGAACCGCTTTGCTGTCGAAAACCGGAGGCAGACCCGACGTTACCAGGCGCTCGCTGAAGAATTGGCTCAAACTAATTCGCAATTGCTCAAGGCGCAGGCCGAAGCGCGCCGCTCTGAGCGGCTGGCGGCGCTCGGTCAACTCTCGGCCGGTTTGGCACACGAAATCCGCAATCCCCTGGGCGTGATCAAAGGTTCCGCCGAGATGCTCAATCAGAAGCTCAATGATTCCAATCCGCTGGCCAGCGAACTTGCCGGATACATTTCCAGCGAAGTAAACCGCCTGAGCACACTGGTAACGCGCTTTCTGAATTTTGCCCGCCCTTTGCGCGCGGAGGTAAAGCCGCACTCTGTAGGCGAACTTCTCGATCACGCGCTGAAGTCGGTTGCCGAATTGTGGCAAGGCGGTCCGGTTAAAATTGAACGTCAATATGAAGCGGAGCTTCCGCCTGTACCAGTGGATGAAGGATTATTCGAGCAGGCATTTATCAATCTCATACAGAATGCTTACGAAGCTATGGGAGAGAAGGGGGGCGTTTTGCAGATCGGCGCAAGGCAGACAAATAGCGGCCCCGGCGGCGTCGAAATTCGAGTAAGAGATACAGGGCCGGGAATTCCCGCCGAGCAACGCGAGCAGATATTCAATCCATTCGTGACCACAAAGACTACCGGGGTGGGTCTTGGCCTTTCTATTGTTTCCAAAATTATGGATGAGCACAATGGCTGGCTGCGGCTGGAGGATGTCCCCGATGGAGGCGCGTGTTTTGTAGCTTTTTTCCCTTTGGCTGAAAGTTCCGTGCCTGCGCGCAGCGCACGCATGGCAAATTGACTATGCCCACGATTCTGATTGTCGAAGACGAAGCGAAGATGCGGCGGTTGCTCGAACTGGACCTTGCCGAGGACGGCTTTACGGCTATCTCCGCGCCCGATGCCGAAACGGCCCTGAAAAAATTGCACGAGAGCACACCTGATTTAATCATCACCGACCTTAAACTTCCGGGCATGAGCGGGCTGGAATTTCTGGAGCAGGTAAAGCGCGCCAACGGGGCGCTCCCTGTAATCGTGATGACCGCGTTTGGTACGGTCGAAACCGCGGTTGAAGCGATGAAAGCCGGCGCGAGCGACTATGTGCTGAAGCCTTTTTCGTTGGCGGAGATGCGCCTGGTGGTGCGCAAAGAACTGGACGTCCGCCATTTGCGTGAAGAGAACCGCTCGCTGCGCGAGGCCCTGAAGAAACGGCATGAATATCCGAATATTGTGGCCCAGAGCGCAAAAATGCAGGAAGTGCTGGGCACCGTGGAACGAGTCGCTCCTACAAACGCCACAGTACTGCTTGGCGGAGAGAGTGGCGCGGGGAAAGACCTTATTGCCCGCTGCA
>Ga0134128_10011409_pt1 | contig 10626 bp, 9 predicted proteins | sample KB31754_FD_96462 | JGI IMG/M metagenome (GOLD analysis project Ga0134128, IMG submission 96462) | Terrestrial soil microbial communities with excess Nitrogen fertilizer from Kellogg Biological Station, Michigan, USA - KB3-175-4 | ecosystem: Environmental > Terrestrial > Soil > Unclassified ...
GGTTGCCGCCGAAGCCGCCGAACATCCCGCTGTAGAGCCCGACCCGCGTCAGCAGCGCGGCGACCATCGCGAAGAAGCTGGCCACGGTCATCACGAGCACGTCGCGGTTGGCGATGTGCGACAGCTCGTGCGCTAGCACGCCTTCCACCTCCTGCGGCTCGAGCCGGTTCCAGAGGCCGGTCGTGACCGCGACAGCGGCGTGCTTCTGGTTGCGGCCGGTGGCGAACGCGTTGGGAACGTCACTCTCGATGACGGCGACGCGCGGCTTGCGTAGGTCGGCCATCGCGCAGAGGCGCTCGATCATGTCGTGTAGCTCCGGCGCCTCGTCGCGCTGGACGACCTTCGCGCCCGAGGCGCGCAAGGCGAGCTTGTCGGAGGTGAAGTACTGCACGAAGGCCATCCCCCCGACGATCACGACCATCAGGACGATGCCGGCGTTCAGCACGTAGAAGAGCGCGATCGCGAAGAAGACGTAGAGCAGACCCAGCATCGAGGTCGTCAGCAGCATCCGCAGCGACAGGCCCGCGTCGCGACCGTAAGCCTTGCGTTTCATCGAGAATCGGCCCCCTTGAAGGCGAGAAGGTTCCTCCTGATTGTAGCCCTGGGCATCGGGGCCACCGCGGCGGCGGGCCCGGCTGCTGCGTCGGCCTCGCAGCGGACGGCCGTGATCGTCGTGCCCGCCACGGCGCCGGTCTTCCGCTCGCCGCGGGCGGCCCACGGCCTGCTTGTGGTCGGCGAAGGCGCCACCGTGAGCCGACGCGGCTCGCTGGCGTCGCTCCTCCGCGGCGAGATGGGCAACGCGATCGTGGGCGGCGGCCTGCCGGGCGGCAAGCCGCTGATCTCGCTCTCGCAACGGCCCGCCGGGACCACGTTCTACGTCGCGCTGCCGCCGCCGGGGAAGCACCACAACGTTCGCCGCTACCCGATCGCAGTCGTGGGGCCCGGCTACGGGGGACGGCTGAGCGACACATCGACGCGCCTTCCGGGGCTGATCTCGATCGCCGACGTCGCCCCGTCGGCTTTGGCGCTCGCTCGCGGTGACCGGCCGTCGATCCGGTCCGAGGCCGTGGACGATCCCCTGGGCCGCCTCGCCGACTTCGACCGGCGGCTCGGCCGGGCGCACGACTCGCGGGTCGCCGCGACGCTCGTGCTGGTCGGGCTGATGATCGCGCTGTTGCTGGCCGCGCTCCTGACGCGCGCGGCCGCGCTCGGTCGCGCGGCGTTCCTCGTGCCGTCGACGTGCATCGCGGCCGCCGTCGCCCTCAGCGCCGCCGGAGTCGAGCCGCGCTGGGCCGTGCTCGGGGTCGCGCTGCTCGGCGGCGGCGGCGCGCTGCTCGGCGGCGTCTTCCTCCGGCCGCGCCTGCCGCTGGCCCTCGCGCTGGCGGCGCTGTTCGCCTTCCTGTTCGCGGTCATGTGGGCCGAGCCGGCCTGGAACGCCCTCGCCGTGATCGGCCCGCACCCGGACGGCGGCGGCCGGTTCTACGGCGTCACCAACCAGGGCGAGACGCTTCTGCTCCCTCCGGCGCTCGTGCTCGGCGCGCTGGCCGGCACGGCGCTGCTGCCGCTCGTCGGCCTCGTGCTCGCCGCCGGGATCGCGACCAGCAGGATCGGCGCCGACGGTGGCGGCCTGATCGTCTTCCTCGCCGGCTTCCTCGTCCTCTGGCTCCGCCTCCGAGCGCTTCCCGCCCGCCGGGCCGCGGTGGCCACAGCCGCCGCGGCCGCAGCCGCGCTGCTGCTCGTCGGGATCGACGCTGCGACGGGCGGCTCGAGCCACGTGACGAAAGCCGTGGGCGGAGGCCCGGGCTCGGTCCTCGGGGACCTCGGCCACCGTCTGCACCTCTCCGCGGCGTCGATCGCCTCGACGTGGAACAGCGCGCTGCTGTTCGCGCTCGGCATCGCCGGCCTCGTCGTGCTGGCGCTGCAGCGGCCACGCTCAGCGCTGCTCGACGCGTACCTCGTCGCGCTCGCGGTCAGCTTCCTGGTGAACGACACGCCCACCGACGTCGCCGGCTACGGAGGGCTCGCCGCGCTCGGCCTCTGGCTGCTGACGAGAAGCGAAGAGGGCCGCGGACGCCTTCAGTAGACTCGCGCCGATGCGCCGCGTGGCCCCGTTTCTCCTCCTCGCCTTCGTGCTCGCCGGCTGCGGCGGCAAGCAGATCGTGAGCCCGACCGCGGAGACCGTCGTCGGAACCGTGGCGGCGGAGAAGCAGCAGGCCGCAGGCGACGCGAAGGCCGGCGCCACGCTCTTCACCGCCCAGGGCTGCGGCGGCTGCCACGTCTTCAAGCCGGCGAACTCGCAGGGCAACGTCGGCCCCGACCTCGACAAGCTCGCGGACTACGCGAAGACGGCCAACCAGGGCTCGCTCGAGGAGTTCACGCACGAGTCGATCGCCAACCCGAGCGCGTACATCGAGAAGGGCTACCCGAACGCGATGCCCAACTTCGGCTCGACGCTGTCGGACAAGCAGATCGCCGACCTCGTCGCGTACCTGACCCAGAAACAGGGTTGATCGACCTCAAGGCGGCGCGGGCGGATCCCGACCGCGTGCGGCCGGGCATCGCGCGCAAGGGCGGAGCGGAGGCCTTCGACCAACTGCTCGAGGCGGACGAGCGCTGGCGCGAGCTCGTGCCGCAGGTCGACGAGCTGCGCGGCCGCCAGAAGCTGAAGGGCAAGCCGACGCCCGAGCAGGTCGAGGAGCTGAAGACGGTCAAGGAAGACCTGCGCCGCCTCGAGGAAGAGCTCGGGGCCGCCGAGTCGCGGCGCGACGAGCTCCTGCAGAAGGTGCCGAATCCGGCACACGAGTCGGTGCCCGACGAGGCGAGCGGCGACTCGGAGGGCGACATCGTCCGCGAGGTCGGCGACCGGCCGCAGCTCGCAGAGCCGAAGGAGCACCTCGAGCTCGGCCGCTTCGAGATGGAGCGCGGCGCACGGCTGTCCGGCTCGCGCTTCGGCTACATGGTCGGCGACACCGCGCGGCTCGCGCTCGCCCTCTACCGCTGGGCGCTCGACCGCGCCGTCGCGCAAGGCTTCCAGGCCGTGATCCCGCCCGTGCTCGTGCGCGAGGAGGCGATGTACGGCACGGGCTTCTTCCCCGCGGAGCGCTTCGAGATCTACGAGGTCGCCGACGAAGGGCTCTACCTGACGGGCACCTCCGAGGTTGCGCTCGCCGGGCTGCACATGGGCGAGATCCTGGAGCGCGAAGAGCTGCCGCTCCGCTACACGGCCTTCTCGACCAACTTCCGCCGCGAAGCGGGTGCGGCCGGGCGCGACACGCGCGGGATGTTCCGCGTGCACCAGTTCAACAAGGTCGAGCTGTTCGCGTACGTGCTGCCCGAGGAGTCGTGGGACGAGCACGAGCGGCTGCTCGCGATCGAGGAGTCGCTGGCGCAGGAGCTCGGCCTCCCCTACCGCGTCGTCAACATCGAGGCGAGCGAGCTCAGTGCGGCCGCTGCGAAGCGCTACGACCTCGAGGCGTGGTTCCCGTCACAGGAGCGGTACCGCGAGCTGACCTCCGCGTCGAACACGACCGATTACCAGTCGCGCCGGCTCGGCATCCGCTACCGCGCGAACGGCCACACCGAGTTCGTGCACACGCTCAACGGAACCGCCGTGACCGACCGCTGGGCGCTCGCGGTGCTCGAGAACTTCCAGGGCGAGGTACCCGACGTGCTGCAGCAGTTCGGCGCGCCGGCCCGGATCAACGCCGGAAGCTGATCTCCCTTAGCCCTGAGCGCCGCGGCCGGCGAGGCGCCAGAGCGGTTGCAGCACCGGATCGGTCACGCGGGCCGCAAGGTCGGTCAGGCGGTAGACGATCCGACCGCCGAGCGTGCAGACCGCCACAGCCGCCAGCGTCCCGGTCAGCGCGCCCGCGAGCACGTCCGTCGGGTAGTGCATGCCGAGCAGCACGCGCGAGAGCGCGATTGCAGCCGCGAAGACGAGGAAGACCGCTCCGAGGCGTCGGCTGAAGAACCACACGGCGACCGCGATCGCGAACGACGCGGTTGCGTGGTCGCTCGGGAACGACGGATCGTGTGAGGGCGCCGTGAAGAGGACGAGCGCGTGGGGATGGGCGAGATAGGGCCGCGGCCGGTCCCAGAGGTGGCCGATCGCCTGGTTGACCAGCAGGCCGACACCGGCGGCTGTCAGCGCCGAGATGCACGCGAGGCGCAGCCGCCGCGCGCCTTCGGGCCGCGAGACGAACCAGAGTGCGACCGTCGCGACCGCGTAGACGGTCACCGCCAGGGAGGCGAAGAGCGTCAGCGGATCCTCGAGGAGGTCGTGCGTTCGAATGAGCTCGTTCAAGTCGTGGACGACCGACCAGTCCATCAGTCCCCTCTCGTTGCACCCCTGCCCCGCGAACAACCCCCTGGGCGCAAGTTACCGAACGCGGCTGCGAGAATCGCCACAGGCGGGGTGCCGGAGCGGTCGAACGGGGCGGTCTTGAAAACCGCTAGCGCCTTAACCGGCGCTCGTGGGTTCGAATCCCACCCCCGCCGCTCTATCGCGGGCCCATGCCGGCACACGCGCTGCCGGGCTCGAGCCGGAAGTCACCGGCCGCTGCGTCGACGAAGCCCGGCTTCGCCACGACGTTGCCGACCGCCAGCAGGCCCCCGGCGGTCAGGTCGACGTTCCCCTGCGCCCCGTTCCAGAGGCAGTTCTCGCGCGCGAGGTTCGAGAGGCCCACCGGGCCGCCCCAGTAGGCCTCGAGGTTGTAGCGCTGGCGCGAGTTGCTGATGATGTTGCGCTCGACCACGTTGTGGCTCGACGCGTAGGCCGCCGAGTACTCGCCGCCCGCGGCGGCGCTGCCGAAGTTCACGCCCTCGCCGTTGCCGTCGATCACGTTGTGCGTGACCAGGGTGCGCTTGGCGTTCGGGTAGAGCTGGATGCCCCGGTCGGCGTTGTCGTAGATCAGGTTGTCCGCGATCACCGCCCCGACCGAGCCCTCGACGTAGACACCGTGGTCATGGTTGGTCGGAGGCAGGCGGCCGCAGTCGTGAATCCGGTTGCGTAGCAGCGCAACTCCGTGCGCGACGCCATACCGCTCGAAGCCGCCGCCGATCGAGACGCAGATGCCCGTGTGGCCGTTCGTGATCACCGAGCGGCGGATCGTGATCCTCGTGCCGTTGATCCGGACGTTCGGCGTGTTGGGCGAGCGCAGCACCAGGCCCGCGAGGACGACGTCGTGCGACGTCCGCGTGAACGAGACGAGGCCGTCGATCGTTGCGCGGGACCCCGGCGCGCTCCTGAGGCGGTAGCCGCCGTTGTGAATCCGCAGCGTGTGGTGGAAGGTGCCGCGCAGGCAGCCGACCGCGCCGGGCCGCAGGCGCGCCGCGAACCGGCTCACGCTGCCCTCACCGGCCACGAGGGTCTTCGTGCACCCGCGCGACGAATGCGTCACCGCTGCTGGCGCGCACGCGTCGGCGGTGACCAACGCGGCGGCTGCGACGACAGTGGCGGCGAGCAGCGCCCGCCTGGATGCCGCTGTTCCACGCCTCAGAGCGCCCGAGGCTACCGAAAGCTGCGGTCGGCACCCGTCGAGGGCGCGAAAAAGCGCTAGGTAAGGGCAGATTCGGCACAAAGCTGGCGCCCGGCGCGAACTCGACTAGCGTTCGAACGTGTCGTCGCCGCCGCGACCGGGGCCGCTCCGCCGCGGGCGCGACTGGCTCGAGCGCCGCCCGCTGCTCGTGTTGGTCGTCCCGACCGTGCTCGCGCTCGGCGCGGTGGCCGGGCTCGCCGACATCGCCGGCCAGGAGCGGCTCGACCGGGCGGCACGCCATCTCCACCCCGCCTGGCTGCTGCTCTGCCTCGGCGGCGAGCTGGTGGCCTACGCGGGCTACGTGCTGGCCGTGCGGGACACGGCCAAGGTCGACAACGGCCCGAGCCTGACCTTCGGCCGCTCCGTGCAGACCGTGGTCGCCGGCTTCGGCGTCTTCGCGGCGACCCGGACGAGCGGCGGCTTCGCGGTCGACTACTGGGCGCTGCGGAGCGCCGGCGAGGACCGGGACGGCGCGGTCGCGCGCGTGCTCGCGCTCGGCGCGCTCGAGTACGCGGTGCTCGCCCCCGCGGCGCTCTGCTCGGCGATCGCGCTGCTGATCAGCGGCGAGGACGTGCCGCTGACCCTGACGCTGCCGTGGCTGCTCGTGATCCCCGGCGCGTTCGCCGCGGTCTGGGTGAGCTCGCCGAAACGCGCGCCGCGCTACGCCAACGCCCGCGGCGGTGGCCGGATCCGGCAGGCGTTTGCGCACGGCGTCGCGGGGCTCTCGATCCTGCGCTCGATGTTCGTCGCCCCGCCGCGCGAGTACGGCCTCGGCGTGCTCGGGACGGCGGCCTACTGGGCCGGCGACATCGCCTGCCTCTGGGGCGCCCTCCAGTTCTTCGGCAACCCGAGGCTGTCGGTGCCGGCGCTGATCATCGGCTACGCGAGCGGCTACGTGCTGACCCGCCGCTCGCTCCCGGCCGGCGGCGCCGGGGTCGTCGAGATCGCGCTCACCTTCGCGCTCACCTGGGTCGGCTTCCCGTTCGTGCGCGCGCTGCTCGGCGTCGTCGTCTACCGCCTCTTCAACCTCTGGCTGCCGATCCTGCCGGCGCTCGCGGTGCTGCCGCAGGTCGAGGAGCTCAGGCGCGAGCTCGAGGAAGCCGAGCAGGAAGCAGAGGCGGCCTAGGCGGCTTCGCGCCGGGCCTGCCAGCGCATCGCGGCGCTCGCGCGGGCGAAGCTGCGGGAAGCGCTCTCGTCGACCGCGAGCACGATCGGCCCGTGCAGGATCAGGCCGGGCGCGGCCCGCTCCTTGAGCAGGTCGGAGAAGAAGCTCTCGGCCAGCCACTCGCGGCCCGGGGCCGTCGTGGCCCGGAGTGCGATGCGGACCAGGCTCGGCGAAGGCTCTTCGACCACTTCGACCCACGGCTTACGCACGAACGTCGTCGGGCCTTCGGGCAGCAGCGCGGCGACGGAGGCGACCAGGTCCTCGCCGGCCTCGCGGTCGGAGACGAACAGCTCGATCGCGAGCTCCTTCACGCCGCGGGGCAGCACCTTCACCGCGGGGATCTGCGAGTTGTGGATGTGGATCGACTCGCCGTCGAGCGTCCGCAGCTTCGTGCGGCGCAGCGAGACGTCCTCGACGACGCCCTGCAGCTCGAGCCCCGAGACGGCGATCGTGTCGCCGACGCCGTACCAGCGCTCGGCGAACATCGCGAAGCCGGCGATGATGTCGGTCAGGACGCGCTGCACCGCGAAGCCGACCAGGATCAGCAGGAACGACGCGCCCGCGAGCGCGGCGAGGCGGTCGACGCCGCCGATCAGCTCGGCGAACGTGAGCACGGCGGCGGTCGCGAAACCGGCGTAGGCGATCCCCGTGCGGATCAGCGCGACGAGCGTCTCCTGGCGCTTCACCTCGGTGAGCTTGCCGGTCTCGCCAGGGTCGGTCCCGGCGTGCAGCTCCTCGTGCCAGTGCAGCACGCGCGCGGCCACGAAGCCGCTCGCGCGCGCGATCAGCCAGGCCGCCGCGAAGGCGGCCGCGACGATCGTCAGCCGGTTGTCGAGCAGGGTGCGTACAGTCGCAGTCATCCCTCCGAAGGTAGCGAGAACGCCCCGTGTCGGTGCGACCTTTTACAAGCGCTTAACCGAGGAGCAGAAACGCCAGAAATGCGAGGGCCGCGACGAGGCCGAGCGCGGCGGTCACACGCAGGATCGCGGGGTCGCGGGGCTGCGGTCTCACTCGCACGACGACGTGCTCGCCGTCCTTGCCGACGGGCACGGTCGCCCCGTCCTCGATGCCCGCCGGGATCGTGATCTCGGTCTCGCCCTCCACCTTCACCTCGCCCGAGCCTCCGCAGTAGTCGCAATCGGCTGCGGCGCGCCCCGTGCCGCCGCATTCCTCACAGCTCACGAGCTGCAGCACGCGAACGTCGCCGTCCTCCAGGCTCACCCGGCGAGTTCCCCGGCCGCCGCAGCCCGAGCAGGGCTCGGTCATGCAGAACGCGCAGACGGCGCGGGCGGTGTAGGGCACTCGCCGCCGGCCGCCGCGTGCGGCCTCGTAGAAGCCGAGCTCCACCTCGCCGGCCACCGCGCTGCGCGAGCGCTCGCGACGCCGCTCACCCACCCACGCGCCGCGGCCTCGGTAGCCGAAGCGGTCGTAGAGCAGCCGGCTGGCCGGCTTCGAGAGCGCGGCGTAGGCGTCGGCGAGCTCGCGGAAGCGCTCCTCGGCATCCGGATCGCTCGAGACGTCCGGGTGCAGCTCCCGCGCGCGGGCGCGAAAGGCGCGCTTGACCTCGGCCGCGTCCGCGCCGCGGGCCACGCCGAGCACCTCGTAGTAGTCCGCTCCGGCCGGGGTCACGCAGCACTTCTTCCACGAGAGCGGTGCGACCGAAACCGAAACGGTCGCTGCGGGGTTATCTTCGTGTGCGGCGCCTGCGCGGATTCGTCCTCCTCCTCTGCGGGCTCGGCGGCCTCTGGGCCGGCGCGTCGATCGGCGGCGCAGGCATCGGCCTGCCCACCGTGACGTTGCCGACGGTGACCGTGCCGACGGTCACGGTGCCGACCGTGACCGTGCCGGTCGCGCCGCCTCCGCCTCCGCCGCCGGCCGCGCCGCCCGCGCCTCCGCCGCCGGCCGGGCCGCCGCCTCCGCCGCCTCCGCCGCCCCCACCGGCGAACGCACCACCCCCACCACCGCCACCCGCGAGGACCACGCGTTCTCGCGCGCGCGTGATGAGGAAGACGGCGACGCCGAGTCGCAAGCGTGTGCAGAGGGCGATCCGCGCCCGCTCGCGCGCGAAGGCCCCACAGGCACCAAGGACGAGCACGGCGACGAAGACCACGGCCGCCGCGACCAGCGCGCCGAAGCGCGAGACCGTCGCGCCGCCGCTGCCGCACGGCTTCCTCGCCGGGGCCACGCTCGCGCCCAGCGTGCAGAAGCTGCCGTTCGCCGCGCTCGCGCTCGTCGGGCTCGCGATCCTCCTGCTGGCCCTCGGCACGCTCCCCGCCCGCGCCGTGCCGCACCCAGCCGCAGCGAGCGTGCTCGCCTCCCGCCGCACGGAGATCGCGATCGGCGGCCTCGCGCTCCTGGCCGCCTCGATCGCGGCCTACTGGCTCATCTGAGTCACCTGAACAGATTCCCCTTTCCGGGGGATCTCCTGGGCCCGTCCTAGCAGGAAACTATGGCCGTGCGGCATCACCTTGCGGCTGTTGCGCCTGCGCATGTGCCGGACGGAGAAACCACCGTCCCTGAAGCCCCGCGCCCTGACTCGCTCGTCCAGTCCTACCGGCAGCTGGCGGACGTCTTCCACGACATCCTCTCCGAGCACAGCCTCGACAACCTGCTCGAGCGGATCGCGGACACGCTCGCCGAGCTCGTGCCGCACGACACGCTCTCGATCTACCAGGCGGACGAGGCCCAGACGCAGCTGGTCCCGGTGCTCGCCCGCGACAAGTGGGCGGAGAAGATCATGGAGAGCCGCTCCGACTTCGGGGAGGGCATCACCGGCTGGGCGGCCCTGCACCGCGAGCCCGTGCGCACCAACCAGGCGCACCTCGACCCGCGCACGAAGACCGTCCCGGGGACGCCGCCCGACGAGGCCGAGGCGCTGATCACCGTTCCGCTGATCGCGCGCGAGCTCGTCAAGGGCGTGCTCAACATCTACCGCCTGGGCGAGGACGCGAGCTTCAGCGATGAGGAGTTCGAGCTGGCGACCCGCTTCGCCGACGCGGCCGCGCTGGCGCTCGACAACGCGCAGATCCGGGCGCGCCTCGAGTACCAGGCGCAGACCGACTCGCTCACCGGGCTCTACAACCACCGCTATTTCCACGAGCGGCTGCGCGCCGAGCTGACCCGCGCGAACCGGTCGCGGGACACGGTCGCGGTGCTGATGCTCGACATCGACGACTTCAAGCGCGTCAACGACGTCTACGGCCACGGCTCCGGCGACCAGGTGCTGACCGACCTGGCGGAGCTGCTGCGCGGCGCGCTCCGCGGCTCGGACGTTGTCTGCCGCCTCGGCGGCGAGGAGTTCGGGATGATCATGCCGGGCGGCGGCGCGGACGAGGCGCTCGGCCTCGCGCGCCGGCTGACCGAGACGCTCAAAGACGTCGAGTTCGGCCCCGCCGGCAAGATCACCGTCTCGGTCGGCGTCTCACAGGGGCCCGAGCACGCCATGAACCCGCGCGAGCTGGTCGCCTGCGCCGAGGCGGCGATGATGACCGCCAAGGCCCGCGGCAAGAACCAGATCGTGCTCTTCGACGAGGCCGCCAACGAGCGGCCGCAGGGCAAGGCCGACAGCACGCGCGACGTGCGCTCGATCGCCCACCTGAAGATGCTCCAGAGCCTCGGCGGGAAGCTCAACCGGCTGAACGACGTCCGGCAGATCGGCAAGGTGATCGCCGACGAGCTCCGGCTGCTGATCGATTACCACAACTGCCGCGTCTCGGTGCTCGAGGACGACTGGGTCGTCCCGATCGCCTTCCGCGGCGAGCTGCTGTCCCGCAGCGGCGAGCGCGTCGACTTCCCGCGCACCCGCGTCGGCGAAGGCATCACCGGCCACGTGGCCGAGACCTCGGAGCCGCTGCTCGTCGGCAACACGCTCGAGTGCGAGTACGCGGTGATGATCCCCGGCACGCACATGATCGAGGAGTCGCA
>Ga0134128_10011413_pt1 | contig 10625 bp, 9 predicted proteins | sample KB31754_FD_96462 | JGI IMG/M metagenome (GOLD analysis project Ga0134128, IMG submission 96462) | Terrestrial soil microbial communities with excess Nitrogen fertilizer from Kellogg Biological Station, Michigan, USA - KB3-175-4 | ecosystem: Environmental > Terrestrial > Soil > Unclassified ...
GAGGTTTAACCCGGGGCCGCCGCGATAAGACTGGAGTCAGGGCTGCCGTCTGTAATGCAGGACAAACGTACTGTTAAAGTTGCATGTTCGTTTGGACGATCCGCCGACACCAGCCCCGTCGGTGGGAGAACTAAATCCTTGGGAGTTGAAGTGACTGATTCTGTGAACTCATTCGGAGCCCGCAACACCCTCGAGGTCGGCGACAAGAGTTACCAGATCTATCGCCTCGACGCCGTCCCCAACACGGAGAAGCTCCCCTACAGCCTCAAGGTGCTGGCCGAGAACCTGCTGCGCAACGAGGACGGCAGCAACATCACCAAGGACCACATCGAGGCCATCGCAAACTGGGATCCCAAGGCGGAGCCCAGCATTGAGATCCAGTACACCCCGGCGCGCGTCGTGATGCAGGACTTCACCGGTGTGCCGTGCATCGTCGACCTGGCCACCATGCGCGAGGCGATCGGCGAGCTCGGCGGCAACCCGGAAAAGGTCAACCCGCTCGCGCCCGCCGACCTGGTGATCGACCACTCGGTGATCGCCGACCTGTTCGGCACCGCCGACTCATTCGAGCGCAACGTCGAGATCGAGTACCAGCGCAACGGCGAGCGCTACCAGTTCTTGCGCTGGGGCCAGGGAGCATTCCAGGACTTCAAGGTGGTGCCCCCGGGCACCGGCATCGTGCACCAGGTCAACATCGAGTACCTGGCCAGCGTGGTGATGAGCCGCGACGGGGTGGCCTACCCCGACACCTGCGTGGGTACCGACTCGCACACCACGATGGTCAACGGCCTCGGCGTTCTGGGCTGGGGCGTGGGTGGCATCGAGGCCGAGGCCGCGATGCTCGGTCAGCCGGTGTCGATGCTGATCCCCCGCGTGGTCGGCTTCAAGCTGACCGGCGAAATCCAGCCTGGCGTGACGGCGACCGACGTCGTGCTGACCGTGACCGAGATGCTGCGCAAGCACGGTGTGGTCGGAAAGTTCGTCGAGTTCTACGGCAAGGGCGTGGCCGAGGTGCCGCTGGCCAACCGCGCCACCCTGGGCAACATGAGCCCCGAATTCGGTTCCACCGCAGCCATTTTCCCGATCGACGAGGAGACCATCTCTTACCTGCGCTTCACCGGCCGCAAGGATGAGCAGCTGGCGCTGGTCGAGGCCTACGCCAAGGAACAGGGCATGTGGCACGACCCCACGCACGAGCCCGAGTACTCGGAATACATCGAACTCGACCTGTCCGACGTGGTGCCGTCGATCGCCGGGCCCAAGCGTCCCCAGGACCGAATAGTGTTGGCGGAAGCCAAGTCCAAGTTCCGCGAGCAGATTCCCAATTACGTCGGCGACCAAGACGGTCAGCAGGGCTACTCGAAGCTGGACGAGGTGGTCGACGAGACGTTCCCGGCCAGTGACCCGGGATCGCCGACGAACGGGCACGCGGACGACGTGCCCGAGGCGAAGTCGGCCGCCGCGCACGCCACCGGCCGGCCCAGCAACCCGGTGACGGTGCGCTCCGACGAGTTCGGCGAGTTCGTGCTCGATCACGGCGCGGTGGTCATCGCCGCGGTCACGTCGTGCACCAACACCTCCAACCCCGAGGTGATGCTGGGCGCCGCGCTGCTGGCACGCAACGCCGTCGAAAAGGGACTGGCGTCCAAGCCGTGGGTGAAGACCACCATGGCGCCCGGCTCCCAGGTGGTCAACGACTACTACGACAAGGCCGGCCTGTGGCCGTATCTGGAGAAGCTCGGCTTTTATCTGGTCGGCTACGGCTGCACCACTTGCATCGGTAACTCCGGTCCGCTGCCCGACGAGATCTCGAAGGCCATCAACGACAACGACCTTTCGGTCACCGCCGTGCTGTCGGGTAACCGCAACTTCGAGGGCCGCATCAACCCGGACGTGAAGATGAACTACCTGGCGTCGCCGCCGCTGGTGGTGGCCTACGCGCTCGCCGGCACCATGGACTTCGACTTCGACGAGGAGCCACTCGGCCAAGACAACGATGGCAACGACGTCTTCCTGAAAGACATCTGGCCGTCGCAGCAGGACGTCTCCGACACCATCGCGTCGGCGATCAACCAGGAGATGTTCACCAAGAACTACGCCGATGTGTTCAAGGGTGACGAGCGCTGGCGCAACCTGCCGACTCCGAGCGGCAACACCTTTGAGTGGGACTCGGATTCGACGTACGTGCGCAAACCTCCGTACTTCGAGGGCATGCCCGCCGATCCCGAGCCGGTCGCCGACATCACCGGCGCACGGGTGCTGGCGCTGCTCGGCGACTCGGTGACCACCGACCACATCTCCCCGGCCAGCAGCATCAAGCCGGGCACCCCGGCGGCGCAGTACCTCGACGACCACGGCGTGGAACGCAAGGACTACAACTCCTTTGGCTCGCGGCGCGGCAACCACGAGGTGATGATCCGCGGCACGTTCGCCAACATCAGGCTTCGCAACCTATTGCTCGACGACGTGTCCGGCGGCTACACCCGCGACTTCACCCAGGATGACGCGCCGCAGGCGTTCATCTACGACGCCGCGCAAAACTATGCGGCACAAGACATTCCGCTGGTGGTGCTGGGCGGTAAGGAGTACGGGTCGGGCTCGTCACGCGACTGGGCGGCCAAGGGAACGCGGCTGCTGGGTGTGCGCGCGGTGATCGCCGAGTCGTTCGAACGCATCCACCGGTCCAACCTGATCGGTATGGGCGTGATCCCGTTGCAGTTCCCGGACGGCAAGTCCGCCGAGGATCTGGGGCTGGATGGCACCGAGGTGTTCGACATCACCGGTATCGAGGAGCTCAACAACGGCAAGACGCCGAAGACGGTGCGCGTCAAGGCAAGCAAGGATGGTTCGGACGCCATCGAGTTCGACGCGGTGGTGCGCATCGACACCCCCGGCGAGGCCGACTACTACCGCAACGGCGGCATCCTGCAGTACGTGCTGCGCAACATGCTCAAGTCGGACTAGCCCACACCGGCCGGCCACCCGTGCCCAAGGTCAGCGAGGACCATCTGGCGGCCCGCCGCCGCCAGATCCTCGACGGCGCCCGCCGCTGCTTTGCCGAATTCGGCTACGACAAAGCCACGGTGCGCCGGCTGGAGAAGGCGATCGGGATGTCGCGCGGCGCGATCTTCCATCATTTCCGGGACAAGGACGCCCTGTTTTTCGCGCTCGCCCACGAGGACGCCGAGCGGATGGCCGATGTGGCTTCCCGCGCCGGACTGATCCAGGTGATGCGGGACATGTTGGCCGCGCCCGACCAGTTCGACTGGCTGGCCACCAGATTGGAGATCGCCCGCAAGCTGCGCAACGACCCCGCGTTCAGCCGCGGCTGGGCGGAGCGTTCGGCCGAGCTGGCGGCCGCGACCACCGATCGGCTGCGCAGGCAGACGGAGGCGCAGCGGGTGCGCGACGACGTGCCCGGCGATGTGCTGCGATGCTATCTGGAGTTGGTGCTCGACGGCCTGGTGGCCCGGTTGGCGTCCGGTGAGGATCCGCAGCGCCTGGCCGCGGTGCTCGACCTGGTGGAGAACTCGGTGCGGCGCAGGTAAGGCGCGCCGATTGTGAATCTCACGACGCGACACGCCGATTCAGTGTCGCAGGGTTCACGCTCGGTGGATTTACCGCGCGACCTTCGCGGTCCGGTTGGGGCCGCCGCGGCTGCGCATCGTGGTACCCGATTCCCGCAACAGGCTGTGAATCGACCCGTACGACCGGCCGGTCGTGGCAACCAGACTGCGGATGCTGGCCCCGCCTTCGTAGGCGTGGCGTAGCTCGTCCAACAACTGGTCGCGCACCTTGGCCGACCTTTGCACTGTTCTTCTCATGGTTCCTCCGAGACCGGGACACGATCGCAAGCACCTAGAGTAAGAAGCCGTTGTCGGCCGCGGGCGGATTTCGCGAAATCACCTGCGGCCACGTGCCGCAGACCCGTCGCGATCGCGAGGCGGCGCAGCCGGGCGAAGCGGGTCGCCACCATCAAATCAGGCGAGCTCGATCAGATCCCGGTATTCGTCGGACCAGTAGTCCTCGGTGCCGTCCGGGAGGAGCACCACTCGTTGCGGGTCGAGGGCCTCGGCGGCGCCGGGATCGTGCGTCACCAGCACCACCGCGCCCTGATAGCTGCGCAGCGCGTCGAGCACCTGCTCGCGCGACGCGGGATCGAGGTTGTTCGTCGGCTCGTCGAGCAACAAGACGTTGGCGGTCGACGCCACCAAACCGGCCAGCGCGAGCCGGGTTTTCTCACCGCCGGACAGGGTGCCCGCCGGCTGGTCGAGTTGCGGCCCGCTGAACATGAACGCGCCCAGCAGCCCGCGCAGTTCCTGCTCGCCCGAATCCGGTGCGGCGTGCCGGATGTTCTCCCACACGCTCGCATCGTTGTCGAGCGTGTCGTGCTCCTGCGCGAAATACCCGATCCGCAAGCCGTGTCCGGGCTCTAGCCCTCCGGTGTCGGGCGCCTCGGTGCCGGCCAGCAATCTGAGCAATGTGGTCTTGCCGGAGCCGTTGAGCCCCAGCACCACCACCCGCGAGCCACGATCGATCGCCAGATCGACACCGGTGAACACTTCCAGCGATCCGTAGGACTTGCTCAGCCCCTTGGCGATCAGCGGTGTGCGCCCACATGCGGCGGGCGTCGGGAACTTGATGCGAGCCACCTTGTCGGCGACTCGCTCCTCGTCGAGCGCGGCCATCATCCGGTCGGCGCGACGCAACATGTTCTGGGCAGCAACGGCTTTGGTGGCTTTCGCGCCCAGCTTCGCGGCCTGTGTGCGCAGCGCGGTGGCCTTGCGTTCGGCGTTCGTGCGTTCCCGGCGGCGGCGCTGCTCGTCGGTCGCGCGGGCATCGAGGTACTTCTGCCATCCCATGTTGTAGACGTCGGCCTCGCCGCGCACGGCGTCCAGGAACCATACCCGGTTGACGACGTCTGCGAGCAATTCGACGTTGTGGCTGATGATCACCAGCCCGCCGGTGTGAGCGCGCAGGAAGTCCCGCAACCAGCCGATGGAATCTGCGTCCAGGTGGTTGGTGGGCTCGTCGAGAAGCAGGGTGGTCTCCGAGCCCGAGGTTCCCGCTCCCCCTTCCGAGGCGGCGAACAGGATGCGCGCCAGCTCCACCCGGCGGCGCTGCCCGCCGGACAGGGTGCGCAGCTGCTGCGTCAGCACCCGTTCCGGCAAGCCGAGACTGGCGCAGATGCGGCTGGCTTCGCTTTCCGCGCCGTAGCCGCCCAGGGCCACGAAACGCTCCTCCAGCTGGCCGTACCGGCGGATCGCGCGGTCGCGGGCGTCGTCGTCGGCGACCTCGGCCATCAACGCCTGCTGCTTTTCCAGATCGGTGAGCAATACGTCCAACCCGCGGGCCGACAGGACCCGGTCGCGGGCCAGCACATCGAGGTCGCCCTCTTTGGGATCCTGTGGCAGATAACCGATTTCGCCGGTGCGGGTGATCGAACCGGCATACGGTTCGGTCTCCCCCGCCAAGATGCGCAGGGTGGTGGTCTTGCCCGCGCCGTTACGGCCGACCAGCCCGATGCGGTCGCCGGGCTGCACCCGCAGGTCGGGGCCGTCGGGTGAGAGCAGGATGCGCGCGCCAGCGCGGACCTCGAGGTCCGTGGCCGTGATCACGATCGCTCTCCTGAGTTGAAGGACGCCTATTTGTCGTCGGTGAACACCGCTGGTCGTCGTTCTGCGCGCGCGGCAACCGCTTCTTCGAAGTTGGCGGTGAGCAGGCGGACGAAAAGCTGTCCCAAGCCTTCGGCTTGCATGTGCCCTTCCAGGCTACCGGCGTCCAGTCCAGTCCACAGCGTGCGCTTGGTCAACTCGGTACCAGGCCGCGAGAACGCCGCGATCCGCGCCGCGATGGCATAGCAGGTGTCCAGCAGCTGCTTGTCGGGTACCTGGCACGACACCAGCCCGATCCGCTCGGCCTCCTCCGCGGTGACGTCGCGGCCGGTCAGCATGATCTCGAACGCCCGCGACGATCCGATGGCCCGGGGCAGCAGGTAAGACAGCCCCAGTTCGCTGGCCGTCAGCCCGTTGTTGATGCCGGCGGCGCGAAAGTACGCGCTGGTGGAGGCCACCCGGATGTCGGCGGCCAGCGCCAGGCACAGGCCCCCGCCGATGGCGGGTCCGTTGACCGCGGCGATCACCGGTTGGTGCAGCCGGCGCAAGGCCAGGATGACCTCATCGAGAATCTCCATGGAGCGTAGCGCGTAGGTGGGGCGGGTCAGCCCGGCGACATTCGGCACCGAGCCCGCGGACTTGTGATCGGCACCCGAGGAAAAGCCCCGGCCGGCGCCCGTCAGCACGACCACGCGCACAGCGTTGTCGTACCGGACCTTCTCCAGGGCCTCCTTCAGGGGCACCATGACGTCGAACGCCATGGAGTTCATCCGCTCGGGTCGGTTGAGGGTGATCAGCGCCACGCCGGGCCGCGGGTGGTCTACCAGTACCAAACTCACCCATGCAACCTAGCGCGTGGCCGACGGCAGCGCGGTGTCGCGCTTATTCGGCCGGCCCGGCTTCGGCCGCGTCAACGTCGAAGGCCCGGACCTGCTGGACCAGGTCCTCGAGGGCCGCCGGCGGCAGGGCCCCGGGCTGGTTGAACAGCAGTTTGCCCTTCTTGAAGGCCATCAGCGTCGGGATGGACCGGATCTGGGCGGCCGCGGCCAGCTGTTGTTCGGCCTCGGTGTCGACCTTGGCGTGCACGATGTCGGGATGTTTCTCCGACGACGCCTGGAAAGTGGGGCCGAACTGGCGGCACGGACCACACCAGGACGCCCAGAAGTCGACGAGCACGATGTCGTTGCCCGCGACGGTTTCGTTGAACTTCTCAGCGGTGAGATCAAGTGTTGTCACATTTCCGGTAACGCCTCGTGCCGACGTGATGTTCCCGGTGCGCCATGACGCGCGGCGCCGCATTCCGCGCTGGTTACGGTTGCGTACGTTTTCCCGCGTCCGACAGACTGGGCCTGACCATCCGCCGCCTCAAAGGACCAGTGAGGGAATCGCGTTGGGCCACTACATCGCTAACGTCCGTGATCTCGAGTTCAACCTCTTCGAAGTCCTCGGTATCGGCGCCGTCCTGGGCACCGGAGGCTACCGCGACCTCGACGAGGAAACGGTCCGAACCATATTGGCCGAAGCCGCTCGCCTGGCCGAAGGTCCGGTGGCCGAATCCTTCGCCTTCGCCGACCGCAACCCACCGGTGTTCGACCCGGCCGAGCACACCATCAGCGTGCCGGACGAGCTGGCCAAGACGGTGGCCGCGCTCAAGGAGGCCGGCTGGTGGCGGCTGGGCATGGCCGAAGAGATCGGCGGCATGCCCGCCCCGCCGCCGCTGGCGTGGGCGGTCAACGAAATGCTGATCTGCGCCAATCCGTCGGCGAATTTCTTTTGCCTGGGCCCGTTCATGTCTCAGGCCCTGTACATCGAGGGCAACGAGCAGCAGCGCCGATGGGCCGCCGAAGGCGTGGAGCGGGGCTGGGCGGCCACCATGGTGCTCACCGAACCCGACGCGGGCTCCGACGTCGGCGCCGGCCGCGCCAAAGCCTTCGAACAACCCGACGGCACCTGGCACATCGAGGGCGTCAAGCGCTTCATCTCCGGCGGCGACGTGGGCGACACCGCCGAGAACATCTTCCATCTGGTGCTGGCCCGTCCCGAGGGCGCCGGTCCGGGTACCAAGGGCCTGAGCCTGTTCTACGTGCCCAACCACCTGTTCGACCCGGACACTTTCGAGCTCGGCCCGCGCAACGGTGTGTACGTCACCGGGGTGGAACACAAGATGGGTATCAAGTCCTCCCCCACGTGCGAATTGACCTTCGGCGCAACGGATGTGCCCGCGGTCGGTTACCTCGTCGGCGACGTGCACCGGGGCATCGCGCAGATGTTCACCGTCATCGAGCAGGCGCGCATGACGATTGGCGTCAAAGCCGCCGGTACGCTGTCCACGGGTTACCTGAACGCGCTGGCCTTCGCCAAAGAGCGGGTGCAGGGCGCGGACCTGACACAGATGTCCGACAAGACGGCCCCGCGGGTCACCATCATCCACCACCCCGACGTGCGTCGTAGCCTGATGACCCAGAAGGCGTACGCCGAGGGCCTGCGAGCGCTCTACATGTATGCCGCCGCACACCAGGATGACGCAGTGGCCCAACGTGTTTCGGGTGCCGATCACGACATGGCGCACCGGATCGACGATCTGCTGTTACCCATCGTCAAAGGGGTGAGTTCGGAACGGGCCTACGAAGTGCTCACCGAGTCGCTGCAGACGCTGGGTGGTTCCGGCTTCCTGACCGACTATCCGCTCGAGCAGTACATCCGTGATTCCAAGATCGACTCGCTCTACGAGGGCACCACCGCCATCCAGGCGCTCGACTTCTTCTTCCGCAAGATCGTGCGTGATCGGGGCCAGGCCTTGCAGTTCCTGACGACCCAGATCGTCGCGACCATCGATGACTGCGACGAGGCGCTCAAGCCGATCGCCCAACTAGTGCAGACCGCGTACGACGACGTGACGGCGATGACGGGTGCGCTGACCGGTTATCTGATGTCCGCGGCCCAACAGCCCACCGACATTTACAAGGTGGGGCTGGGTTCGGTGCGCTTTCTGCTTGCGGTCGGCGATCTGCTGATCGGCTGGAGACTGCTGGTGCAAGCCGGCGTCGCGCACCGCGCGCTGACCGATGGCGCGGCGGGACACGATGAACCCTTCTATCGGGGCAAGGTCGCGACGGCGGCCTTCTTCGCCAAGAACATGTTGCCGAAGCTGACCGCCCTACGCGGAGTCATCGAGGCCATCGACGACGAAATCATGAAGGTGCCAGAAGCGTCCTTCTGAAAGCCCGCGGGTTAGGCACAGTTCGAACGGGTACACCAGGACGTTGGCTTTACCCGACGAATGGAGAAACGTTGATGTCTGCCAGCTGTCACGTGCCCCGGCTCACGCGGTTTGCGGTATTCGCGGTTGCGGGGGCCACCGCATTGTCCCTGTCCGCCTGCGGCTCTTCGAACAAATCCAGTTCCACCTCCACCTCAACCTCAACGTCGACATCCACCGTGACCTCGGCGTCCCTCGTCCACGCCCAACGCCCAAACCAAGGTCAGCGGCCTGATCGCGTCCGTGGCGGGCAACTCCATCCAGGTCACCAAGGAAGACAACGCCACCGCCGCGGTGAACTTCACCTCGACCACCAAGATCACCGAGGCCGTTCCGGCGGGCCTGCCGGACGTCACCCAGGGCAGCTGCGTCAGCGTGAAGCCCACCGAGGGATCGGCGCCCGGGCAGCAGGTCACGGCCGCGAAGGTGAAGATCAGCGAGTCCGTCAACGGCGTCTGCCCCAAACCGCCGGAGTCCACACCGGGCGGTGCCAGCAGCACGCCACCGCCCGGCTCGCCCTCGCCGGCGCCTGCCAAGCCAGCCTGGGTGCGGGGCTCGGTGGCGTCGGTTTCGGGTAACACCATCAACCTGACCGGGACGGATGCCAGCGGGAACACCACGCAGACGACCGTCACGGTCGACGACAAGACCAAATACACCAAGCAGACGTCCGCGAACACCGATGCGATCGCTCCGGGCAAGTGCCTGTCCGCGCGCGGAACCACCGACAACGGCGGCGCGCTGCAGGCGACGAGCATCAAGCTACGACAGGCCGTCGACGGCAAATGCGGCAAGCCCGGCCAGGGTGGCTGACCCCGGCTCGCGCTGACCGGAATCCCCGTCCCGCCTAGCTAGCACGGCGAAACGTTCGACCGGAGAAGAGGCCGTGCCTGCCCTTTCAAAGACTCGGTGGACCCAGATCGCGATCGGCACCGTGATCGTTTTCATCGCGTTGTGTGTCGCCATGTGCGGGCCGTCCCACAACTCGTCGAACAGCGGCGCCCCGCCTACCGTCACCGCGGTCCCGCCCAGCGCGGCACCGAGCGCGGTGCCCCCGCCGGGGCCCCCGCCGCCGCCGGTCGGCAAGGACTACGTCGAGGGCATGGTCCAGTCGGTGTCGGGCGGCACGATCGCGCTGCGGACGCGGACCGGCTCCGCGACCGTGGATTACACGCCCGAGACGAGGGTCGTGGAGGCCACCCCGGCGAAGCTGACCGACGTGACGCCCGGCAGCTGCGTAAATGTTCGCGCCACGCCGCAGAGCGCGCCGGCCCCCGGGGCGATCACTGCACAGTTGGTGACATTCACCGCGTCCGCGGACGGCAAGTGCCCGCCACCGGCCGGGTTCTACGGCACGGTCGCCTCGGTGTCGGGCAACACGATTGCGGTCACCGGTCTGGGCCCCGGCGGCCCGGGCGCTCCCACCACCGTGACCGTCGCCGACTCGACCTCATATCTCAGGCAGACACCGTCGGATGCACAAGCGATCACGAATGGTAAATGCTTGGGGGCGAACGGAACGCAGGACGGCGGCGTCCTACACGCGATGCTGATCAGCCTGCAAACGTGCCCACCCATGGGGCACCCGCACCATCATCTGCATCTGCCCCACCTCCACCTCCACCTTTAGTGGCGATCGCCAGCGCGGCGAAGCCGGGCGCAGCGGGTCGCCACCATCGGACCAGTGGCGATCGCCAGCGCGGCGAAGCCGGGCGCAGCGGGTCGCCACCATCGGACCAGTGGCGATCGCC
>Ga0134128_10011414_pt1 | contig 10624 bp, 6 predicted proteins | sample KB31754_FD_96462 | JGI IMG/M metagenome (GOLD analysis project Ga0134128, IMG submission 96462) | Terrestrial soil microbial communities with excess Nitrogen fertilizer from Kellogg Biological Station, Michigan, USA - KB3-175-4 | ecosystem: Environmental > Terrestrial > Soil > Unclassified ...
ACCAGCATGAAGTCACGAACGATGCCGACGGTCAGCCGATCACATCGTTCTTTCGGACGGGGTATTTTGTCATCGGGGACGGGGAGCAGTTCGCTTTCGTTGATTGGCTCCTGCCGGACGCTAAGTGGGGAACGTATTCGTCTCAGCCAACAGCATCCCTACAGGTCGTCTTGTTCGTGACGGACTATCCGGGCGCTCCGGTGAGGAACTATGGGCCGTTCACAGTGAACGCGACGACGCAATACATCACGCCTCGCTTAAGAGGGAGACAGATGGCGCTGTTCGTGCAGAGCACCGATCTTCATAGTTTCTGGCGGCTTGGTTTGATTCGTTATCGCTGGGCACCAGACGGACGTATCTGATGGCTGACCAGAACAATTATTCCGAGCTGGTCAATGCGGTCAAACTCGGAAACCAGAACCTTTCACAGGCTGTCGTCAATCTGACGAAAGCAATTACGTCGGTGTTCCCAAACAGCGGTGCCACGGCATCAACCGCATCCGCCGGCGCAGCGACACTTCCGTCAAATCCTGTGGGCTTTATCGAGGTCACGCTTCCAAGCGGGACGCTCGTCAAAGTTCCTTACTACAACGTGTGACGCGATGCCCTTGACCAAAAGCGTCAGCAAACAAGCGTTCTCCGATAACGTTGCGGCAGAGCGCAATGCTGGAAAGAAGCGAGACCAGGCGCTTGCCATCGCGTATCGCATTCAGCGCGAGGCGAAGCAGCACATGGCCTCCGGTGGCGCTCCGCATCCTGATCATGGCGGATTGATCAACAGCGAGGTTCCGGGGCGCACCGATCGTATTCCGATGAAGATGCGCTCGGGCGGATACGTGATTCCGGCAGATATCGTGAGCGCGGTTGGACAAGGTAACACGGCGGCCGGAGCAAGTGCCTTCAACAAGCTTTTGAAGATGGGCCCTTACGGTTCATCTGCTCTTGGCAGCATTCGCATTCCCAAGCCGCACAAGTTCGCTAGTGGCGGCGATGTACCGATCATTGCCGCAGGGGGAGAATTTGCGGTCCCTCCCGATAAGGTCGCGGAGATCGGCGGTGGCGACGTGAACCGAGGCCATGACATTCTAGACGCGATGGTGAAGCACGTCCGCGCAAAGACGATCAAAACGCTGCGCAAACTCCCCGGACCCAAGAAGTCCTGATGCCCTCACAATCCATTGTTCGACCTGCCGTCCCGACAGACGAGCCGGAACTCTGGCGCTTGCTCCGTTTGTTATGGGCGGAGAACGGGATGTTCGATATCGCGGACCACAAAGTTCAATACTACCTCGATCGCTTCCTTCATCCGCAGAACATCAACGCACAGGACTTAGGCCCGAGAGGTCTCATTGGGGTCATCGGAGAAGTCGGATCGCTTGAAGGCGCGATCATGCTCGCATTCGGGACTCCCTGGTATTCCGAGCGCGTCACGATCGACGAACACTTCTCGTTTGTTGATCCCGCACACAGAGCATCGAGCCACGCGAAGTCTCTTATCGCCTACGCCAAGCACATGACGGATGAACTCCGCAAGGTGGACGAGACCGTAAAGCTTGTCATCGGCGTTCTCTCAACAAAGCGAACCGCTGCAAAGGTCCGCCTGTACGAACGTCAGCTTCAGCCGAGCGGCGCGTTCTTCGTCTATCCCGCTCCGGACTCCATTGCGCCCCCGAAGGCCCTCTATCGGATTTGATTTGAAATGGGCAGCAAGAACACAACGCAGACCAGCACGCAGAACCAGACCTATTCGCCTGCGGCGCTCAGTCAGCTTCAAAGCATTTTCAACACGGCGCAAGGCGTCGCCTCGCAGCCGTATCAGCCCTACGGAGGGCAGCTGGTTGCCCCGCTCACCTCGACACAGACGCAGGGCATCGCGAACACCAACTCCGCCGTGGGCGACTATCAGCCGTATTTCAACACGGCCGCCAATTACGCCACGACGGGCGCTAGCCCGATCTCAGCGGGCGCGATCAGCGGATATGAAAATCCATTCCAGAGCGATGTCATCAATTCGACGCTGGCGCAGATCAACCAGACCAACGGAATGCAGCAGCAGCAGGTGGTGGGGAATGCTGCGCTCCAGGGTGCGCTTGGGGGCGATCGGGTAAAGATCGCGCAAGGAGTCTTGGCCGGGCAGCAGGACCTCGCCAACAACGCCACGCTGGCGAACCTGAACGCAACCAATTATTCGCAGGCGCTCTCTGCCGCCCAAGCAGACCGTGCCGCCGCTGCCTCCGGCGCGAACACCTTCATGAACCTTGGCAGCGGGGCGCAGAACCTTGCTTTGACCGGCGCCGGCGCACAGTTGGGGGCGGGCGCGGTCGAGCAGAACACTCAGCAGCAAGGTCTAACCGCGGCGTACAATCAATATCTCCAGCAGTTGGCGTTCCCGTACCAGAACGCTCAGTTCCTCGCACAGATCGGGCTACCGGCTGCAGGACTCATGGGGGGGACGACGAACGGACAAGGCACCACGACCACACAGGGGCCAAGCATATTCAACTCCATCTTGGGCGGGGGCTTGGCACTTGCAGGAGCGCTCATCCCAAAGAAGTCGGGTGGCGCTGTGCGTGGATACGATCTGGGAGGGCCGGTCAACTTTATGGATGTTCCTAGCTACATCCCTCACTCAAATGGAAGTTTTCAAACTCCCCAGCAATACAAACCAACACTGAATTTTGGCTCCTCCTCACAAGGACAATCGTCCAATCCGCTATCCAACGTAACATCTCTCAGTAATATCTTCAAAGGTAGTCAGGCAGTCGGAGGGGCTTTGTTCCCCGGCGCGCAAGACAAGGTGTCCGATTTCTTCCAAGACCTTGGAGACAAGCGGGGAGGGCGTATCAAACCGAAGCATTATGACGACGGCGGCTTCGTGTTTCCTGATGCATCCGACTTTACAACGCCATCGGACATCTTCTCGGCCGACCGCTTCGCGCAGATGAGCCCTGACTTCGGCAAGTCGGATAGCAATACAGCATTCCCTCCGGTTGCCGGCGAAGTTCCTGCACTCCCTGCGCCTGTGGAGGTGAAGGCGAGCCCGACCGACAATGTTGTGACGGCTGTTCCTGATGCTACCACTGTTCCGGCAGCGACGCGCAATCCGATGTCGTCCTACGGCGATGCGATCAGCGGCATTGAGAGCGGAGGCAATTACAAGACACTCGGTCCCGTTACGAACAGTGGGGACCGTGCGTTCGGCAAGTATCAGATCATGGGGTCCAACATCGGGCCGTGGTCGAAGGAAGTGTTCGGCGTCGCGCTGACACCGGATCAATTCTTGTCGAGCCCGCAGGCCCAGGACGCGGTGTTCAAGAACAAGTTTGGCCAGTACGTCTCGAAATACGGTCCAGAAGGAGCAGCGAAGGCGTGGTTTGCCGGTGAAGGCGGGATGAATGATCCAAACCGCAAGGATCAACTCGGGACCTCGGTCGCGAGCTACGGCGCGCAGTTCCTTCGTCGCCTCGGCGTCATCCCGACTGACAATGCTTCTCCCACTACCCCAGCCGATCGCTCAGCGATCGTCATCCCACAAACCGGTCAGCCAGAGAGTCATTCGGTTGCTCGGACTTTGTTCGGCCACGACCTCTCCGACAACGCGCGCCAAGCCATTATTGCCGCCGGTCTCGGCATGATGGCGTCACGGTCACCGTTTGTGGGGCAGGCGATTGGTGAAGGAGGGTTGGCTGGGCTGAATGCATACGGTCAGGCAACCACCCGGAGTCAGGCACAGCAGCGTGTTGATCTTGAGGCCAAGAGAATGGCGCAACAGGCCGAGCAATTCGCCAAGACGTTCGGCCTCAAACAAGAGCAATTCGGCCTTTCGAAAGAGACGCAGGCCCGCACCAATCTACAGCCGGTCAAGATCGGAACGGATGTTCTTGGTCGAGATGTCTATGGTGTCCGCAGTCCGAAGGACGGGTCAATTCACCCGATCGATCCGACGACGGGCCGTATCCTCAACTCGGGAGAGACCGTGCCGGGCCCGTTCTCGGGACAGGCTAGCGCCTCTCCCACCGTAGGAATGGACAAGTCGCAGTTCTCGACTTTCGAGCCTCCGAAGGATTCTCCGATCGACATCAGTTCGGTTGGAAAGATCGACCATCCCGTGAACGACGAAATGTTGAAGTCGCTTAATCCAGCGACGGCCAATATGGTCAAGCTTCTCGCTGAGGGGCGTATTGCGCCTCCGACAAGCTTCGCTGCATCCAAACCCTATTGGCAGGGGCTTCTCACGCTGGCCGCGCAATACGATCCGAAATTCGACGCGACGAATTACAGTGGTCGGCAGTCCGCGTTGAAGGATATGACCTCTGGTAAGTCGGCGCAGAACATCACGTCGTTCAATACGGCGATTGGCCACTTGGACGCCCTGGACAAGTCAATCGGAGAACTGAAGAACACCAGCTATCCGATGTTCAATCGGGTTGCGAACGCCGTGAAGCCGGAACTTGGCGACACGAAACTCAAGTCCGCGCTCAACGACTTCAATACCAAGAAGCGGGCGGTCGTGGATGAGTTGACAAGAGCGTTCCGCGGTTCTTCGGGTAACGTTCACGACATCAAGGGCTGGGAAGAGACGATCAATAGCGCAGACTCTCCGGAGGCCCTTCACGCCGCGATCAAGGCCGCAACGGAACTTCTCCGCAGTCGCATCGAAGCCGTGACAGATCAGTACCGCAGGGCTTTCGGCTCGACCCGTGATCCGATCGACTTCCTCTCTCCGAAAGCGAAGGAAACCTTTCAGCGGTTGAGTGGCGAAGGTGGGGAAAGGCCATCAAAGACACCGTCGCGGGTTCGTCAGAACGGCCATGTCTATGAGCGCCAGTCCGATGGTTCCTACAAGGCGGTTGAGTGATGGATGCCCCCGCATTCGATCCATCGAAGCCGTTTGAGGCGGTTTCGTCGTCTGCGCCTCAGTTCGATCCAAGTAAGCCGTTTGAGCCTGTAAATTCGAACGCCGCCCTGTCTGACTATATCCCTGCCGCGATCAAGGATGTCCCGCACGAAATCTACCAAGCGGCATCGGATGCGGGGTCAACAATCAATTCGACGCTTAATCCGTTTTCGGAGGGCGCGAAAAAGTCTGAAGCTGAACGCTTGGACAAAGTCGCACATGAATCTTTTCTAGGCGGTCTGGCGGATGAAGTTCGCGACCTCGGCCGCCCTCTAGGCGGCCTTATGGCCATTCCGGCGCTGGCATCGTCTCCAATTACCGGGGCAACAAGGTCGCTGCTTGGTCATCCGATCGCTTGGGCGGCGGGCATTCCGTATCCGCAAGCAAAGGAGTGGGTTGATACCGCAATGATGGGCATGGCGCCGGGTAGAGGCGGCCTGTCTTCGCTTCATGGCCCGGCCCCCGTTGTGCCACCTAATCCTGTGGGTCCATTTGGTGTCACTCTTTCGAAAGGCCAAGAGACCGGAGCCCTTCCGGCTACCCGAACCGAGCAGGCCGCCCTTCGTGGACAACTCGGCCCTTCAGCAGAGAAGGTCGCAACCGACTTCATCGCGAACCAGAAAAGCGAACTCGCCAACGCAAAGGAAGGCGTGGCACGCAGTCTCGATCCTTTCGGAATGAATGTTGCGGACACACCAGGCGATGCTGGTGTGTTGGTTTCCCAAGGGGTGCAATCGGCCAAGGGCATTCACAAGGCCGCTGTAGATCGCGCCTACGACGAAGCGCGAGCGCTTCCCGGCGTGGTGGATGCTAACGCCTTCCGCGGGATTGGACAGAGGATCAAAACCGACCTCTCCAATGGGCCTGAGCCGGTCATCATCGACGACAAAACCACTCCGCACGCTGCAAAGGCAATCGACGACCTCGACGCTACGATCGACAAGCTGAAAATCCAGAACAAGGCGAGCCCGTTTCCGCCGGTGAATACACAGAACATCGTCGGGGTGACCCTGGATGGACTGGACCAGGCCCGGAAGCGGATAGCGACGTTTCGCAACGACGCCTTTTCAAGCGGAAATGCGGCCGATGGCCGGGCTGCGGGCGCGGTCATGCGCGCCTTCGACGATCAGGTTGATACCGCAATCCGCGGAGGGATGTTCAAGGGCGATCCTCGGGCCGTACAGGCGTGGTGGGACGCAAGAGCGGCGCACCAGGCTTATCGGTCAACATTTTCGGCCGGGAAGAACGATCCTATCGGCAGGGTGATCGAGAAAATCACCGGGAAGGGCAACAATCCTGCGGCTATTCCGAACGATGTGGCGGACTTCCTCTACGGTTCTTCGGGGACCAATCCGAACAGCTTGAACGTCGGCGTAGCAAACAGGGTCAGATCCATTGTTGGCGATCGTTCTCCGGAGTGGTCGGCCGTCAAGCAAGGTCTATTCTCCCGTCTCGTAGAGCCCTCTCCGGGTGAACTGGACTGGGGACCGCAGAAGATTTCGCAGCGGCTGAACAAGTTCCTCAACGGGGACGGAAGGGAGTTGGCGGAAGCAGTCCTGTCTCCGGATGAACGCGCTCTGATGCAGCGTTATGCGGACCTGCAAAGGAAGCTGATTGTTCCCCCTACGGGAGCTAATCGCTCGGAGACTTCGACGTTCATGGCTCCGATGCTTCGTAAAATAAGCGGTGTGGTCGGGATGCTGGTGGGAGCGGCACTGGGACATGCCTCCGGACTACCATTTGGTGCCGCTGAAGCGGCTGGGTACGGAACCTCAAAGCTCGCTGGGAAAGCCAGTGATGTCATGAACGCCCGTCGCGTCGCCAAAATGATGCCCGATGTTTCAGCCAAGATCGCTCAATGGCAGAAAACCGTGAACGCGGCGAATTTGTCGCGGTCACCGCTATCGCAAAAGGCTGTGGCCGCTGCCACTTCTAATCTCATTGCGTCGTTCTCTCGCCTCGGAATCGATCTTCTGCCGTCCAGCGTGACTGCTGCACCCGCAGACAATCAACAGGGAACCGATCAGGAAAGCGTTCGGCACTAGAGACCACACCACAACAGATGCGCCAGTGAGGGCAAGTCTCGCTATAAGCTGCATCTGACCATCATATCACGACCGCCCCGCGCCGGGGTAGGGATCAGGCCACTCGCGAGGCTCGCGACAAAGGCCCGAAACGGAGAGACGTTTTGGGTATCTTTGCGCGCGCGCTCGCAGCGTTCACTTTGCTGTGGGCAATTTCAGCTTCATCCCCCTCCCTTGCTCAGTGCTCGGGGCAGGCCCCGGCAGGAACGGTCTGCGGGAACTCGACCGCGACTACTGCGCCGCCGAAGTTCATCAACGCGACGGTCATTCCTGGGAGTGTTGTAAGCTTACCGTCACGCGCAGCGGCGATTGCGGCGACTATTCCCGCGACCGTTCAGCAGGTGCAGCTTGAAGGGTACACCTCCGCAAACGATGGCGGTCAGGGGGCTATCTATGGCCGCACGAACCAATCCTGCAACGTCGCCTATCGTTTCCAGAGCGCTGACGGCCAGTGCTGGGAGTTGTCGAACCGCGTTGTGAACGCAGGGTATCTTGGAGCGCTGGGGAACGCGGTCAACCTCGCATCGTCCGTTACCGGCACGGTCGGAAGCGGAGCCTTTACGGTTTCTTCCGGAGCGTTCACATCGTCGGATGTTGGGAAACTCATTGGCATTGATGGATTCGGATCGTCAATAATTCGAGCCACGCAAGTGGCTGCTGGTTCTGGCTACACGAACGGTTTGCAAAATCTGACAGTTTCTGGCGGCTCTTGTTCGACCGCGCCGATCATTGAAGTCGCTGTGGTCGGCGGGGTTCCGACATCCTGGAACAGCACCATCGATCCAGGGTCATGCACAACACAGCCTTCGAATCCCGTGTCGGTGACAGGTGGCGGGGGAACGGGGGCGACCTACAACCTCGATTGGGCGTCTCTTTCAGGCGCCATCAGCGCCGTTACCGACGCGACGCACATTACCGTCAGCACTAACTCGTCTGTTGCAAAGACGGCGAGCGCTCGCGTGATCTACGGGGCCGACCAAACCGCTGCGCTGAACAATGCGCTCGCAGCCGCAAACAACGTAGCGCTGAAATATGGTTCCGGACAGCTCGCATTGTGCGGCAGTTACGCCGTCCTCGGGACATCGCCCGGCGGCGTAGCCGTTGCGATTAACGCCAATCCAGGTTTGAGCGTCAACGGGACTGCCTGCCCAGGCAGCACGATTTATGCGATGGGTTCTCTTGCCTACACCGCGCTCTTTCTTGCAGGTGGGACCGAGACAGCAACTCAAACAACGTTTGCCTCCGACGCCCTAAAAGGAGCAGGCGTACTTAACTTTACCTCAGCGGCTGGCTTTTCTGCGGGAGACGCAATCGCCATCCGTAGCGATGAAGTGACCGTTGGCAACCAGCGCGGCTTCTTGACCTCAATCAAGGCGATTGCCGGAACGGCAGTCACCATTGACCCGCCGATGCCTACGGATGTGCATGTCGCCTACGCCAATTCGATCAACCGGGTTGTGCTCGCAAACAACGTCTCCATTAGTGATCTCGGAGTTGATTGCACCGCCGCCGCCGGGACCTTCATGATCGGCGTGCAGATTTTCGATGTCTCAAACGTCAATCTGAGTTTTAATGGAAATCGTTGCAATACTTTTAATTCCTCTGCCGGCGGCCTCTATCAGGTCCTCGGAGGGCTGTTTCAAGGCAACGTCAGTTCCAGCGGCGGCGGCGTCGGTTCCGACGCAGCACTGCTCGCCTTTGCAACAAATCTCACGATAAGCTTTCAGGGACTTAAAGCCGATGGATTCGGAATTGGCTTTGATGCCTCGAACTACCTTAACCTGGACGTAAAGGCTAATGGAGCGAATGGCCGCGTCGTTAAATTTTCCGGGTCATCAAGCAATTACGGTGACGTTGTTGCCAGCGGCGCTCCTCCGGGCTTCGTTGGCTTTGGGTTGTCCCAGGGGTCAGCGTACAACAATTTCAACAACGTGAATGCGTCAAACTCTGATCAATGCTATTGGTCGAACGGCACCTATAACATCAACAATACCGTTTCCAATCTCGTTCTGGCGAACTGCCCGCAAAATGGCATAGAGGTGGCCGCCACCGATACCGGGCTCCAGATTCCGAATGTCCGCCGCGGTCCAAACGTCGCGGGTGACTTAATTCTAACCACCGATCAGAAAATCCAATTCCCGTTCATCTCCGGTGCCACCACGTTGAACGACTGTGCGCTGTGGACCGCGGACAACCAGCTTAAGGACGGCCCGTGCGGCAGCCTTTCGATCGGCAATCCGATCTCGGGCGGCACGAACGGGAACGTCCTCAACATCACGGCGGGCAATCTCGGACAGGTCTCCCCAACCACGACCGTGAACGGACAAGGCTGCACGCTTGGGTCAACCTGCACCGTGACGGCTGCGGCCGCCAGCATCGCCGTGGGCACTACGACAATCACTGGCGGGGCGAGCGGCAACGTTCCGTTCAACAATGCCGGTGTGCTGGGTGAGAAGGGTGTGAGCGGCACCGGCAATGTGCTTCTGGCGAGCGGCGCCAGCGCCGCCAACTTCACCGCGACCGGATCGTTCACCGCCACCGGGCTGGTGACGAACGGAGACCTCGTGAACGCCTCTACCACGGTCAACGGGACGGTTTGCACGCTGGGCTCGGCCTGCACTGTCACGGGTGCTCCATCGGGTGCAGCCGGTGGAGACCTGACAGGGACTTATCCGAACCCGACGCTCGCGGCGGTCATCACGGCGGCCGGGCCGATCGGCAGCGCCACGGTCACGCCGATCATCACCTATGATGCCAAGGGGCGGCTCACGACCGTTACGTCAGCTACAGTGACGCCCGCGGTCGGCTCGATCACCGGGCTCGGGACTGGCGTTGCGACGGCGTTGGGTGCAGCGGTGTCGGGTTCCGGCTCGTTGTGCCTCACGACCTCGTGCGCGATGACGACGCCAAACATCGGGGCGGCAACTGCAACCAGCGTCAACAAGGTTGCGATCACCGCGCCGGGGACCAGCGCAACCATCACGATCGCGAACGCAAAAACGCTGACGGTCAACAACTCGCTGACCTTCTCAGGAACCGATGGCACGACCATCACGACGCCCAGCACCAGCGCGACGATGGCGCGCACCGATGCTGGGCAGACGTTCACCGGAACACAGACCTTCTCGTCGACTATCGCGGGAAGCATCAACGGCAACGCGGCGACGGTCACGACAAACGCCAATATGACGGGCGATGTAACTTCCGTCGGCAACGCCACCACGATCGCGACCGGCGCAGTTACGACCGCAAAGATGGCAGCCGGTGCCCGCCAGGTGGCCTTCACCTCTTTTGTTTCGAGCGGGACTTTCACTACGCCGGCCGATTCTTCAACGAGCACTGTCTACCACTTCAGGATGGTCGGCGGCGGTGGGGGTGGCGGTGGAGCGGCCAACGTGAGTGCGTCGGCGGGCGGCGGCGGTGCGGGAGCTTGTGTCGAGGGCACGTTTACGGGTGTTGCCGCATCGACTGGCATTACCATTACAGTGGGCACGGGCGGCGCCGGTGGTGCGAATACAGGTTGAGCAGGTGGTTCCGGTAATAGCACCTCTATTGGAACACCGGTTTCTATCACAGCTGGCGGTGGCGCAGGTGCGTTGGGCAGTTCCACCGCTAACACGCCTACGCAAGGTGGGGCGGGCGG
>Ga0134128_10011415_pt1 | contig 10624 bp, 11 predicted proteins | sample KB31754_FD_96462 | JGI IMG/M metagenome (GOLD analysis project Ga0134128, IMG submission 96462) | Terrestrial soil microbial communities with excess Nitrogen fertilizer from Kellogg Biological Station, Michigan, USA - KB3-175-4 | ecosystem: Environmental > Terrestrial > Soil > Unclassified ...
GGCGTTGTCGAGGAAGGTCGAGGTGACGTCGAAGCGGCTGGAATCGGAGCCGGCCGTCAGGCTGGCCAGCTGCAGGTACTGGTCGGTGACCCGGTGGACCCCGGTCACCTCGACGCCCGCGCCGACCCCGGCCACCACCTTCTGGGCGGTGTCGGCGACCTTGCGGACGTAGCCGGGCGTGTTGACGTTGGAGATGTTGTCCGAGACAGCCGTCAGCTGGGCCTGGGCGGCCTGCAGCCCGGATACGGCGGTGTTCAGGGCGATGCTGAGCGACACCCTCTACTCCTCGACCCGGCAAGTCTGGCGCGGCGGCCCGGCGGATTCTGCCGGGGAGATGCTGAACGCCCGCGCGTGACGCCGGAAAAAAGCGTTTCTAATCAACGAGGCACCCTTTCAGGGACCGGTGGGTTCGAACCCCGAGGCGCAAGAGTGGCGCCAGTCCGGCGCGGCGCCGCGCAGCTGGCCGGGCGGGCGGGCGGCAGGGAACGCCCCACCTGGGCCGCAGGCGCTCGGCAATTTCCGCCCCGGCAGGGATCGGCGCCACGCCATGACGGACGACTTTTCGCAATGAAAACAGCCGTATGCCGGGTTGGCGCGAAGGTTGCTCGGAGGCTTCCTCGAAAGTTCCGGCGCAGCACGCGTCAGCCCACCGTCCCCACCGAAGGCTGTCCGTCCGCATGTCTGCGTCCCTGCTCAACCTCGCCGCCGTTCCAGGCGCCGCCGGCCAACCCGGCGCCGCGCCGGGCGCCGCCCAGGGCATCGCCCAGCAGGGCGCCCACGCAGCGCGGGCGCAGGGGCCGCTCGCGGGGTTCGAGGCGCTGCTCGCCGCCTTCTTCGGCGACCAGGGCCTGACCGCCCAGGCGGGCGCGACCGGCGCCCTCGACCAAGGACCCCTGGCCCTGCTGGCGGCCGGCGCGAAGATCACCGACGGCAAGGCCGCCAAGCCGGGCGACGCGGCCAAGCCCGGCGCGGACAAGGCCGATGGCGACAAGACCGATGGCGACAAGGGGGGGAGCGCGCTGGCGCAGGCCGCCGCCGCCAATGCGGTCGACGCCGCGGCCCTGGCGCTGATCGTGCCGCAGCCTGCCGGCCAGACGAGCGTGCAGGCGCAGGCCGCCGGCGAGGGTGCGGCTGGCGGCTCGCCCGATGCGGCGCAGGCGGGCAAGCCCGGCGCCCAGCCGATCGCCGCCCAGCTCGCCGCGGCCGCCGCGGCGGCCGACGCCAAGACGACCAAGGGCCTCGCGGTCGCCGCCCAGACGACGGCCGCCCAGACCACGCCTTCCGCCACGGCGGACTCCGCCCAGGCCGACGCCGGCAAGCCTTCCCAGCCGGGGGCCGGCAAGGCCGCGGCGGCGGCGGCCGCGCAGCTGCAGGCGCCGTTGCTTTCCAACCAGCCCGCAGCCGTGACCGTGCAGACCCTGCCCGCACCTTCTCCGGCGGTCGCCGCCGAGGCCAAGGCCGCCCAGCCGGCCCAGCCGCAGGCCAAGGACAAGGGCGAGACGATCAAGGCCGCGCGCGTCGAGGGCGCGCCCACCGGCCCCGCGCCGGCCGGGTCTGCGGGGGGCAAGGCGGCCGAGACCCTGCAGGCCGCCGCCGAGACCGCCGGCAAGGACGCCGGGGCGAACGAGCGCGATCCGGACGCCGCCGCCGCGCCGGACGCCAAGCCCGCGACGCCGGATGCGAACCCGCCGGCCGGCGGCTTCAATACCGCGCTGAACGCCCAGGCGACCAACGCCCAGGCCCTGGCGCACGCCGCGGCCCTGGTGCGCGGCGCGCCGCAGACGGTGGCCAACCTGGCGGCCCAGATCGCCAAGAAGCTGGACGGCCGCTCCACCCGCTTCGACGTGCAGCTCGACCCCGCCGGCCTCGGCAAGGTGGACGTGCGCGTGGAGATCGACGCGGCCGGCAAGATGAGCGCGGCCATGAACTTCGACAACCAGCAGGCGGCCAACGAGCTGAAGTCGCGGGCGGGCGAGCTGCAGCGGGCGCTGGAGCAGGCGGGCTTCGACCTCTCCGGAGGGCTTTCCTTCGACATCGCCGGCCAGGGCGGCCAGGCCCAGGGCCAGCAGGATGGCGGCCAGCCCACCTTCCGCGGCCGCGCCTTCCAGGCAGTGATCGACGTGGGCGCCGAGGCCGCCCCGACCCCTCAAACCTTCTACCGCGCGGCCCCGGCCGCCGGCGTGGACATCCGGATCTAGCCCGCCATGACCGTCACCGCGACGACACCGACCACGACCACGCCGCCGCCCGCTCCGGCCCCGACCGGAACGGCCACCGGCGACGCCACCGCGCTCGGCCGCGCCGACCTGGCCAGCAACTTCGACACCTTCCTGTCGCTGCTCACCACTCAGCTGAAGAACCAGGATCCGCTGTCGCCGCTGGATTCGAACCAGTTCACCCAGCAGCTGGTGGCGATGACCGGCGTCGAGCAGCAGCTGAACGCCAACGACCTCCTGAAACAGCTGGTGGCCAACACCGCCGGCGGCATCTCCACGGCCGTCAGCATGCTGGGCAAGACCGTCAAGGCGGTAAGCGACACCGCCAACATCTCAAGCGGCCAGGCGCAGTGGGTCTACAACCTGCCCGCCGACGCCTCGGGCCTGAAGGTCGAGGTGCTGGATTCCAGCGGCAAGCTGGTCCACGCCGAGGCGCCCACCGACCTGAAGGCCGGCGACCACGCCTTCACCTGGAACGGCAAGGACCAGACCGGCGCCCAGCTGCCGGACGGAGGGCCCTACACGCTGCGCGTCACGGCGCTGGATTCCTCGGGCGCGCCGATGACCACCACCAACTATGTGCAGGGCGTGGTCAGCGGCGTCGAGCAGGCTAACGGTTCGACCCTGATCACCATCAACGGCGGCCAGGTGGACTGGTCCAAGGTGACCAGCATCACCCAGCCCGGCCAGGCCGCGGCGACGCCGGCGACCGCCGCCAACACGGTGGCCACTGCCGCCGCCAACGCCGCGGCGAACGCGGTGAACAACGCCATCACCAACGCGGCGGCCGGCGCATGACCCTTCTTCGCCAAGGCTTCGAAGGGCAGGCCCGGCCCGCGTCCCCATCCATCCGGCGGCCGAACGCCGTCCACCCCCCGCAGCAGGCGGCGCACCTCAGCGAACGGAAACACCCATGAGCATCAATTCAGCCCTGCTGGCCGGCGTCTCGGGCCTGGTGGCCAACTCCTCGGCCCTGGCCGCGATCTCGGACAACATCTCCAACGTCAACACCACGGCTTACAAGCGCAACCAGGTGGACTTCTCCACCCTGGTGACCTCGCAGGCGGTGAAGGGCGAATACTCCGCCGGCGGCGTGCAGGGCGTGACGAAGACCTTCGTCAGCCAGCAGGGCCTGATCCAGAGCGCGTCCTCGTCGACCGATCTGGCGATCAGCGGCGACGGCTTCTTCGTGGTCACCCAGAAGGGCGCCGGCCTGACGCCGGCCGACTCGCGGATGTTCACCCGGGCCGGCGCCTTCGAGCCCGACGCCAACGGCTTCCTGGTCAACTCCGCGGGGCTCTACCTGCAGGGCTGGCCGGTGCAGCCGAACGGCACCTTCGCCATCAACCCGTCGGACCTGAACTCGGTGTCGCCGATCAACGTCAAGAACCTCGGCGCGGCGGTGCAGCAGACCAACAACATCACGCTCTCGGCCAACGTCGACGCCGGCGGGGCCATATCGCCGGGCGAGGCGACCTACAACGGGACCACGGCCGCCAGCATGGCCGACTTCGCCAAGGACCCGACCACCGGCACCAAGCCCGACTTCACCGTCGAGACCAACGTCATCGACTCGCAGGGCAACACCCACAAGGTGTCGATCGCCTTCCTGAAGGACCACCTGGCGCCCAACCAGTGGCACGCGGAGATCTATTCGGTCCCCGACACCGACGTCACGGTCGGCGGCCGGCCGGGCCAGCTGGCCAACGGCCTGGTGAAGTTCAAGCAGGACGGCTCGATCGACCTGGCGAACTCGACCCTGTTCGGCGCTGCCGGCTCGCCGGCGACGATCAACCTCGGGGCCTCGGGCGCCGCCGCGCCCGCCTGGGCGTCCGCGCTGGGCATCCAGGGCCAGACGCTGAACTTCGACCTCAGCAACGTCACCCAGTACGCGACCGCCTCGACGGTGAACAAGGTCAGCTCCGACGGCGCCGGGGTGGGCAACATCATCGGCATCCAGGTGGGCACCGACGGCGTGGTCTCGGCGCTGTTCGACAACAGCCAAGTGCGCAAGATCGCCCAGGTGGCGCTGGCCACCTTCCCGAACGCCGACGGGCTGCAGTCGGCGAGCGGCAACGCCTACCAGGCGACGCTGGCGGCCGGACAGATGACGCTGAAGACGCCGGGCAACGGCGGGGCCGGCAAGGTGGCGTCGTCCAGCCTCGAAGCTTCGACGGTCGACCTGTCGTCAGAGTTCACCGGCCTGATCACGACGCAGAAAGCTTACTCAGCATCGTCTAAGATCATCACAACCGCGGATCAGATGTTGGACGAACTTATCAACATCATCCGGTAATCCATGATGTTAATACCGATTAACTTGGGATCAAGTCTCTACTGTACCAAATTAGTACATGGAGATACGCATGATTAGCTCTTTGTTCACTGTACCCATTCAGGTGACGTTAGGAGCGCGTCTGTATGGTCCCCCGCAACAGTGATGGTGGGAAGGGCTAAGAAGCCATGTCGTTGCAGCAACAGCAGACGCGCACGAACAGCCGGGGAGAGGCCTATGTCATCGGCCCCACGGGCGCGCCGTTGACGCTGAGGGACCTGCCTCCGGCCGACACCGGCCGCTGGGTGATCCGCCGCAAGGCCGAGGTGGTGGCCGCCGTGCGCGGCGGCCTGCTCAGCCTTGAGGACGCCCTGGAGCGCTACCGCCTCACCTCCGAAGAATTCCTGGCCTGGCAGCGCTCGATCGACCGCCATGGCCTGGCGGGCCTTCGCACCACCCGCCTGCAGCAATACCGCTGAGCCACCCTCCACTTCCCCCGGGGGCAAGCTCGGTAAAGGCGGCGGCCGCGTCCTCAGCCAGGACGCGGCCGTTTCCGTTTGGGTCTTGTTCACTTTCCAACGTTCGTCATCCCGGACGGAGCGCTCGAAGAGCGCGGAGATCCGGGACCCAGCAGCTCCGGCCGCGACGCGGGCCCGAGATGTCCGGCGCTGCCAACTTCGGCTAAGCTTGAACATATGGTGGGGCAGCAACCCTGGATCGCCGTCTACATCATGGCCAGCGCTCGCAACGGCACGCTGTACACTGGCGTGACCAGTGAGCTCGTGGCGCGCGTCGCCAATCACAAGCATGGCGTCTTCGACGGGTTCTCGAAGACGTACGGCTGCAAGGCGCTCGTCTGGTACGAGGACCACCCGACGATGCTGGAGGCGATCGCCCGCGAGAAGTAGATCAAGCGCTGGCGCCGCGCGTGGAAGCTGGCGCTCATCGAGGCGGAGAACCCCCAGTGGCGGGACCTGTCCGAGGAATGGTTCGAAATCCCTGAGGGGCCTCTGTCGTGGCTTCAGCACCCATAAAGCGCGAAGAGGTCTGCGCTGCTGGGTCCCGGCTCTCCGCGCTCTGGCGAGCGCTGCGGCCGGGATGACGAAGATTGGAGGTTCGGGCGGCCGCAATAATGTCTGCGCCGTTCAATCGGACGATAAGCACCGTCTGTTTACGGACAGCCGCGGATCACACCTCCCGCTCCGCCTCGGCGATCACGCGGCGCGCCGCCGGCGCCTCGTCGTCGGGCACGGAGAGGCGGCTGGCGAGCACGCCCGGGTAGGCTGAGGCCTCGATCAGGATCGGGTGAAGGCCGGCGTCCTCCAGCATGGCCTTCAGGAAGTGGAGCCGCAGGCGGTTGTCGGTCCTGACGAGCTCGATCATGCGCCGCCCACCGGTTGCCGCTCGGCGAGCTTGGTCACCGAGACCACGATCCGTTCGCGCTCGCCGGCGGCGCGCTCGACGAGCAGGCGGGCGACCTGGGCGTCGTCGTGGAAGGCGTAACCCTTGATCGCGTCGAGGATGGCCTTGGCCAGGTTGTCGAGGTCGAGCCAGGGCGGGTCGCCCACGTATTCCATGCGGATCTCGACGGCGAACTCGCCCCAGGCCGGCCGGCTGCCCCGCCAGGCCTTGCGGAAGAACTCGTAGATCAGCGGCTTGTAGTATTTGGCCTGGGTGGTCAGGCCGTCGACCTCGACCACCATGGCGCCGGGGCTCTCGCGGGCGCGCACCTTGCCGTGCTGGGTCCAGGCCTCGGTCACCGGAAGCGGGGGCGATCAGCCCTTCGTGGCCTTCACCGCCGTCCCGTAGGCCAGGACCTCGGTGATGCCTTCCATGATCTCGTTGGCGTCGTAGCGGAAGCCGATCACCGCGTCGGCGCCCACGTGGCGGGCGTGGTCGCACATCAGGTCGTAGGCCTCCTGGCGGGCCCGCTCGGCGAGCTCGGTGTAGATCGACAGGTTGCCGCCGAACACCGACTGCAGGGCGCCGCCCAGGTTGCCGAGCACGCTGCGCGAACGCACCGTGATGCCGCGCACCACGCCCAGGTGCGCGGTGACCGTGTAGCCGGGCAGGTCGTTGGTGGTGGAGACGAGCATGAAGGGCTCCCGCTTGGACGCCCTTGTCCTATATCGCCGGCCAGCGGGACTGTCGCGGGGCCGTTGCGGCGGGGGCCGGCGGCGGCTAGACCGCCAGCGCAATCGCGCACCGCGAAAGGGCCGCACCAGACGATGAGCGCCACCCGCACCGAGACCGACACCTTCGGCCCGATCGAGGTCCCGGCCGACCGCTACTGGGGCGCCCAGACCCAGCGATCCCTGCAGAACTTCAGGATCGGGTGGGAGAAGCAGCCGCAGCCGATCATCCGGGCGCTGGGCGTGGTCAAGCGCGCCGCGGCCGAGGCCAACATGGCGCTGGGCAAGCTGGACCCTGCGATCGGCGAGGCGATCGTCGCCGCCGCCCAGGAGGTGATCGACGGCAAGCTGGACGACCAGTTCCCGCTGGTGGTCTGGCAGACCGGCAGCGGCACCCAGTCGAACATGAACGCCAACGAGGTGATCTCGAACCGGGCGATCGAGATGCTGGGCGGCAAGATGGGCTCCAAGACGCCGGTCCACCCGAACGACCACGTCAACATGAGCCAGTCGTCCAACGACACCTATCCGACGGCCATGCACATCGCCTGCGCCGAAGAAGTGGCGCGCTCGGTGATGCCGGCGCTGGAGCACCTGCACCAGGCGCTGACGGCCAAGTCCAAGGCGTTCGCCCACATCATCAAGATCGGCCGCACGCACACCCAGGACGCCACGCCGCTGACGCTGGGCCAGGAGTTCGGCGGCTACGCCCACCAGACGGCGATGAGCGTGCGCCGGCTGAAGGAGACGCTCTACGGGCTCTACGAGCTTGCGCAGGGCGGGACGGCGGTGGGCACGGGCCTGACCGCGCCGGTGGGTTTCGCCGAGAAGGTGGCCGAGCGGATCGCCGAGATCACCCGCCTGCCGTTCGTCACCGCGCCCAACAAGTTCGAGGCGCTGGCGGCGCACGACGCCATGGTCTTCAGCCACGGGGCGCTGACGGCCACGGCCGCGGCCCTGTTCAAGATCGCCAACGACATCCGCTACTTGGGCAGCGGCCCGCGCGCCGGGCTGGGCGAGCTCTCCCTGCCCGAGAACGAGCCGGGTTCGTCGATCATGCCGGGCAAGGTCAACCCCACCCAGGCCGAGGCGCTGACCATGGTCTGCGCCCACGTGATGGGCAACGAGACCTCGATCGCCTTCGCCGGCAGCCAGGGCCAGTTCGAGCTCAACGTCTACAACCCGGTGATGGCCTACAACTTCCTGCAGTCCTGCCGGCTGATCGCCGACGCCGCGGTCAGCTTCACCGACAACATGGTGGTGGGCATCGAGGCCCGCGAGGACAACATCAAGGCCAACCTGGAGCGATCGCTGATGCTGGTGACGGCGCTCAAGGAGCACATCGGCTACGACAAGGCCGCCAAGATCGCCAAGACCGCCCACGCCAACGGCACGACGCTGCGCGAGGAGGCGGTCGGAGGCGGCTACGTCACCAACGCGGAGTTCGACGCCTGGGTGCGGCCGGAGGACATGACGCGGCCGGGGTGAGCATGGACGTTGAGACTTTCCGCCGCGACGGCGCGCTGCGGCTGCCTGGCCTAATGGCCGGGCGACTGAAGGCGTTCGCGGACTTGTCCCCTGGCGGCCCCGTAACACACCTTCAAACGCCCGGACTGAAACTGGCCCTCGCTCCGGTGACTTCCGCGGCGCGTCAGCTTATCGGCGCCGGCGCACGTCCGGTGCGGGCGGTGCTATTCGACAAGACAGCCAATGAGAATTGGGCGCTTGGCTGGCACCAGGACAGGACGATAGTGGTCCGCCAGAGACGTGAGGTTGAGGGCTTCGGCCCCTGGTCGACAAAGCAACGAATTCTCCACGTCGCGCCGCCGGTGATCGTCGTGGAAGGCATGGCGACGCTCCGAATCCATCTCGATCCCTGCGGGCTCGATAACGCGCCGCTCAAGGTCGCCCTCGGCTCCCATCGCATCGGCTGGGTTTCGGCAGGAGATGCGGCCGCCCGAGCGGCGGAGTTTCCGCGGCTGGTCTGCGAGGCCGCCGTCGGCGACGTCTGGGCCTACTCAACCCCTATCCTTCATGCTTCCGACCGAGCCGGAGCGCCCTCGCACCGACGCGTACTCCAGGTCGACTATGCGGCCGTCGATCTGCCGGGCGGCCTGGAGTGGGGCGGCGTGGAGGCAGACACAGCCGAAGAGCGCGCCAGAAAGCGGGCCGAGGACAACTCTGAGGCTATAGCCGACTACAACCGGCGCATTCGGGACCGCGGAACCATCGGATCTGAATTCAAGCGCTGGTGAACGGCGCGCTTCCAGGCCCGCCGCGCCACCACGAAGTCGGCCAGGTCCTCGAGGGCCGGGCGCCAGGGGTTGGCGGGGCTGAAGCCGTCCAGCGCGGCCTTGGCGCTTTCGGCGTAGGCGTGGGCGAGGTCGAGGGTGGACTGCAGCGCGCCCGTGCGGGCCAGGAGTTCGCGGGCGCGGTCGAAGTCCGCAGGCGTCTGCTCGCGGCGGTCGACGGTGCGGATCCAGAACTCGCGCTCCGTCGTGCCCGTCCGCGCCATGGCCAGCAGCAGCGGCAGGGTGGCCTTGCCCTCCCTGAAGTCGTCGCCCGGGTTCTTGCCCAGCGTCAGGCTGTCGCCGGAGTAGTCGAGCGCGTCGTCGACCAGCTGGAACGCCAGGCCCAGGTCCTGGCCGTACTGGCGCAGCGCCCGGCAGCGGTCCGGGGCGACGCCGGCCGAGACCGCGCCGGACTCGGCCGCCGCGGCGAACAGCTCGGCGGTCTTGGCCTGGATGATCTGCAGGTAGAGGTCCTGCGAAAGATCGAGGTCGTGGGCGCGGGTGAGCTGCAGCACCTCGCCTTCGGCGATCACCCGGGAGGCCCGGGCCAGGATCTCCAGGGCCGGCATGGAGCCGGCGCCCACCATCAGCTCGAAGGCGCGGGCGAACAGGAAGTCGCCGACCAGCACCGAGGAAGGCGCGCCCCAGATCAGGTGGGCGGCCACGCGGCCGCGGCGCAGCTGGGAGGAATCCACCACGTCGTCGTGCAGCAGGGTGGCGGTGTGGATGAACTCGACGGCGGCGGCCAGCTTCTGGCACGCGTCGTCGCGGGCGCCGGCCAGGCGGGCCGCGGCCACGGTGAGCAGCGGGCGCAGCCGCTTGCCGGAGCCGGCGATCAGGTGGTCGGCCAGCGCCGGGATCACCGGCACCGGCGAGTCCATGTGCCGGCGGATCAGCGCGTCCACCGCCGCCATGTCCGCACGCGCGAGCGCGGAGAGCGCGTCCAGGGACGGCGGCTTGATGGCGAGGGCGGGGCTGGAGAGCGCCAAGCGGACCTCTGGCTGCGAGGCGGGGTCACGGGGGGTAGCCGCCTTTCGCGAGGGACAATGGTGAGCCGATAGGGCACGGTCAAGCGAACCCGTCGGACCTATGTGGATACGCAAGCTCACGGATGCCGGGCGAGACCACCGAAGACGCCATGCTGGACGGACGCGTGCGGCTGACCCAGCCGGCCCGTGGCTACCGGGCCGGGCTGGACGCGGCGCTGCTGGCGGCGGCCTGCGATGCGCGGGCCGGGGAGCGGGTGATCGAGCCCGGCTGCGGGGCGGGCGCGGCGCTGCTGGCCGCGGCGATGCGGCGCGAAGGGGTGCGGTTCACCGGCGTCGAGCGCGATCCCGCGGCGCTGGCGCTGGCGCAGGCGAACATCGCGCGAAACGGCCTCGATCAGAGGGTCGAGGCCCTGGCCGGCGATGTGGCCAAGCCGTTCCGCGGTCTGGGCCTGGCGGTCTTCGACGCGGCCCTGGCCAATCCGCCGTTCTTCGACGATCCCGGCGCGATCAGGGGCCCGGCGCCGGAGCGCGCCGGCGCGTGGCTGGCCGACGAAGGGCTGGGCGCCTGGCTGGACTTCCTGCTGAAGGCGGTGCGCGAGGGCGGGACGCTCACCGTGATCCACCGCGCCGACCGGCTGGGCGACCTGCTGGCCGGGCTCGCGGCCAAGGCGGGCTCTGTGCAGGTGCGCCCGGCGCAGCCGTTCGCGGACGAGCCCGCCAA
>Ga0134128_10011416_pt1 | contig 10623 bp, 9 predicted proteins | sample KB31754_FD_96462 | JGI IMG/M metagenome (GOLD analysis project Ga0134128, IMG submission 96462) | Terrestrial soil microbial communities with excess Nitrogen fertilizer from Kellogg Biological Station, Michigan, USA - KB3-175-4 | ecosystem: Environmental > Terrestrial > Soil > Unclassified ...
CGGTCTCCTCGCCGTAGAAGCCGTGTGTCGGGAAGCGCGCCGACAACACGCGCCGGATTGCCTCCTCGGCGCGCACGTCCGCCTCGGTGACCGGCGAGCGATCGGCCTTGGTCGCGACGCGCACATTGCGACCATAGAGCGACCGCAGGATTTCGCCGGCGGCTTGCGCGGCATCGAGCGCGGCCCGGAGCTCCGGGGACGGGGTGTGCATGACTCGTTACACCAGCGGATGGGGCGAGCCCCATAATACGGGGATGGGCAACCGCCTCACCAAGATCTACACGCGCACGGGCGACGACGGCACTACGGGCCTCGGGGACGGAAGCCGCGTGCCGAAAGATGACGCCCGGGTCGAGGCCTACGGCGCGGTCGACGAGCTGAACAGTGCGGTGGGCCTGGTGCTCGCCGCTCCCGGTCTGCCCGAGCCGATCCGAACGTGCCTGACGGCCGTTCAGCACGACCTCTTCGATCTCGGCGGCGAGCTCAGCATACCCGGCCATCGCATGCTCTCCGCCGAGCAGGTTGCGAGCCTCGAGCGCACGCTCGATGAGCTCAATGAAGCACTGCCTCCGCTCAAGGAATTCATTCTGCCGAGCGGCGGTGCGGCAACGGCGGCCTGTCATCTCGCACGAGCCATTTGCCGTCGTGCCGAGCGGCGGCTCTGGACCCTGACGCGCCGCGAGGCCGCGGGCAGTCGCGACGGCGCGGCTGGGCACGAGGCGGCTCGCGCGCCGAGACCGTCCGAGCCGCGAGCCGCACCGCTCAATCCCGAGGCGGGGAAATATCTCAACCGGCTCTCGGATCTGCTGTTCGTGATCGCGCGCGTGCTCGTCCGTCGTGAGCGCGGCGCCGAAGTCCTGTGGCGCCACGATCGCGGCCGCACGCGCCGCGAACCCGTCTGAAGGGCGCTCCCATGCGCCAGATGCAGCGGCCGCTCACCGTCGTGGGCGTGCTCCTCTCGATGTTCATGGGCGCGATGGAGGCCACCATCATCGCGACCGCGATGCCCACCGTCGTCGAGAAGCTCGGCGGAATCGAGTACTACGGCTGGGTCGGGGCGGTCTACCTGCTCACCTCGACCGTCACGATGCCGCTCTACGGCAAACTCTCCGATCTGTATGGCCGCAAGCGAATCATGGTGCTCGCCATGGCCATCTTTCTCGTCGGCTCGATGGCGAGCGGCCTGTCGCGCTCGATGACCCAGCTCATTTTGTTTCGCGCTCTGCAGGGCGCCGGGGCGGGCGGCCTTCAGCCGGTGTCGATCACGATCATCGGCGATATCTTCGAGCCGGTGGAGCGCGCGCGCATGCAAGGGATCTTCGGCGCGGTATGGGGAGTGTCGGCGATGAGCGGCCCGCTGCTCGGCGGGCTGATCGTGCACGCGCTCTCGTGGCGCTGGGTCTTCTATATCAACGTACCGTTCGGGCTCGTCTCCGCATTCTTCATTCTGACGTTCTTCCACGAGCGCGGTACGACGCACGAGCATAGTCTCGACTTGAGCGGAGCGGCGCTCCTCACCGGCGCGATCGTGGCGCTGCTCCTCGGCGCGCAGCGTTACGAGCCCGCCGCCATGCTGCCGCTGTCGGCGGTGCTGCTCGTGGGCTTCATCGCCGTCGAGTGTCGAGTGAGCGAGCCCGTCCTGCCACTCGCTCTGCTTCGCCGCAAGATCATCGCGGTCTCGAGCGGTGCGGGCGCGGCCGTCGGTGCGGTGATGTCGTCGACGGTCATCTACCTGCCGCTCTATGTGCAGGCGGTCCTCGCCGGCACGCCGACGGCGGCAGGAGCGACGGTCTCTCCGATGCTGATCGGCTGGCCCATCGCGAGCACACTCTCGGGACAGCTCCTGCCGCGCACCGGATATCGGCCTCTGGTGCGCACCGGCTTCACGATCGTCACGCTGATGTCGATCACGCTCGCGGTGCTGATGCGCGAGGGCGCCCCGGCGCTCGCGCTCGGGGCCACCATGTTCGCGATGGGCGCCGGAATGGGGGCGGCGAATTCCGCGCTCATCATCGCCGTACAGGAGAGCGCGACCTGGCAGGAACGCGGCATCGCGACCGCAAGCACGCTCTTTTTCCGCACGATCGGCGGTGCCGTGGCGGTCGGTGCGCTCGGCGCAGTGCTCGCCTCCGGCATGGGGCCGAGCGTACCCGCCGGGCTCCTCAACCGGCTGCTCGCGCCGGATCGCGGAGGTCTCGATCCCACGCTCGCGGCGCATCTCGCGGGATCGCTCAGAGCCTCGCTCGAGCACGTTTTCGATCTGATCGCCGTGATTTCCGTTGCGTCGCTCGCGACGGCTTTCCTGTTTCCACGGATGCATCTCGCGACGCGTGAGCCGCGGACCCTGGTGGCGAGCGAGTAGCGCACCCTCAGGCGAGCGACTCCGCGCTCGCTACGGCGAGCGGGTCGCGCGCGACGGCGCGATCAGCCGGCGCAGTCGAGACCAGTCGAACGCGGGGCCCGGATCGGTCTTCCGTCCCGGCGCGATCTCGCTGTGCCCGGCGATCCGATCGCGGCTGAGCGTCGGATAAGTCGCCAGCAGCGTCTCGACGAGCGCGGCGAGCCGCTCGTATTGCCCGTCCGCATACGCTTGCTCGTCGGTGCCCTCGAGCTCGATGCCGATCGAGAAGTCGTTGCAGCTCGGTCGCCCGAGATACTGCGACGGCCCCGCATGCCAGGCGCGCCGCTCGAAAGGCACGTACTGTACGATCTCTGCGGTGCGGCGGATGAGCAGGTGCGCCGACACGCGGCTCCCGACGATCGCGGCGAAATACGGGTGCGCGCCCGCGGGCAGGCAGCCGGTGAAGAGCCGGTCGATCCACGGGCCGCCGAATTCCCCCGGCGGCAGGCTGATTCCGTGGATGACGATGAGATCGATCGCCGTGCCGCTCGGCCGCTCATCGAAGTGAGGCGAGAGCACCTGCCGCACACCGCTCAGCAGCCCCGTGGCGACATCGATCTGGAGAGAGCCCATGGATTCGATGATGGCAGAAAACGCCGCATACGTGGCACGCGACCTCGCGCACGTGTGGCATCCCTGCACACAGATGAAGGACCACGAGCATCTGCCGCTCATCCCCATTCGGCGCGGTGCGGGCGTGTGGCTCGAGGACTTCGCTGGGCGGCGCTATCTCGATGCAATCAGCTCCTGGTGGGTCAATCTATTCGGTCATGCAAATCCGCGCATCAACGCGGCAGTGAGCGAGCAGCTCGAGCGGCTCGAGCACGTGATCCTCGCCGGCTTCACGCACGAGCCGGTCATCGAGCTCTCCGAGCAGCTGATCGCCCTCGCGCCGGCGGGGCTCACGCGCTGCTTCTACGCGGACAACGGCTCGTCCGCGGTGGAAGTCGCCGTGAAGATGAGCTTCCACTACTGGCGCAACGTGGGCCGCCCCGGCAAGCGCCGCTTCATCACCCTCACGGGGAGCTATCACGGCGAGACGCTCGGTGCGCTCGCGGTGGGCAACGTGGAGCTCTACAAGTCGATCTATCAACCGCTTCTCATGGACGTGATCACCGTGCCGTCTCCCGACTGTTTCGAGCGCGATCGCGGCGAGTCGTGGTCGGATCATTCGCGGCGCAAGTTCGCGCACCTGCAGGCGGCGCTCGAGCGTCACGCGCACGAGACCGCAGCCGTCATCGTCGAGCCGCTCGTGCAGTGCGCGGCGGGCATGCGCATGTACGATCCGGTGTACCTCGAGCTGCTGCGCGCGGCTTGCGATCGCTACGAGGTGCATCTCATCGCCGATGAGATCGCGGTCGGCTTCGGCCGCACCGGTACGCTGTTCGCCTGCGAGCAGGCGAGGATTCGACCGGACCTGATGTGCCTCTCGAAGGGATTGACCGGCGGGTACCTGCCGCTCTCGGTAGTCCTCGCGACCGAGCCGATCTACGAGGCCTTCTACGACGAGTACACGCAGCTCAAGGCATTCCTGCACTCGCACAGCTACACGGGCAACGCACTCGCCTGCGCGGCGGCGCGTGCAACGCTGCGCATCTTTCGCGAGGACCGCGTGATCGAGCGCAACCGCGGGCTCGCAGCGCATTTGCGCGCGCGCATCGGCGCGCTCGCCGAGCATCCCCATATCGCCGAGGTGCGCCAGCGCGGCATGATCGCAGCGGTCGAGCTCGTCCGCGACAAAGCGCGGCGCGAGCCCTACCCCTGGCAGGAGCGGCGCGGACTTGCGGTCTACCGCCATGGCCTCGCACGCGGCGTTTTGCTGCGGCCGATCGGTAATGTGATCTACTTCATGCCGCCGTACGTGATCGCCCCCGAGGAGATCGACCTCATGGTCCAAGTAGCAAGCGAGGGAATCGAGCTTGCGACGCGTGCTTGACTCAGCATCTCCGCGAGTCCTGGCAGGCGATTGCGCCGCCTCCTGCCGGCGGAGCCGGGCATGCGTTTGAATCGGGTATTCGTGGAGGATGCGCTGAGGCCGCACACGGCAGTTGAGGTGAGCGGACCGGCTGCGACTCACATCGTTCGCGTGCTGCGCCTGAAGTCCGCCGATGCCTTGACCGTGTTCGACGGGCGTGGAGGCGAGTACGAGGCGCGCATCGATGCGATCCGCAAGGACCGTGTGTTCGTCTCGGTGGGCGCGCACCGCGCAATCGAGCGCGAGTCTCCGCTCGCCGCGACGCTCGCGCAGGGCATCTCGCGCGGCGAACGCATGGACTTCGTCGTACAGAAGGCGACAGAGCTCGGCGTGCGGCGCATCGTCCCGCTCATCACGGAGCGCAGCGTCGTACGGCTCGATCCGCAACAGGCGGAGTCGAAGCGGCGCCACTGGCGTGCGGTCGCCGTCGCGGCGTGTGAGCAGAGCGGCCGCAACAGCGTGCCGGAGGTGGCCCTGCCGGCAAGCCTCATCGCGTTTCTTGCGACCGCCGGGGCGGCTGCGGATGCGGCGCGGATCGTACTCTCGCCCCGAGGCGGAACGCGCCTGCGCGATTTGCAGTCGGTAACCGGCGTGATCATGCTCATCGGCCCCGAAGGCGGGCTATCGGAAATCGAGCTCGAGACGGCCGTTCACGCAGGATTCCAGGCTGTGAGCCTCGGGCCGCGCGTTCTGCGCACCGAGACCGCGGCGATCGCGGCACTCGCCGCCATCCAGCACCAACTCGGAGATATCTGATATGCCGCTCACCTCACGCGCCATGGCGTTCCTGCTTGCGGCCGCTGCCGCCTGTGCTGCGAGCACGGTCCTCTCGGCAGCGCCCGACAGTGCGAATCGGAAGCCGCACGTCCTCGCTCATGTCCTCGCTCCAGAGAGGCTGCGTGATCTTCTGCCCGCCTCCCTCGATCACCTTGCGCGCGGCGACATCTCTGCGGAGCGGGTTACCGCGCTTGGAATTCCGCTTTCGGAAGCCGAGGCACAGTACAGGGACACCCAGGGTCATTACATTACTTTGCGGATCGAGGATACGGGCGGCGCGGGCGGACTCAAAACGCTGGTGCGCTGGGCATCCAGCCGCACGGCGCACGAGCAGGTGCACGAACAGTGGCAGCCGCCCTCGGCTCCAAATACGATCGGGTACGGCGAATACGCCGTAGTCGTCTCCCACCGCTACCTGGTGGAGGCCTCCGGAAAAGTGGCCGGCATCGATGTGCTGAAGCGCGCCGTCGAGCGCGTCGATCTCGCGAAGCTCAGAGCCTCGAGAGCCGCGCGCGCACGCCCGGGCTGAAGCGATGTATCAGTGGAATGCCGAAGACTACGCGCGCCACTCGAGAGTCCAGGAGTCGTGGGCACTCGAGCTGCTCGGCTCTCTCGAGCTCGCCGATACCGACGAGGTGCTCGACGTGGGCTGCGGCGATGGCCGGATTACGGCGGCAATCGCCGCTCGCGTCCCGAAGGGACGGGTGGTCGGAGTGGACTCATCGCCCGACATGGTGCGGCACGCAGCAGAGCGCTTCGCGCAGACCGCGCACCCGAATCTCACATTCGAGCGCGGCGACGCCGCCGCGCTCCCGTTCGAGAGTGCCTTTACCGTGGTGTTCTCGAACGCGGCTTTGCATTGGGTCCGCGATCATCGACCCGTGATCGCCGGTATTGCCCGAGCCCTGCGCCCGGGCGGGCGCGTGGTGGCGCAGATGGGCGGCGCCGGCAATGTCGCAACCGTCATCGACTCCTTTGAAGCCGTCATGCGCCGTCCGCGCTGGATGCGCGACTTCGAGCGCTTCGAGAGCACGTACGGCTTCCATGGTCCACAGGACTACGCAAAGTGGCTGCGCGCCGCAGGCTTCGAAGTGCATGAAGCCCGGCTCATCCCGAAAGACATGGTGCATGCGGATCGCGCCGCCTTCGTCGGCTGGCTCCGCTCGGCCTGGCACCCTTACACCAGTCCGGTCGGCGCCGCCGATCGCATGCTATTCATCGACGAAGTCGCTGCAGAATTCCTGGCCGCGCATCCGCCCGATTCCGATGGACGCATTCACGTCCCCTCCATACGGCTACAGATCAGCGCACGGAAAAGCTGATTTGCCCGACGGAGAGGTTCCGGTCACACGGCGAAAAGCTCAAGACTGAGTTTGCGCTCACTCGAGGCGCAGGCTCGATGCGCCGACTCGCAGAGGGTTGCGCCGTGAAGGGGGTCGGAAATGAGAATAAGTAGCAGGACGCTCGTGCCCCGTCCTATATCGAGTCCTCGTCGCCTCGTAATCGCTTTGCCGATCGCCACGATCGCGTTGGTTCTGCATGGCTGCGGCGGCCCGTCGTCGAGTCTTCGACGTACACCGTCTCGTGCTCGGGCGCAAACGGGGATGCGATTGCGAGTGCGACAGTGACCGCCTGGGAAGCTCCTCAGGCCAGCATATCCGCGGACGCTACGGACGTGTTCCCGAACAATACCGTGCTCCTGTCCTGGTCTTCGCGAAACTCCGCTACCTGCTCAGGCGGCGACGGCTTGTCCGGATCACTAGCGACTTCCGGCAGTCAGACCTCTCCGTCGCTCACATCCAAGACGGTCTTCACGGTCTCGTGCTCGAATCCCGTCTACCCGGCGGTCAACGCATCGGTCACTGTGAACGTGTCACCTACTTTGACGCTCAACGTCTCGGTGCAGTATCAAGTACCCGGCGACCCGGTCCCCGATCCGAACACAGGCTACCTCGTCCCCGATTGGACCAAGCCGGTCAGCGCACCCGTTCCGTACGTCTGGGTCGAGCTGCAGGACCCAAACGGCGGAGTGGTCCAGCACACATTTGCCGATGCGAACGGAGTCGCAACGTTTTCAGGGCTCGAACCTACCGGAATCTACACCCCGGTCATTCGATCCGAGATCAACGACCCTGCGATCGGCCTCGATTTCGTCGTGTCGAACAATACGGCGCCGGTCGACACCTCACAGCCGACCTACCGCGCACGCTACGCGCCATATCTGAATTCCGGTAGCGCTTACACGCCGGACAAGCGCCTCGCGACGCAGAACCTTGGAACCATCGTCGCGACTGACGGCTGGGACTCCAGCCAAAAGAAGCTCGTCGACGCATCGTCGGCGAGCGGCGGGTAGACCCGAGCAAACCGCGCGTCTTCGAGGTCCGCCATTTCACGATCGCGAATCCCGGGTTCGTCGCACCGGCGCGCAAGGGCTCCAGCAGGCCGACACCGGGACTCGAGACCAGGCGACCGGCGGCTCACTAGGACCGCGGCACGCGCAGGAACGCTACGCCGTCCGCGTCTCGTCCGCGATCATGTCCTCGAGCCGCTCGAGGTCCGGCACCCACGGCGTCTCGTTCACCATGCGCACCTGACAGACGATCGGGGAGCGCTCGGAGAATGCTCGGGAGTTGTCCGGCCGCACGACGTCCGAGCTGACGCGCACGAGCTGCGGGAAGCCTTGCGAGACAAGGCCGAAATAGCCTCCCTCGAGCCGTGTCCCGATGCTGTGGAAGATCACGATGCGCGAGCGCCCGGATGCGGGAGGAATGCTTTGCCCGCAAGCCCCCTCGAACGAGACGAGCGGGATCTGGCGTCCGTTCCACGCGATCGTGCCGACGTACCACGGCGGCGCGCCGGTCATCTCGGAGGGAGTTTGAAAGCCCACGACCTCTGCGATGCAGGCCCGCGGGATGATGAGCCGGCCGTCGATCAGAGGAATCAACAGACTGTAGATTTCTGCGACCCGCTCAGCCATGCGACCTCCGCGCGCTCAAGCACTCCGCTCCGCGTGTCAGCTCGCCGCCGCCGCGTCGAGCTCGGCCTGCCGCCGGTCGGCGCGCGAGTGGCGATGGCGCTCCACGAGCGGGGCGATGGCATCGAGGAGCTGCGCCTCCTGGTACGGCTTGCCGAGATAATCGTCCACGCCGAGCTCGATCGCCCGCGCGCGATGCTTCTCCCCGACGCGCGAGGTGATCATGATGATCGGCACATTCTTGAGGCGCGGATCGCCGCGCACGTGCGCCGCGACCTCGTAGCCGTCCATCCGCGGCATCTCGATGTCGAGCAGGATGATGTCGGGCACGTTCTCTTGCAGGATCGATACCGCATCCATGCCGTCGCGCGCAGTGAGCACGCGCATGCCGTTGCGCTCGAGCAAACGTTGTGTGACCCGCCGGACGGTGATCGAGTCGTCCACCACGAGCGCGAACGTGCGGCGGTCGCCCCGCTCCCGCGAGGCCGTCTGCGGCCCGCGGCCGCGCCACTCTCCACGCACGAGCGCACCGATGTCGAGAATGATCACGATGCGCCCGTCGCCGAGGATCGTCGCCCCGGAGATGCCGCGGATCGAGGAGATTTGCGGACCGACCGACTTCACCACGATCTCGCGACTGCCGACGAGCTCGTCCGCGACGAGGCCCGTCGAGTGATCGCCCGCGCGCACGAGCACGACGGGCACGGTCAAGTCCCCTTCCGGAAGCTGCGAGGGCTCGAGTCCGACGAAGGTGGCGAGATGCTGGAATCGGTACCGCTGGCCGCTGTGCTCGAAGCTCGGGGCATCCCGGCCCAGGTGCGCGCCGACTTCCGCCTTGTTGAGCCGCAGCACGCCTTCGACGGTCGGCAGCGGCAGAGCGTAATACTCGTCTCCCGTGCGCACGACGAGGGCGTGGCTGATGGCGAGCGTGAACGGCAGGCGGATGGTGAACTGCGTACCCTCGCCGGCGCGACTCTCCATGTGCAGTGCGCCGCCGAGGCGCTTGATCTCGGTTGCAACCACGTCCATGCCGACGCCGCGGCCCGCCTGCTGCGTAACGGTGCCGGCCGTCGAGAACCCGGGCTCCAGGACGAGCTGCATCGCATCCTCGTCTGAGATCGTCTGCCCCGGCTCGAGCAGCCCGAGCGCGACGCCCTTGCTGCGGATCGCCTGCAGGTTCATCCCGGCTCCGTCGTCGCTGATGCGCACCATCACCTCGGCGCCCTCGCGCTGCAGCGCGAGCCGGATCGTGCCGGTCTCGGGCTTGCCGCGCGCTGCGCGCTCCTCGGCAGGCTCGATGCCGTGCACGACGGCGTTGCGGAGCATGTGCTCGAACGCCGGCGTCATGCGCTCGATCACCTGACGGTCGAGCTCGCCCGCGGCCCCTTCGACCGTGAGCTCCGCGCGTTTGCCGGTGTCGGCCGCCGCCTGGCGCACGATGCGCGCGAGGCGCGGCACGTGGCGCTGGAACGGCACCATGCGCGTGCGCATGAGCCCGTTCTGCAGCTCGGTGACCGTGCGCGCCTGCAACTGCAGAAGATTCTGCGTGTCCTGCGTCATGGTCTCGAGCAGCTGCTGAATGCTCGCGACGTCGCTCGCCGTCTCCGCGAGCGCTCTGGAGAATTGCTGAATCGTCGAGTAGCGATCGAGCTCGAGCGGATCGAACTCGCTGCGATGGCCTGATTCGTCCTCGTGACGGTGCAGGATCTGCTTCTCGGTCTCGATCTCGAGCTTGCGCAGCTGCTCCTTCAAGCGCGTGACGGTGCGCGAGAGCTCGCCCAGATTGAAGTCGATCGACCCGAGCTGCTGCTCGAGCCTTGCGCGCGAGATGCTCACCTCGCCCGCTATGTTGAGCAGCTGATCGAGCAGCTCGGCATCGACGCGCGCCATCTCCGGCCGATCGGAGGGCGCCACGGGCTCCCGACCGGGCGGCACGGGAAGCGGGGCCGACCAGCTCTCCTCCGCGGCACCGGGGGAAGACTCCGCTCCGAGCGTCTGAGGCTCACGGTCGAGCGCGGGTGCTCCCCGCTGCTGCGCAGCGTCGAGCGCCGATGCGCGCGCCAGCTGCGGTTCGGTTTCATCGAATGCCGGCTCGCCAGCCGATGCCGGTCGCGCAGGGGTCTCTCGATCTGCCGTGACTTGATCTGCCGTGACCCGTGCGGGTTCGAGGCGCGGGGCGAGAGGCGGCTGTGCAGCTGGCCGTTCCGGCGCTGGTGCAGCGTGCGGCCCGCCGGCATCGGATTCCGAGCCTGCGCTCTCGCGCGGCGCGGGCGAAGTTTCCTGTTCGCGTTCCCGTTGTCGTTCTCGTTCTGGCTCTTGCTCGCCGGCTCCCGGGCGCGCGAGCGCCCGCAAACGCGCAATGAGCTCGCGCGCAGGGGCGACGCCGCGGCCGGCCGCCACGTTGTCGCGCATGTTTGCGAGAGTATCCAGGCTCGCCTGCAGCGCATCGAATGTCGAGTCGTTGCGCGGCGCAGCCCCGCTGTCGAGTTGATTGAC
>Ga0134128_10011417_pt1 | contig 10623 bp, 17 predicted proteins | sample KB31754_FD_96462 | JGI IMG/M metagenome (GOLD analysis project Ga0134128, IMG submission 96462) | Terrestrial soil microbial communities with excess Nitrogen fertilizer from Kellogg Biological Station, Michigan, USA - KB3-175-4 | ecosystem: Environmental > Terrestrial > Soil > Unclassified ...
AGTCTGTCGATGTGAAGCCGGTAGCGTTTCCCCCCGGCTTTGCAAGGCTTGCGACAAATCCGCCGGCGATCGGATCAGACACGGATACGAACACAATTGGTATGGTTCGGGTCGCCCTTTGAAGCGGCCCCATGATCGTGCTGCCGTGTACCAGAAAGACGTCCGGCTTGAGTGCGATCAGCTCCGCCGCATTTTTGCGGTGTTGATCGACGTCTCCGAGGCCCCAGCGATAATCGAACCGTACGTTGTGGCCTTCGCTCCAGCCCAATTCCTTTAGCCGTTGTTGGAAGGCTGCAAGGCGAGCCTTCGTTTCCAAATCGTCAGCTGCCAAATTCAATAGGACAGCGATCCGTCGTGTCTGCTCGGGCAACGCATGGGCTATGTGCGTCGAACCGCCGACCGCGCCCGCGATCAGTATGAGGAATTCACGTCGCCTCATTTTTCATTTACCCCCCGAGCAAGTCCCAATCCTAGCGGCTGTACCTCATTTTAGGAAAGGGGGGTCTAGTCCATCGTGGCTCGATATCAATAAGCCTGACTACGATCAACGCACGCTTGAATGTCACCGATGCGAGCATCCCGAGTCGATGATTGTTAAGTTCAAATAGGATTCGCTGGGCGTGAAAGTCGAGGAGGATGAGATGGCTCCTGTAATCGTTTTCGAACCAGCTACCGCGCATTCCGATGCCGTCGTGCGACCAGTTTGCTCCGTATGCGGAACGGCGACGTTGCTGGTTGGGATAGAGTCAGAGCGCCCCGGCTACGAACTACGCACTTTCGAGCGCCCAACGTGCAGACATTTTGAAACCGCAGTCGGGAAAATCGCGTAGGACTCCTCAGTTGGCGGCGCTGAGTCCCCGAAGGCTTCCCGACAGAAAAAACAAGCCACCACCATGTCCGCTAAGGGCAATAGCGGACATTGCCGGGCGCAAACAATCGCTCTTGTTAGCGGGTGCGTTGGGGTACTCGCCCTCTCATCGCATTGGCGAATGACTCGTAGACAATTTGCCCATCGGAAGTAGCAGGCAGGTCTTCGCGTAGTCGCACGCGGAGTTGCTCCCGCGTATCCGGTGACATGTCAGCAATCACTTTGCCCTGCGGCCCAACAGGTACTGTATTCGAATCCCAAAAATCATCGAAACTGGAAAACCTCACAGGAATGCGAATGACGCAGGTCTCGATAGCCTCCAGCCCTGCCATTTCCCAGAAGCCGCGCATGGCTTCCAACCGCGACGCTGCCGGATTGGGCCGGACTGGACGAGTCAAATCCAAAGATTCTATCGCCGTGTAAATCGGCGTGGTCGGTGCTCCGCCGTTCTGAATATCCCACATATAACTGGCGACCCAACCGCCGGAGCGTACCACGCGTGCCATTTCCGCAACCGCCTTTGCTGGGTCGCGCAGAAACGCAAGTACCAGCGCCATGATTGCCACATCGAAAGTGCCGTCGCCGAATGACAGTTTCTGCGCATCGTCCACTTCGAATTTTGCCATCTTCGCTCCGGGCCGTGTGCGCGCGAAGGCGAGTTGCTCGTCGGAGGGATCAATCGCGATCACCGTGGCAGGAGCGCAGCGAGCAATAATCTCTTCTGTGAAGGCACCGTTGCCACAGCCGACATCGAGCCATCGAAGACCCTTTGGCAGGTCGAGCCAGGCGAGGAACGTTTCGCCAACAAGACGGCTCCAACGGCCCATCATCCGTTCATAGGCTTCCCCGTCAGTGAAAAGCTCAGCTTTGTCCATGTGGAATCCGCCTCATTGCTTTTTCACAGGGCACGAAGCTGTTTCGCGGCTGGACCATGTCCTGCAGCTACGGGAATAAAACTCCCGACGTGCAGGTCGCGCAGAACTTCGCTCCGGGCACGTCGTTTTTCAACGAGCAAAGCTGCTTGCCTGAGCTCCAAGAATAGGCGCGACAGGCGTTGCTTTCTGCGCAGCGCTCAGCGCACGTAACAGCATTCGGCGTAGATATCAGTGTAATTTCTGAACCCGGTAAGTCCACATGCATGACTGCTGGCGCAAATTTCATTTGCCCGGTTCCCACCCAGGAACCCTGATTGGCAGTCGCGGGCGGCGGGATGCATGAAGTCTGAGGCTGAAACTCGCCCAGCGGATAAGGCCTGACGAGTCTCGGCGTGAATATGGATTCAGCTGGAGGTACTGCCGGGTCCTGATCCCACATAATTAAGGCAGCGTTTAAGTTCGTACTTGCATTCTGCACGCTCCACATCGGTATTGAATTTGCGGGGGGGCCGCCAATCCCGGCGCTGAAATTCAGCACTGGGACTGGCGTACGGATGAAGAGCTTGCCGAACCCTCCCTGAAATCCGTTCGAAGCATCGTCAAAGACCCAATTCGGCGCATCAGAGGCGCACATATTCATTGAGCAGGTACTTCCATAGACTGACTGCGCACCAATACTTTTCGTTTCCTGTGTAGCGCACATCGAGAGGTCGCCGAAGGCTCTGGCCTCTCCTGGCCTGATGAATAGGGGCCGAACGATGTAGCCAGCCGATAGCCCCGTCCCCGTCGCCACTGTTGCATAGGAGGGCGTCACTGCCAGCTTGGCCCGAGCGTCGTTGCAGGGGACTGTTTGGATCGTTTCGTTTCCCCAATCCCAACGGCCGATACAAAGGTTTGAGTTTTTCACCGTGAACTCATAGACACCCGGCACGAGAGGCCACGGATTGATGAGCGCCGCTAATTGCGCCGCCGTTGGTGCCAGCGGTGCGAGCGTCCAAGTCTGTTGGGGCTGGCCGTTACAGGTAAAGACCTGAACCCTTCCTCCATTATTCGCCATCTGGTCGGAAGCGGCATCAAGACAGAGACCCGAGGAAACAACAATTGCGTTCAGTCCCGGAACGACCGTCCAGCGCTGATTGGCCCAACCATTGCACGTATAGACCTGAACGGATCCGCCGTCCGCCGTGAAAGAACGGGAGTCAGCATCGAGGCACAGACCGCTGTCACTTTTAATGGTGGAGGTCGTACTGTCAAAGTGCCAAGTCTGATTGGGGTTTTGATTGCAATCCCAAACCTGCACACGACCGCCATTCGCGGTCCAATCTGCCGAATCGGCATCCAGACACTTCCCGTTCGCGAGCGTAATTGCACCGCTCATTTGCACGGCGGAGGCCGGCGTACAAACAAAGGGGAGGCAGGATAGCGCTAATGACAGAACGATGAGGCGTCGTTTGGCGCGCGGACACGACAAAATCATTTTTATGCCCGATTGTTGACCCGAAGAGTCACTCCTTCGCTCCAGACCCAAATATTGTAGCATGAGTTGAATGTCCGCTTTGCCCCCGAAAATGTCCGCTCTTACCCCAAAAGCAGACATCGGACAGGGTGAGTGGTATGTCCGCTAAGTGCCAGAAGCGGACATTCGCTCTCCTATTCAATCACCTCGTCGGCACGGGCGAGCAGCGTTTGCGGCACGGTAAGGCCGAGCGCCTTCGCGCTCTTCAAGTTGATGACCGTCTCGTACTTGGTTGGCGCCTGCACTGGCAGATCAGCCGGCTTCTCGCCCTTGAGAATGCGATCGACGTAACCAGCTGCGAGCCGGTACTGGTCAATCAGGTCGGCCCCATAAGAGGCAAGTCCGCCAGCAGCGACGAAGACACGATCGAAGTAGACCGCGGGCAGCTTGTGGCGGGTCGCCAGCGTGACAATCAGATCGCGATGACGAATCCCTGACCCGCTCGCCGTCACTACCAGACCACTATTTGGAGAGCGCACGAAGGCCGCAACGGCATGCTCGATCTCACCGGCGTCGCGCATATTGACAGGGTTGACTTCCACCCTGAGCGACGGCGCAACGGCCTGAATGGCGGCAAACTGGCTGGTTGCAAAGCCTTGTGTCGCATCTCGAAGGACCGCCACGCGCGTCACGCTCGGCGCGATCTCCTTGAGCAGCTGCAGCCATTTGCTGCTCAGGCTGTATTCCATATTGCTAAAACCGGTGGCGTTGCCGCCTGGCCGCGCCAGGCTATCGACCGTGCCGGTGCCGACCGGGTCGATGACGTGCACGAACACAATCGGCACGGTGCGGGTCGCCTGAATCAATGGCCCCACAGGTGAAGTTCCACCGGACAGGATGACGTCGGGCGCGAGTGCGACCAATTCCGCCGCTTGCCTGCGAAGCTCGGCGGCATTGGTCGTGGCCCAGCGGACTTCGATGCGGACGTTGCGGCCGATGTTCCAGCCCAAGAGCGCCAGTCCCTGCTGGAACGCCCCGATGCGGGCCTGAAATACCGCGTCGTCTGCGGCGGCGGGCAGGAGTATGCCGACGCGCCGCATCCGATCGAGCTGGGCGCGCGCGCCCAGCGGCCACGCAACCACCGCGCCGCCAAGAAGCGTCACGAACTCGCGCCGCTGCATGTTCGCCTCCAACGCACGAGCGCGCATCTTATCGGCTCAAACGCGTACTTTGATAGGGGCTGAAATCGGCATCAGAACCATTGTGCCGTGCACAGCCGATGTCCGCTTTGGGTCATAAGCAGACATTTGCGATGCAAAACGGCATGTCCGCTTTACCCCCGATAGCGGACATGTGCAGTGCACTGGCGCATGTCCGCTTTGTGCCAAAAGCGGACATCATGACGAAATGTCCACGATCGTCTCGTCGAGAACCGCGGCGATCAACGGATTGACAAGATCGGGACGCGCGAGCGGCGCCATGTGGCCGCCAGAAGGCGGTGGGTCCCCGATGGCTTTTGTCAATCAAAGCCACGCTTTAGCTTCTAGGGAGGGAAGCGCGTGGGTCGGAGCGGGCACCCCGTTGACCGCGGCCTTCTAACTAATGAATGCTCAGATTGTCGTGCGGGAATTCGGCAAAGTGACTCCAACGCTGCGGCTCTGAATAGTTGGTAGTCACTTTTTGTCTAAGTGGAGCCTCTGCAGTCTTCACCGATTTTCTTTCTGAACGCTTGTAGGGGGCCGCAAAATTGACGGCCGTGGCTCTGGCATGCTCGTCCTCGGGCTCTGGTTTGAACTTGGGGATGCCGACCATTTGTGATGATGTGAGAGTCATCTCATTCGGGACGCCCTCATTTCCGAACCACAACAACAATCCGATGAGTACGCTGCCTACCACCAAGAAATAAGAAAAAATTGGCATTCGCATTTGCTTCTCCCAGACAGAAGACAACGCGATGAGTGCAATGCATGTTCCTTCCACAGTGAGTTGATAGATTCCGTCGAGTGATCGTTGGTACGTCTTTTTTCCAGATGCCCCGAAATTTCGTCTCCCTTAATGGAACGTGTGAGCTTTATCGGCGTTTGTCATGCGGCCGTTCGTTCGACCCCCCTTCCCCCCGCTCGAACGGTCATTGGTTTTACTTTAAGGGCCGCTGCCGACAACGCAGCGGTCCTCTTCTTTTCCCGGTGTCGCAGAACGGGGGTCCGGACGCTGGTCTTGAAAGCCTCACCTCCGCTCTAGTTCGAAGCTGAACACTCGGTTGCACTCCTGAGTGCAGGCCCCCCGTTGGATCTGTCGCGATGAATGTCTTTTCATGGAACGGCTCGTGTTCGGTTTGAATTGAGCAGCGTGCATTGGGGCTCCTGAATTTTGCGGCGCAATAACCGAGCTGACTTGATTGTTGGTTGCTTGTCTTTGGAACTAATCAATCAACGACGAATTGGCTTGGGCATACATCCAGAGGAGGAATGTCCAATGTTCAAGAAATCGGCTTTGGCTTTGTTGGCGCTTGGGTTGCTTATGACAACTGCGAGTGCCGACTACTACATCGTTCAAGAGAAGGCCACCAAGAAGTGCAAGGTCGTAGAAACCAAACCAACGGAGACGACATGGATTCAGGTGGGCCCAGCGTCTTTCAAAACGCAAAGCGACGCCGACAAGCAAATTAAGACGGTGTGCGTTGAGAAGTAATTGCCACGCTTAACTCTAGGGAGGAAAGCGCGGCGGGCTCCAGACGAATGGCGTCAGCTGTTCGGGCTGGGGCCTTTTTACGCGGACATTGCGAGGTCGAACTGATGTCCGATTTACCGCAAATGCGGTTGGACAAGGGCTGAGCACATCAGTGTGCTTAGCCCTTATTTTTTTTGCTCCAACTTAAGAATGGCGTCCAAAACATGTATCGGAACGAACGGGTGTCGCGGTCCGTTTACAACAGCTCATTGAGTAGAAACAGGCTATTCATGCGACACGATGGACGACGCGAATATGCAGTAAGGCTTCAGGACATTTCTGAGGCGCTGATCGCGGACGGCTACACTTCTTTGGATGCACAAGCGAAAGCCCTTGGCGTGCATCGAAGCACGGCCTGGACAATTATGAAGGCGAAACACAAGCTTGGTCGTTTGTCACTGAAGACAACCAACAGCATGCTCGCAAATCCTGAAACGCCGCCGGCTGTGCGCGCCCTTGTCGAGAAATATCTCGACGAACTGCGAGCATCGCCGCGATCTCGGCGCCGTTCAGCTCGCTGAGGCGACCTCTTCATATTCGACGAGCGCAGTAAGCTGTTGCGCGCACTCCGAGCAACTGAATATGAGCCGTTCGCAACCCGGCGTACCAGTTCGCGCAATGTCGTACAGCCGCATTGCTCGGCCGCAGTTGGGACACGCCGTTTTACCAATCGGCTGTTCGGATTTGAATAAATTGAATTGGGGCATAGCACCGCTCCTTGCGCTTCCTAAATTCGCAGCAAGGGAACTTGTTCCGTGATTGGTTTTACTACGGTTTGCGTGAGCAGTTGGCGGGAGCTCATGTCCGCTTTACTCCTCAAAGCAGACATGTGCAGTGCAACTCGCAATGTCCGCTTTGTGCCAATAGCGGACATTCGCGATGATCTGCGCAAACAGAAAGACCACCTCGCGGCGGTCTCTCCGAATGCGATTAGGTGCAATTAAGCCAGTCCGCCCGGGCACTCAGACAGGCCGGTGCAAGCCCCGAGGGTAAAGTTCGCCCTTTCCTTTGCTGTGCCCGAAGCGATCTCCAGCACCTCATCGGCGACTTCGAAGGCAAGCATCTCTTGTTCAGTCTTCTCAAGTCCCATCGTGACGCTCGTCATGGCATTGATCCTATTTGTGGCTGTCGTCCCAGTCGATACTAACACACCGGCTTTCTCCGAAAGCGTGAGAATGTCAGCTGTGGGTCATTGGCGGACATTGTCGGAACGTTTGTTCTCGGCACGGATTATCATTGGAAGACGAATTTTGGAGACGAAAATGAAAGCGTTTATCGGATCCGCCGCTATCATAGTTGCGCTGGCAACGGTTACGTCAGCAGAGGCAAAGGGATGTTTTAAAGGAGCTGTCGTCGGTGGAGTTGCAGGGCATTATTCTGGGCACCATGGGCTATTGGGAGCGGCTGCTGGCTGCGCTATCGGACGTCACGAAGCAAACAAGCACGATCGCATGGAAAGAAACCAGATCGATAAACCTAACCGCGATCTGCGAAGTGGAGAGGAGCGCCTCTAGCGCCATCGCCGGATACTAAAACTTATAGGGGGCCAAGACGGCCCTTCGCTCGCAATGTTCGGCTGCGCAATCAGGGAACACTGCGTTGGTTCTATGAAGAAACGAACAATTTTAAAAACAATTCTCGAGCCATTCGTCGTCGTGGTGGCAGCTCTCTACTTTGTCGTCGATGCATTAGCTCTATCGAGCCTAAAACCTCTCTTAAGGAAAATTGCCAACTTAAAACTCTTTAAATTTATCGCCCCATGGATCGCTTCACTCGGCCCCTATCCCACGCTTGCATTATTCGTGGTCCCTCTCGTTTTGCTAGAACCTATCAAGCCTTTCAGTGCTTATATCATTGCATCGGGGCACCTCCTATTCGGCGTACTGGTGCTTGTCTTTGGCGAAGTTCTAAAAATTACGATTGTAGAACGGATATTTCATATTGGACGAGACAAGCTAATGACGATTAAAGCGTTCGCGTGGACTTACAACTTCGCATTTGGGTGGCTGACCTGGCTCCAAGCATTGCCTGCGTGGCAGTCCGTCAAACATAACTTTGATTATTTTATTAACTGGGTGCGCAAACTAAACCAAGATGGTCGAGCTCGAGGCTTTCGTTAACCTCCCCACTCACCATCATGCATACCTGCATGCTGGCCTGAAAACCTGACGTCCGCTCTTACTCGAAATGGTTCCTTCGAAATCTGCCGCGATGAATGTCTGTTCATGGAACGGCTTGCTGCTCGTTTGAGTTGAGCAGCGTGCAACCATGGAGGATATAAAATGCGCAATCTCGTTATGGCAATCGTGGGGCTAGGCGTCGTGGCCGTGGCCCTTCCCGTAGCTTCGGCGAAAGCTGAGGACACGGTCGTCATAAAGAAGAATCGGCATTACGATCGCGACTGGCACCGACACTACGATAGTGACTGGAATCGGCATCACCACAAGAAAGTTGTGATCGTGAAGGATCGCCGCCATCACGATCGTGATCACGATTAATTTTTTCAAAGACGGCCCCGCCTAGCGTGGGGCCGTCTCCTTTTCGCCCGTTTTACGAACGGCGGCCCATTTCCGACTACTGCCAATAGCGGACATCGCGCTGGACCCGCCTAAAAATGAATAGGCCGCCAATAGAGGCGGCCTATTTGTATTTGACGACTGTGATTAAGATTGCGCTGCTATTTGTGTATTGGAAGTTGGGCATCGCTTTCAGCTGGTCCTCGTTGCGTTGAGCACCGCGTGATCAGGATAGTTGCGATCAGCATTTTTCGTTTGTGAGGCAGCCTGACCTGATCCGGTGGTCGCAGCACTGTCTGACCACTTGAGCCGATCAAATTTGACCGCCACGTCGTGCTCTCCCATACCGAGAAAGCCGCCGACTCCAATCACGACATCCTCGACCTTTCCGCTTTTGTCGAGCATGAGCTCTTTGATGTCACCAATCTTTTCGTTTTGAGCATTGTGGACGTTCATGTGGATAAGCTTTGAGGACTGCCATTCTCCTTTGGCAGAAGCGTTTTGCATGGAACCGGATGTCTGAGCGAAGGCTGATGTCGAAAGCAGAACTCCGATTGCTGCCGCTGCTATTAACTTTGCGTGCTTTTCCTGTCTCCTGGGATATTACCCCTCAGTCGACTTAACGTGCTCAAGCTGACGTCCAGCGCTTCGTTGACCCGGTCAGGATCACCGGCCGTGCCGCGCCCATCCGACGCGGACCTTTTTTTCGCAAGCAATTTTGCGTTCGCGACTTGTTGCGACACTCCGAGACCCAAAAGCATAAATTTATCGGTTTCCAACCTATGCCTGCTTTGTGCCAGAACCGGGCGTAGCGACGAGCTAGCGAGCGCGATGTCTGGTTTAAACCCAAAGCGGACATTTGGCGCCATCGGGTCGATGTCCGCTTTGCCCACTAATGGAGAAAAGAGGAGTGCGGTCGAAATCCGCCAAGGTGCCAAAAACAGACATTAAGGCGCGCAGCGCATACTTGCCGTCCAGGACGTGGGAACCGTTCCTCTCAGAGTTCATTAGCTTCCATCGAGTTCCGCATAGACGTGGGATGATGTACCGCGGGCAAACTGTGGGTCATGGTGTGCGATTGTGAACGGTAAATGTGTGCGACAATGAACGATAAAAAGGGGCAATCGACCAAGGCTCTGCTCGGGATCCCCGGTCTCGATGATATTCTTCTCGGCGGTTTGCGTCGAAATCGACTCTTCTTAATCGAGGGGGAGCCTGGATCCGGAAAGACCACGTTGGCGCTACAATTCTTGCTCGAAGGCGCCCGGACTGGGGAAAAAGGCCTCTACATCACACTGTCGGAGACCGAGGAAGAGCTGAGAGAAGTCGCACTTTCTCACGGATGGCCGCTCGACAGAGCCGTCGATATTTTTGAACTTTTGCCGCCGGAAAATCTGCTCGACGAAACGCAGCAGCAAAGCCTCTTATACTCGTCGGACCTTGAACTTGGAGAGACCACCAAACGAATATTCGAAGCGATGGAACGGGTAAAGCCATCGAGGGTGGTCATCGACAGCCTTTCAGAAATACGATTACTCGCTCAAAGTTCTCTTCGGTATCGCCGACAAATTTTGGCTTTAAAGCATTATTTCGCCCAGCGTGATGTAACAGTACTGCTGCTTGACGATATGACCGCTGAGGCGGATGACAAAACCGTTCACAGCATTGCCCACGGTGTAGTAAGGATGGAAGAGCTTGTTCCGGACTACGGTGCGGAGCGTCGGCGCTTACGCGTCATGAAGTACCGCGGGCAACCGTTCCGCGGCGGGTATCACGATTTCACAATAGAAACCGGCGGCGTAAAGGTTTTTCCACGACTGGTGGCGGCTGAGTATCGCAAACGAATAGAGACTTCTGTTCTAGTCAGTGGACTCCCCAAATTTGACAAACTGTTGGGCGGAGGGATCGAAAGCGGATCAAGTACATTGATAATTGGCCCTGCAGGGACGGGAAAATCACTCATCGCTATGACGATGGCGGTAGCGGCAGTCAAACGCGGCGAGCGTGCTGCACTCTTTATATTTGATGAGGAGTTGGGACTACTTTTTAGTCGATCCAAAGGCATGGGTATCGACCTGGAGGCCTTGCGAGACGATGAAAAACTATTCATTGAGCAAATGGACGCGGCAGAAGTATCACCGGGCGAATTTGCCCATAAAGTTCGTTCCTGCGTGGAAA
>Ga0134128_10011418_pt1 | contig 10622 bp, 14 predicted proteins | sample KB31754_FD_96462 | JGI IMG/M metagenome (GOLD analysis project Ga0134128, IMG submission 96462) | Terrestrial soil microbial communities with excess Nitrogen fertilizer from Kellogg Biological Station, Michigan, USA - KB3-175-4 | ecosystem: Environmental > Terrestrial > Soil > Unclassified ...
GCAACTGCCTGATAGAACTGCCCGAAGTCGGCACCGCCAAGGTCGATCTCAGGGTAAAACATATTTCCGAAACCTCAGGCGGGAACGGCGGCAAGCGTCAGCGCGCCCGATGCGAGTATATTGACGCACCGGACAGCGTGCTGTCCCTGATCCAGCGCTACATCAGCAGGCTGGAGCAGAAGCGGAAGTAGATTTTATGAGGAACGACCGCTATCGATCTGAACCTTGCGTACTAAATAGATGAATGGGTCTAAACCATGCGTAGGAGATCCGGGAAACCCACACCGTGGCACCCCTGTCGATGACTGACTGAACGAAGGCATTTCGAAGAGGTAACAGCCAAGGCGATCAAGGAAGTGATAACGTGGCAACTCGCGGAAGTCATGAAAGCTCGATCCACAACAGCCCAGTTTTTGTACTCCACACCGAAGTTAGCCTTCGACCACGTTCTCCATTTTACCTCAGCTTGATATTATGCTGGATTTGCTTGAGAACTCTGCTTCTTGCGCCGCGCACTTAAACCAACGACGACGAGTCCAAACAGCATTAGCGCATAGGATTCGGGTTCGGGAATGGGGGACAGAAGATAGGCATGGTAATCGCTACCCGTAGCGATTATTTGTCCTGAATCGTTAATCCCTAATGCCTGAGTGAGAATACTCCGGTCAGGCAGACTCACTAAAGAATTGAGGTTGTCAATCTGGCCACGGGGATTAGTGACGAATGCGGCATAATTGGTTCCATACGTTACCATCCATCCCACCACGCCCAGCAGCACTAATGCCAGCTGCAAAAGTGTAAGTAGATGGGTCCAGTCCGCCTGAGATGCCAAGATCGGTCATACCCACGCCGTTGGGGCCGGTAATGAAAGCATGGATAGCCCCTGTTACGAACGAATACCCTACCACTTGCCCGCTATCGTTGATGGCAGTAGCATAACTTTCATTTCCTCCTAGGGTGCCGAGGTCTGTCATACTCGTACCGTTGGGTCCGGTAATGAAGGCATGATCATACTGTTGAAGGCTACCCGCCCTGCTAGGCGTGCCAGAAGATCCAATCACCTGTCCGCTTGCGTTGATGCCACTTGCGCCACTGGAAGTTCCCCCCAAAGTTCCAAGGTCGTGCATACCCATGCCATTGGGGCCAGTAATAAAGGCATGCGAAGGGTAATCGTAACTTAATGCCGCCGATCCGACCACCTGTCCCGCAGCGTTGATGCCACTTGCGCCACTGGAAGTTCCCCCCAAAGTTCCAAGGTCTTTCATACCTATGCCATCGGAGCCAGTAATAAAGGCATGCATAAATGATTGACCGACCGTGTAGGAAGCGCCCACAACCCTTCCAGCGGCGTTAACGCCATAAGCGTTACTTTGGATGCCCCCCAGGGTGCCAAGATTGGTAATACCGACGCCGTTAGGACTGGTAATGAAGGCATGATCTTGGTTCGCTGTGTAGAACGATCCCACCACCTGCCCAGAAGCGTTAATGCCAGAGGCAAGAACCCGTCCAAGGTCGACAACACCATAATTTGCAGCGGAGACTGGAGCCGCCAGAAACAAGCCGGCACTCAAGGCAACAGTACAGATAAGGTTTTGTGTTTCTACAGGGCGGACGACTTTCATGGGTGAGCGTTCCTGCGGGCAAAAACATCGGACTATCTGAAGCAAATTTTCTTAGCTGATGCCCGGCTCGCGGGACGGGCAGACGTATGCTTCCGAAGGATCAAGGCGGACTATTACGGTCGTCACCGGAAGTTCTCTTGCGTAATTCATGGTAGACAACCAGCAACAAGACAACCGGCGCGCCGAACCCGACGATAAATGGCATGAGCCTCGCCAAGCGCTCAAACCCGCTGACTTCCTCCGCCATTACATTCCAGCCGACCAGGATCATCGCAACGACAGTGAAAAGAATTATGGGGAGGATGAACCAGAAACTCTTCTCCCGGCCGGTCCTGGCCAAGTGCGCCGAGAAAAACAAAACCGCCGCCACCACGGCAATCCCGGACAATACGCCCCATATCATGCCGAACAGGCTGGAAATCAAGCTGCCTATCTGGAAAACAAGCAGCAATACGATCACTGAAGCAACAAGGTGTCTGAGCGTTTTGTCCGACATGGTAAAACCCCACTTTTTGCGGCTGACTTTGCCTGAAAGGCTGTTTATGTGCAACAGCCCGATGAATCCTGCGATTTTCTTTCGCCCAACAGTCTTATGCCAAAGACATCAGCTTTTACCCCGCATGCGCAAGCGGGCATGCCTGCTCATGATAGCGTCATTCCTCATGCCGTATCCAGCCTGTTCTGCAATACGGCAAACCACTTTTTTAGTGAGGCGCAACATTTATTGGAAAGAGATTATGAAGTACCAGAATACGGGTTACAACCGCATTTTGTGCGAGGTGCTGATCGACCCCAACAAGATAACGTTTGTTGGCTGGTCTGGCACTCGTTTTGATTTGCAGATAATTTTGTGGACGGCTCTATATGACAAATCAAAGCAGTCGAATGCCAGTCGGCTGCTGCGTGCAGTTTGTCACATTTAAGTGTATTGGATGTTTCACCCCGGTATGAAACCAAAGCAAGAACGAAGCGCAGCCATCTGGTCGCACTTGATTACTTTGCTTACATCGGATGATTTGGATAAAAAACGAAAAAATGGGAAATCGCATTAGTAATAAGCTCGACTCATGCTTACCTGGCAGCAGAGTAGGCAGATCGAGCAGAGCAAATTCAAGCCAGTTCGGTTTCTTATAGAATTTGCGTCCTGCGGCGAGTAATGCAACCAACTAGACACAGACCGTATAGCATCAGAGCATAGATTTCCGGTTCGGGGATAGGGAAAAGTAGATAGCTGTGACCATTGTCGGCCTGAGCGACGATCTGGCCCAGATCATTTATTGCAAGTGCTTTGCAAAATGTAAGATTGCTGTTTGCCAGGCTCACAAATCTATTGAGATCCGTCATGCCTGCGCCGTCAACGCCGGCAATGAAAGCACCGCCGCCACCATGGCCATTCAATGCCCCAGAATAAGAATCTCCTACCACCTGCCGGAAGCGTTGATGCCGTAGACTTCACTTGAGCTCGCGCCATTCAGGACTCCAAGATCTTTCATGCATCAGCGCCAGTGACGAAAGCACATTTATAGCCATCGGAAGTCAAAAAATTACCCGCTACTTGAGGACGCACAAGGTAAATGCCCAGTTCCTGCTCAAGGCAATGCATGAATCTGCTTAAGCAGCCAACAAGATCACATTGAAGCGGCAACTTCAACGCGGTAGGCAGAATGGCCGAGTCAAATTACCTGGAAAACTGAACCGACAACCATTCATCCCACCGCTACACATCAGATTACTTGGCTAGGATAGTAGCGCAGATATCTTGCTCAAGGTGTACTTCAGTCCAATGGGCAACGCTATCTAAACTCGGCAAGATGAATAGACCTGCTCCTGGCCCATCCTCGGCAATAGCGCTCTCAGAGGATGGGGTGGAAAGAATCAGCTCAATGGCATGTTTCTTCCAAGGGCTGGCTTGGATCCTTATAGGCAGAATTTGTCGGCGATGGCGGCGGCAAAAATTAAATTACAGCTTATCAATATATTTGCCTCAAATAGATTTGCATTGGATAAGTATCAATCGAAGGTTGACCTGAGCCATTTGGGTATTTATTACTAATATCCAGATAGCTCGCTAATACATGGTTTGAAGATAATGAGATTCGGCCCGTTAATAAAGATAGCACATCTAAGATTGACGTTACGGAAGAGCTATGCCATTGACTGCGGATGAACTAGTCCAGAAGCCCAAAAAGCAACGAGAGCGGCGACGGTATGAGGAAGCATTAATTTCTTCTATCGCAGCGGCCGAGTCTGACCATGACAATGCGGGGGCTTGGTAGGAAGTTGCCCTCAACCGGTTGTCGCTCTCCTCATTTTTCGCTCGGCTGGACGCGGCTTGGAACGCACCTATTTCATTAGGTCGAGCGGAATAAAACTTCGGGGTCCCCCATAGGGTACTGACCAGAATGACATTTGAAAATACTCGAAAATGATTCAGATAAAATCTGAAGCGGCTATTTCGGCTCAGCATGGTCTTCTCGCTTCTGCATGGGATTCCAATGAGTCTTTTATCTTTACCCCTTCACCCTGTCCTGTGACGGATGAATGGCTGCGGACATTAATACGGCGCCTTCCTTCGGAGCTATATGAAGATCACTTCGGCATCCTTACGTCCGGCTCTACAGGCACTCCCAAACTGATAATGGGCTCCAAGTACCGGACAGGGGAACTCAGTCGACTCATTAACGAGCACCAGCAACTTGAACCGGTCCAGAACGCCATTCTGGCACTCCCTCTTCCCTACAGCTACAGTCTCGTCAATCAGTGGCTATGGGCCCATATCCACGGCAAGACTCTTCACTCTACTAGAGGGATGGCGGATCCACAAAGCCTCTTCCGCGCCCTGCAATGTCATTCAGCGTCTATGCTGTGCCTTGTAGGCTCCCAGGTTCCGCTTCTCAGGCGATATGTCGAGCCGGGCATGCAGTTTCCAGAAGTACTCCGATTGAATTTTGCAGGCGGTCCGTTTCCACAAGCCGAGCTCTCATGGCTACATGAAATCTTTCCTTCCGCAATTATCTTCCATAACTATGGGTGCACTGAGGCATTGCCACGCCTGACGATCCGGCCAGCATCCGATTTCGACGATCCGATGACCCTGGGAGCGCCACTTCCTGGTGTTGAATTGGACATCGATGCTTCTGGCGGGCTCCGGTTCCGGTCCGCGTTCGGATGTGACCTGATTGCCGATGAGGATCATATCCAACGGGTCCAGCGGGATGAATGGATTGCTACGGGTGACCAGGCAGAACGTCTTGAAAGCGGGCACTTCCGGCTGCTTGGACGCAATTCCGAAGTATTCAAACGGCACGGGGAAAAAGTCAGCCTCGCCATTCTGGCATGCAGTCTCCGGCAGGCCTGGAACGGGGAGCTCGCTTTTTATCTCGAAACGGCACCTGATGGGGAAAACGGCCATGTGCTGATCCTGAGTCCCGTCCCCGGTCAGCCTGCGGTCCGGAAATTGCTTCTCCACCTGCGCGAGCATTTTCGTAGGCCCCTCTGGCCAATTCGTATCGAAGGTGTCGAGGCAATCCCTCTTTCTGCGAATGGAAAGCCCGATACCACCACGCTCTGTCAACTTCCACGCACTCAGCTATGGAAACAGATACTTTAAGGAATCTATGACCAATCGTTCAAAACTGAAGCAACTTATTCTTGATGTTTTTCTGCTTTCCGAAGAGGAATATTCCTTGAATTTGAAGCGCGAAGATATCCAGACATGGGATTCCCTTGGCGTGGTATCCATGGCTGTCGGCATACAAGAAACATTTGGTTATCACCTCAGGCCGGAACAGGCAACTGCAATCGCTTCTGTCAGCGACATTATCCAGGTGCTGACCGAGAACGGCGTGCATTTCGATGTCTGATCAAGTGGTCGTCCCGTGGGATTCGGTATGCCAACTACCCATGGGCGGCACCATAGCCTGGACCCTCCCTTCCCTGTCTGCCACGCTGAGCACAGTGCTCCCGTATCCGGTATTGACAGCCCCGGGAACTCCTTCCCCAGGCATCCCGCGACTTGTAGTCGTTGGTGGTGGTTCTTTGATCGACCACGCCAAACTCTGGAAGCGCCAGCAAAGCCCGACCACATGGCTCTGCGCAGTCCCCTCTCTCTGGGGGAGCGGAGCTGAAGCCTCTTCTGTTGCAGTGGAAACCAGGGGTGGACAAAAGGTTCCTTTTATGGATGCAACGCTCCTTCCCGACGCGCGATCCTGCTTTCCGACGCTTGCAGATACCGTTCCACCAGATTACGCCTTCTGGGGATTCGGTGATGTTTGGGCACATGCACTGGAAGGTTTCCTTTCTCCCCTTTCGTCTGATGAGCTACGTCAAGAGTTCGCCACCTTGCTGGCTGATCTTCTGGCAATGCCCCTGGTACCTTCCGCTGCCTGGTTCGAACTCTCAGCCAGGGCCTGCGACCTGCAATCGCGCAGTGGGGTCGGACTGATCCATGGGATTGCCCATGAACTCGAGCCCCGTTTGCATGGTTATGGCCATGCACGGCTCTGCACGGCTTTGCTGTGGCCTGTTTTTCGATTCAATGCCTCCCGCAGCCCAAAGGTCGAAACCCTCTGCACATCCTTCGGGGTTTCGATGGATGCCGTAGGCGAACGGCTGCAATCACTCTTCCGGGAAGCCGACTTCTACGCCATTCTTCCTTCGATGGTCGAGCATTGGGGCCTGATGATCCGCAACCCACTCTCCCGCATCAATTGCGCCGTCGCGCGACCTGATGCCATTTCATACTTCCAGAGGCGAGAGTTTGCCTCATGAGCAGTTTGTTGCAATCCGGACCATACGCTGACAGGGACGATGAAGCATTCCTCGCCGAAATGATCGAATTGACCATTCACCACGCCCGGTGGTGCGAACCCTTCAGACAAATAGCTTCCGCCGCACACTGGAATCCGGAATCCGTACATGCCGCTTCCGATCTCCCCTTCGTGCATGTAGGGCTTTTCAAGCGGATGGCGCTCGTGTCCAATCCGCCGGACACCAACGTCGTACGCACAGTCGTCAGTTCCTCCACATCGGGTACTTCCAGCCGAATCCAGCTGGACGAGCTAAGCTCACGCCTGCAATCTGCCAGTTCCGGCAGCATCCTGGGTGATTTCGTGGGTACGTCCAAGCGTCCGCTTCTTGTCTTGGACAGCGTACAGTCCCTGCGCAGACGAGATGAGTTCAGCGCCCGGATCATGGCCGCGATGAGCCTTAAACCGTTTGCAACCGAAGTCTTCTTTCTCCTTAAGGACCCGGCAGATCCAGCCAGTCTACAAATAGCACAGCTGGAATGCGCTCTTAAGTCCGGCACGGACCTTCTTGTCTATGGATTTAGCTGGATCCTCTGGTTGAGTTGGGTCAAAGCTAATTTCCCCGTCGAAATTGCCCAGGAACTCGCTCGTCGCAACATCGCCTATGTCCATAGCGGTGGATGGAAGAAGCTCGAAGATGTCCGCGTGGATCACCAGGCATTTGATAACGCTTTGCTTTCTGCCTCTGGTCCTGGGTCGGCTGTGGTTGACTACTATGGCCTGGTCGAGCAGATGGGCATTGTCTTTCCACTCTGCTCCCATGGCTCCAGGCACGTTCCCCGGTGGGCAGATGTAATCGTTCGTGATTCCTGGACTCTGCAGCCTTTGGCTTCTGGAGAAGGCCAGCTTCAGTTGATGAACACCTTGAGTTTTGGCAGCCCTTGCCACAGCGTACTCACTGAGGACATGGGGCGCCTGCTTCCCGGCGAATGTTCATGCGGACGAAAAGGCAGGCGATTCGAACTCCTGGGGCGGGTTCCCAAGGCGGAAGTCCGGGGATGCGCCAATGTCTGAATTGCATTGGTTTGACGCCACCACTTCGCGCGTTGTCGTCCAATTGCCTCACAGTATCGAAGAAATCCTTGCCGATTGGCATGTAATTCGTCTGCGCATGATCCGCCAGGTTCATCCGGACTTTACCCGTTCCGAATGGGCCTATCTCATCCAGTTCCTCGATCGGGATCGCCTTCGTTCTATTTTCACGGGTACCTTCGGCAACTCATCCGCCGCAACCGCTTGTGCTGATCGCCTTCTTGCACCGCGCCAGCGAATTGCCCTCTGGTTACCGAACAATGTCAGCCTTCTGGGTCCCCTAACCCTGATACTGCTTTCCCTGATCGGCTCCGACATTCGTGTCAAGACTGGCTCGCGCAGCCGTGACCTGAGCGCCTCCCTGTTTCAATGGCTGGGCAGGGAGTGTCCTGCCGGAAAACTGCGGCAATGGCTTCTGGGGAGCCTGGAGATCGAATCCTTTAATCGCACGGACAAACGCAATGCAGATATGGCCCTCTGGGCAGGCGCAAGGATTTTTTTCGGGGGCGACTCCGCTGCACGGGCCATCGAAAACCTCGAACATCCGATCGATTCCATTGGTTTCTATTTTTCTCATAAGGTTTCGGAGTGCTGGATCGACCCCGAATCCGCCAATGAAGCCACCGCGATGAATCTCGCGAAGGTATTTTGGATCTACGGACAAGCTGGCTGCACAAGTCCAAAACGCGCCTTTCTGATGGGCGGCACCCAACAGCAAGCAACGGCGTTCGCTCAATTGCTTGGAGAGGTATGGACAAGAGCCGTCCCCGAGCGACAGCCCCGGAATGTTGCCAGCGAAACTTTCATGGCTTCCCAATGGGCCTCCGCCAACGGATTGAACACCATGCCGCTGGGTCAGAATTCGGCCCTTGCGATTCTTTGCTCTCCAGGAACACTTCCACTTGAAGCGCATATGACCATCGCCATCCAATATGGCACACCAGACCAAGCCGTCAAAACCGCTCCGGCCAACCTGCAGACCATTGGTCATGCCATGGTTGACACAAGCAATCCCGCCCGGCTCGCTATGCTGTCTTCCACCAACGCTGTCCGGTTTGTTCCGATCGCGTCAATGCATGATTTTGGTCCCATCTGGGACGGTCAATCCTGGTGGCGAAACCTCTTCACAACCAAAATTCTGGGTTTCTGAAAACCATGACTGAACCATGCCATTACCGCATCGACGCCTTCGGAATCGCTCTTCTCCGATTGGCTTATTCCGACATTGAACTCGTAAGACTGTGGCGCAACAGTCCGAACGTAAACCAATGGATGGAGTTTCAGGGTCGGATCACACCGGAAATGCAGCGGGCTTGGTTCGAGAAGCTGGATCCTGAGACCCAGTTCTTCTATGTGATCGAATTCCATGGGGAACGGGTTGGATTAGTGAATCTGAAGAATGTTCAAGATGCCTCAGCGGAAGGCGGCATCTTCATCGCAGAGGAACGCTTCCAGAACGGGACATTTGGGTTGCGGGCGATTTTGGCCATGTATGATTTTGGATTCCAGCAGCTTTACCTTACCCAGATTACCGCCCACATCATGGCCGACAACCCCAGGGCGATCCGCTTCAACCAAGCACTTGGTTTCAAACAAGTGGCGAACCAGGATAGCGTGGCAAATCGACTATGGACATTGTCTCCTTCCGATTACAAGGCGCGCACCTCATCCCTACGAGCCTACCTGCAGACTTCATCGTGAAACAAGTCTATCCAGGAGACATTTTGTGACAATACCAACCACTATATTTCATCAAGGTGTCCTCGGGGAAAGGAGCGACTTCAAGCTCATCCACTCCAAGCCATCGCTTGTTGAAACGACCGTTCGAACGCATCCCATCTGGACCATTGCAGCATATGCACCATGCACGTTTTGGGTAAGAAATGGCCTTTGGTTGGTGGGATGGAAAGTGCGAGGCCAACGTGTCTAATCAAATTGGCGCAGAAACGCCTCAAATTACCACCATTTCGCTACATGGCTCTCAAATGAAAAGTCCCAGCATTAGCATCGTAGTTCCTGTGTTTAAATCAGCACAGACATTGCGTGAGTTGCACCGTCGCCTAGTTGTGGTCTTGCAGCCACTCACGAGCGATTTTGAGATCATTTTTGTAGAGGACGGCGGCGGTGATGATTCTTGGGAAGTCATACAAATGATCTCGCAAGCGGACAACCGAGTGCATGGCATCAAATTGGCTAGAAATTATGGCCAGCACAACGCCTTGCTCTGTGGCATTCGCGCAGCCGAGTATGAATTAATCGTGACGATTGACGATGATCTGCAAAACCCGCCAGAAGAAATTGAAAAACTCCTGGCTAAGCTGGCAGAAGGTTTCGACGTGGTGTACGGCTACCCCAATCACAAAACCCATGGATTTTTGCGCAATCAGGCATCGCGTATCACAAAACTTGCCTTGCAAAGTTCCATGGGCGCTGAATCTGCCAGCAAGACCAGTGCGTTTCGGCTATTTCATACTCGCCTGCGCGACGCGTTTGAGGCCTACCGAAGCCCTACAGTCAGTATCGATGTTTTGCTTACTTGGGGCACAACACGCTTCGGGGCGGTGAAGGTACATCAGGACGAACGAACCATTGGAGATTCTGGTTACACGCTCAAAAAGCTGATAAACCACGCCATCAACATGATGACCGGCTTCTCGACACTGCCTCTCCAGGTTGCCAGCATTGTTGGTCTTGTTTTTGGCTGTTTGGGATTTCTACTGCTCACCTATGTAATTGGAAGTTATCTGGTTCGCGGCGGCAGTGTCCCCGGCTTTACCTTTATCGCCTCGATCATTACTATCTTTTCGGGAGTACAACTCTTCGCTTTGGGTATCTTTGGCGAATACTTGTCACGCATGCATTTTCGATCAATGGAGCGACCAGCTTATGCCGTCTCTCAGAAAACAGACGGCGGACCTAGCTGAGTTTTCAAGGCCCTTCGCCGTTTCATGTGGGACTTGACACGTTAAAATAGATAGTAAATGCGTTTGTATACCAATATCGTTTAGTTTTCCGGTCCAAGGTTTACCACCGGCTTTAGCCGGTCAGCTTTAGCTGCGACAATATGCCGCAAGGAAGGGAGGTGCAATATCGAGAATGCGTCCAAACCGAGGACAGACCCAATGCTGTTCTAAACGGAGTGCAGCGCATTGAATCTGAA
>Ga0134128_10011419_pt1 | contig 10621 bp, 7 predicted proteins | sample KB31754_FD_96462 | JGI IMG/M metagenome (GOLD analysis project Ga0134128, IMG submission 96462) | Terrestrial soil microbial communities with excess Nitrogen fertilizer from Kellogg Biological Station, Michigan, USA - KB3-175-4 | ecosystem: Environmental > Terrestrial > Soil > Unclassified ...
CGCCGCGCACAAGAAATGCGCAGGTGGCGCTGTTCCAGAACGGCGACGTCGATTATCTCGTCGCCACCGATGCGATCGGCATGGGGCTCAATCTCGACGTCGATCACGTCGCCTTTGCCTCCGACCGCAAATATGACGGCTACCAGTTCCGCCGGCTGACGCCGTCGGAATTCGCGCAGATCGCAGGCCGCGCGGGCCGCGCCACCCGCGACGGCACCTTTGGAACGACAGGCCGCTGCGCGCCGTTCGAAACGGAGCTCGTGAATGCACTGCAGAACCACAGTTTTGACAGCGTGAAGGTGCTGCAATGGCGCAATTCGAAGCTGGATTTTTCGTCGCTCGGCGCGTTGCAGGTGTCGCTGGCGTTGCCACCCGGCCATGACGCGCTGACGAAAGCGCCGATCGCCGAGGACATGCGCGTGCTCGACCACGCCGCCCGCGACGCCGATGTCCGTGACCTGGCGCACGGGAAGGAAGCGGTGGAGCGGTTATGGGAGACCTGTCAGATCCCGGATTACCGCAAGATCGCGCCGGCCGCGCATGCGGAACTGGTGACCACCCTGTTCGATTTCCTCATGAGGAAGGGGAAGATTCCGGATGGCTGGTTCGCAGCCCAGGTTGACCAGGCCGATCGCGTCGACGGCGACATCGACACACTGTCGGGCCGGATCGCGCAGATCCGCACCTGGACCTTTGTCGCCAACCGGCCGGATTGGCTCGGTAACCCCGAGCACTGGCAGGAAATCACGCGCGAGGTCGAAAATAAATTATCGGACGCGCTGCATGAACGGCTCACGGAACGTTTCGTTGACCGTCGGACCAGTGTATTGATGCGCCGCCTGCGGGAGAACACGGTTTTGAGTACTGAGATCGGCAAGACTGGCGAAGTCATCGTTGAGGGCCATGCGATCGGCCGGCTCGACGGATTTACCTTCGCGCCTGACGCGGCGGAAGCGGGCTCGGACGCCAAGGCGCTGCAGGCCGCCGCCCAGCAGGTGCTGGCCAAGGAGATCGACGCGCGCGCCGAAAAACTCGGCGCCGCCGCCGACGAGCAGTTCGTACTTGCCTCCGACGGCACGATCCGCTGGACCGGCGACGCCGTCGCCAAGCTCGTCGCGGCCGAGGACGCGCTACGCCCGAGGCTCCGCATCATCGCCGACGAGCGGCTGACCGGCGCGGCCAGGGAGAAGGTGCAGACCAGGCTCGATCTCTGGCTGAAGACGCATGTCGAGAAGCTGCTCGGGCCGATGTTCGATCTCTCCAAGGCCGAGGACGTCACCGGCATTGCGCGCGGCATCGCGTTCCAGCTCGTCGAGGCGCTGGGCGTCTTGGAACGCAACAAGATCGCAGCCGAGATGAAGGATCTCGACCAGCCCTCGCGCGCGACCTTGCGCAAATACGGCGTGCGTTTCGGCGCCTATCACATCTATTTTCCGGCGCTGCTCAAGCCCGCGGCGCGTTCGCTGGCCTCGCTGTTGTGGGCGCTGAAGCAGGACAATATCGATCCGGCTGTTTTGTCGGGCGCGCAGCACCTGGCTTCGAGCGGCCGCACCTCGTTTCCCGTCGACAAGGCCCTGCCGCGTGACGCCTATCGCGTGCTCGGCTATCGCCAATGTGGCGAGCGCGCCGTGCGCGTCGATATCCTGGAGCGGCTCGCCGATCTGATCCGCCCTGCGCTGGGCTGGCGCGAAACGTCGCCCGGCCCGAAGCCATCAGGCGCCTTCGATGGGCGCAGCTTCGTGGTGACGCAGGCGATGACCTCGCTCACGGGCTCGGCGGGCGAAGACTTCGCCTCGATCCTGCGCGCGCTCGGTTATCGCATGGAGCGCCGCCCGCCATTGCCGCCGAAACCTGTGGTGGTCGCCGAAACCGTGTCCCCGGAAAGCCCGCCGGTGGAAGGCGCAGCCGAGGTGCCGGCGGAGATCGCAGCCGATGCGCCTGCGGACACGCGCGCGGAAGCGGTTGCCGAGGCGAGCTCGGATGCAGTCGCCGATGCGGCGGCCGAGGTGGTCGATCAGCCGGTGTCCGGCGATCCCGCGCCATCCGCCGCGCTGTTGCCCGAGGCACCGAATTTCGTTGCCGGCGAGGAGACGCCGGCCGTCGTTGAAGCGCAGAGCGAGCCCGCAGCCGCTGTTGAGGCGGTGGCGGAGCCTGTTGCCGAAACAACGGAAGCCACGCCTGCGAGCGAGGCTGTGCCTGCGGAAGCTGCCGGCGCGGAAGTTGCCAGTTCGGAAGCTGCCAGTTCGGAAGCTGCTCCCGCCGAACCCCAACTCGTCGAAGTCTGGCGTCCCGGCGGCCGCTCGGACGAGCGGCGTCCGCGCCATGACCGCAACAGGCGCCATCATCGGCCTCATCACAGGCCGCAACAGGACGGCGCGCAGGCTGGCGAGAACAAGTCTGGCGAAGGCGGATCTGGTGAAAGCAAGCCCAGCGAGGGCGAGAAGCGCGAGCGGCCTCGCCATCATGGTCGCCGCGATTTCCGCAAACCCGATGCCCCACAGCCCGAGGCTGCTGCTGCGGCAGAAGGTGCTACGCGCGAACAGCGGCAGGACAACAAGGGCGACCGCCGCGAGCGCTTTGAAGGCAAGGGCAAAAATCAGGGCAAGGATCGCGACCGCGACTCCAAGCGCGAGAAGTTCGGCGATCGCGACGGCAACCGCCGCGACGACCGCGACCGGCCCCGTGACAAGGGCCGCGACCGGCGCGACCGCGAGAGCGGGCCGGCGCTGCGGCACTATGCGAGCTCGTCGAATCCGCGTGATCGCAGCGCCGTCGCCGATCCCAATTCGCCCTTCGCCAAGCTCGCGGCGCTGAAAGAGCAGCTCGCGGGCGGCAATAAGGATTAGCCTCTAATTTGGATCGCCAGCGGCTCGACAAATTCTTGTGGCATGCGCGGGTCGTGAAGGCCCGCACCAGCGCCGCCGAGCTTGTCGAGAAGGGGCACGTCCGCGTCAACGGTGTGCGCGAGACCTCGCCGGGACATGCCGTGAAACCCGGCGACGTGCTCACCATCGGCCTCGACCGCTCGGTCCGCCTCATCAAGGTGATCGGATTTTCGGAGCGGCGCGGCGACGCCTCGGCCGCGCGCGTCCTCTATGAGGAATTGCATAGCCGGGCGGAATAACTAATTGCTATTCACTGTTCGGGCTTATGTCCCGGTGATAGCAGCTTGCGCTTGTCCCTGACGTTTGTTTTAGCGATTCAGTTCTTGAGCCCGCTTCCCTTGCGGCACTGCACTGACTGCGCTAGGCAAAGCGCGAATTTCGATCCGTTCCGGAGTTTTGGATGACTTACGTCGTCACTGAAGCCTGCATCAAATGCAAGTACACCGATTGCGTTGAGGTCTGCCCCGTCGACTGCTTCTACGAGGGCGAGAACATGCTGGTCATTCACCCGGACGAATGCATCGATTGCGGCGTGTGCGAACCGGAATGTCCGGCAGATGCGATCAAGCCGGATACCGAGCCGGGCCTTGAGAAGTGGCTGGAAGTTAACGCCGAATACGCGAAATCCTGGCCGAATATCACGCAAAAGAAGGAGTCGCCGGCCGACGCCAAGGATTTCGAGGGCAAGGAAGGCAAGTTCGATAAATATTTCTCCGCGAAGCCTGGCACCGGCGACTGACATAAAACGGCCCCGCGCTTAACCCTAATAGCGGGGTACCTCTCAAATACGGCCCTGAAAACCGCTAAATCATTGATTTTTGCGGAAAATGTGTTATATTGAACACATTCTGAGCTGAATCGGTCAGCCGCCTTGACCCTCTTGGAGGGTTTCCGCGAAAACATCGAACAGGGGCGTGGCAGTTCCACGCACAGGCCGTGTCACAGAAAACGCGTAAAAAGAGTACTTCTAAGCCGTCAAAGAAGGGCGCCGCGGCTAGCCGTGGCGCATCCAAGAGCCGTGCCCGGAATAGCCGGACCGCCGGTAAGGCGGGTTCGGCTGCAAAGTCCTCCAAGAACAAAAGAAGCGAAATGCCCTCAAAAACTGCCAAAACTGCCGCGAAAGCGACCGGTTCGAAGACCCCTGCTTCGAAAACTGCCGCCAAATCTGTTCCCAACAAGTCTGTTCCCAATAAGTCTGTTGTGAACAAGTCCGCGCCGAACAAGGCTGCCGCCAAGGCCCCGACCAAGCCGGTCGTGGCCCACAAGCCCGCGGCCGCCCCGAAGGTCGAGGAAAAGAAGGTCGTGACGCAGCGCCAGGGCTTCAAGGCCAATGAATTCGTCGTCTATCCCGCCCATGGCGTTGGCCAGATCCTGGCCATCGAGGAGCAGGAAATCGCCGGCGCCAAGCTCGAGCTGTTCGTCATCAATTTCATGAAGGATAAGATGACGCTCCGGGTGCCGACCGCCAAGGTCGCCAATGTCGGCATGCGCAAGCTCTCGGACCCGACGCTGGTCAAGAAGGCGCTGGAGACCCTGAAGGGCCGCGCCCGCGTCAAGCGCACCATGTGGTCGCGCCGCGCCCAGGAATACGAAGCAAAGATCAATTCGGGCGACATCGTCGCGATCGCCGAAGTCGTGCGTGACCTCTATCGCTCGGAGTCGCAGCCCGAGCAGTCCTACTCGGAACGCCAGCTGTATGAAGCGGCGCTCGACCGCCTGTCGCGCGAGATCGCTGTCGTGCAGCACTCGACCGAGACCGAAGCGATTAAGGAGATCGAGAGCCAGCTCGCCAAGAGTCCGCGTCGCGGTGCCAAGGCCGAAGGCTCCGCCGAGGGTGAAGGCGAGGGCGACCTCGACGAGGGCGATGACACCGATGGCGACGACACCACTGTCGCCGATGAAGCCGCCTGAAAGCGTAATCCGGACTAGCACCAGATATCAGAGCCCGGCCGAAAGGCCGGGCTTTTTGTTTGTGTCGTCATTGCGAGGAGCGAACGCGACGAAGCAATCCATCTCTCTCCCGCGCTGATGCGTGGATTGCTTCCGCCTTCGCTCGTTGAGCTACGGCGGACACGTCGCTTCGCTCGCAATGACGAAGGGCAGTTTTCTTGGCGAAGGCACCGTGCCAGCGGAATTTGAAAGGAGCCCTGCGAATAGCCGCGCGTGATGTACCCCGACCAGATTTCTACGATCGCCCGCGCGAGGTGATTTGCTCTCGCAGCGCACGCCGCACCGTGTCCGTCACCTCTCCCCAGTCACGCGTCGCGCTCTGCCGGAACAGGCGCGCGGTCGGATACCAGGGGCTGTCGTCGCGATCGAGCAGCCAGCGATAGTCGGGCAGATAGGGCAGCAGGATCCAGGTGCGCCGCCCGGCCGCCGCTGCAAGATGTGCTGTGCTGGAGTCCGCGGTGATCACGAGATCGAGGCAATTCACCAGCGCGAGCGTCTCGGCGAAATCGGTGAGTTGCGCGGTCAGGTCGAGGATGTCGCTTGCTTCCAGAGCCGTCCTGTCGCCGGGCCTCGGATCTTTCTGCAAGCTGACAAAGCTTGCATTGGCGTCGAGCAGAGTCCGTAGCGCGGCGAGCGGGATGGACCGGTTGTGATCGTTGGAGTGCTGCGCGTTGCCGGACCAGGCGAGGCCGATCCGCAGCCTCCTATCATTGCCCAGATGGTCCCGAAGCCGCTGTTGCCAAACCTGCACGCCGGCTTCCGAAGCTGGAGTCAGGTATGATTCCACGGCGGGAATCGTGTCGAGCCGTGTTTCGAACGCCATCGGCAGCGAGCCGATCGGGCAATGAAAGTCGAATGGCGGCAACGACGTCGACGGCTTGGGAAGGCACTGGATCACGCCCGGCAGGCGCGACAGCAGGGGGCGAAGCGCCTCCTCGACGACGAGAATGACTTGCGCGCCTCGCGCGGCCAGCAATGGAATGTAGCGTGCAAACTGAATCGTATCGCCAAATCCCTCGTCAGCGAAAACCAGGATGGTCTTGCCTTTGATCTCTTCCTTGCCGAGCCATAGATTTCGGTGGAAGTCCGGATAGGATTCGGGACGCAACTGAGCGTTCCAGCGCGCCTTCTGCCCGGCCCAGCCGGCTTCGAAATTGCCGATCAGCCGGTAAAGGAGCGACAGATATGATTTTGCCTCCGCGTTGCCGGGATCGATCGTCTGCACCTGCCGATAAGCGGCGATGGCATCATCGATGCGCCGCATCTGGGCGAGAGATGATGCCTTGTTGATCAGGGACATGATGAAATTCGGCCGCAGGGCAAGCGCCTTGTCGAACCATGACAGCGCCTCCTCGTCCCGGCACAGAAACTGAAGCGAAGCACCGACATTGTTGCAGATGTCCGCGTTCGCCGGATCGAGCTGATGCGCCCGGGTACCGTTGCTGACAGCTTCGTCAAAGCGCTTCAGGGTATGCAGCGCAATGGCGCGCTGCTCCAGCACCGCGGCTTGGTTTGGTCGGAGCTGGTCGCATCGATCGAAGTAAGGGAGGGCCTCGGCCGGGCGATGCAGACCAAGCAGCAGAAGGGCGCATCGAAAGGCGGCGCTCGCATTGTCCGGCTCGATTTCAAGGACGCGCTGGTGGCAGGCGAGCGCATCGGCCGGCTGCTCCAGCCTGGTCAATGCGCTGCCGCGGCACGCCCACAACTCGGCGTCATCTGGCTTGAGCTGCACCGCCCGATCGAAGGTCGTGAAAGCCTCACGATAGAGTCCCTGCTGCTCCAGCGCCGTGCCCAGGCTCAGCAGATAATCCGCCTTGATGTCCTGCTGGTTGGCGCGCGCGATCCACTCGATGGCATGGTCGTATTGCCTGGCCTGCAAGGCAAGGAGCCCCATCAGGTGAAGGCTGTCCGCATGATGAGGGTCCGCCGCCAGCGCCTGCTGGCAGCAAAGCTGAGCCTCCAGGGCCCTGCCTTCCTGCATATGCCGAAGCCCCGCCTCGTAGAACGTGGTCGGAACGAGGGCAGCGCTGCTGGAATGCTCGATCGGCCGGCCAGTGTTCACGGCGGTTCATCATGCAGTTTGGTGTCTTCGCGAGCCATAGGTGATTCTTGCGCCGGCCGGAAGATGCGTGGCTCAACGACGAAGCGGTGGGGTGGGCCAAGGCGTGTTAGCGCCTTGCCCACCGGCCAACCATCACCGTCATTCCGGGGCGATGCGCAGCATCGAACTATGGTGCGCAATTGCGCACCTGAGAATCTCGAGATTCCCCGATGCGCAATTGCGCATCTGAGGTCTGGTCCTTCGGACCATCCCGGAATGACGGTGTGCTTTATGGTGGGCACGCTTTCGCCTTCGCTCGTTGAGCTATTGCGGGCGTGGTCGCTTTGCCCACCCTACCGCTTTCGAGTTTGCCGCTCGAGATCCCGGGTTCGCGCTAAGCGCGCCCCGGGATGCCGCGCTGTCGCAGCCTCAGTCCACCACGATCTTCACGCGGTCGCGGACCCTAATCTGGGCCTTCGAATCGAGCCCGTTCAGCACGCGGAAGCGCTCGATGGGACGGTCGACGCCGGCCATGCGGTGCGCCAGCGATTCCACGGTGTCGCCGGGCTGGACGGTGATCACCTTGATGCGCAGCGGGCGGGCGGCCTGGATTTCCTCGAGCGTCAGGCGGCGGAAGGAATTGACGGTCTCGCGCGCATTGCGCTCGCTTTCGGTGTTCTTCTGGCGCGCCGCGAAGATGAAGCGATAGACGTCGGCGCCGAAGCGCAGCGCATAGATCTTGAACTGCCAGGTGTCGCCGCGTGCGGTGGTGGAGGCCGCCGGGAAGCCGTTGATGGTCAGGTCCTCGGTCGCGGACTTGTCGACGTTGTCCATCCAGCCGCTGTTGAGATAGTCGCCGAGCGTCTGCTCTGCGGGCACCCGCACCACGTCGAAGCGCATCGCCTGCGAGCCGCCCTCGCGCACGCCGATCACCGCCTGCGCGGTGTTGTCGAGCGAGAAGTTTTCCGGCGCCTGGAAGGTAAAGCCGAGCTTGGGATGCAGGAAGCGGCGGCCGCGCACGAAGCCTTCGCTCGGGTCCTCGCCATAGACGATGTTGTCGATGGCGCCGAGATAGTCCTCGCGGTCGCGCTCTGCGTTTTCGGGCGAGGTGTATTGCCGCGCGACCGACTGCGCCTTCTGCACGCGCTCCGGCGTCGCCGGGTGCGAGGAGAGGAAGTCCTGCGCGCGCGGATCAAGCGAACTCTTGCCAGCCTTCAGCTCCGCATTGCGCTCCATCGAGGTCAGGAACCGCGATGCGCCGTAGGGGTCGAAATGCGCATGGGCTGAAATGCCGACCCCTATCTCGTCGGCGTCGATCTCCTGCGAACGCGAGAAATTCGCCATCGCCATCTTGTTCTTGGCGATCGTGAACGCGGTTACCTCGGGGTCGCCGCTCATGTCGGTGACGACCTTGTCGACGATCGCCGCCTGCCGCGCCTGGTCCTCGCGCATCGCCGCGTGCTTGGACAGCACATGCGCCATTTCGTGCGAGAGCACCGAGGACAGTTCCGACGTGTCGTTGGCGAGCGCGATCAGGCCGCGCGTGACATAGAGCTGTCCGGTCGGCAGCGCGAAGGCGTTCACCGCGCCGGAGTTGAGGATGGTGACCTTGTAAGCCTGATCGGGGCGCTCGGAAGCCGCGACCAGCCGGTCGACGGTCTTGCTCACCAGCGATTCCAGCCTGGGGTCGTCATAGACCCCACCGTAGGTGCTGAGGATGCGCTCGTGCTCCTTCTCGGAGGCCGGCGTGGTCGTGACCGTCCGGTTCGGCTTGATCGTGGGCGCCGCGGAGGGCAACGCGGCGGTCTGGAAACGGTTCATGTCACCGCATGCGGCCAGCGTCACTGCCGCCCACAGCAGAGCCGGCACTGCCCAAAGGCGGCGGCTCATTCCCAATTCGCGCCGTCCAGCTAGACCATCCACGTCAAGCTACTCTTATTATGTTACGTCCCCGGCTAAATTCCCCAGCCGGCTCAGTTCTCGCCCAGCACTTCAATCTGTCCGGCCCGGAGCACTTCGATCCGTGGGCCGGGACGCGCCTCCACCCAGCCACGAATCCGAATCCGCCGATTCTCAAGAGACTTGAGGGCCATGCCGGCAGCTTCCACCGCCGGCACATTGCGCCTTGAAATAGTCACAGCGAAGTCCCGTGTCCAGCGCCGTCCAAAGTTCAGATAAGTTGTTGCCCCTGCTTGTCGTACGGATAAAACCCTGCCTTCGACCAGCAAAAAACGCCCAATCCCGGCCAAAATATCGTCTGTACTTTCCGCGTTTTTTATGACGGTCGGGCTGTTCCAAATGCCCTTTTTTGTGGCTTTTCCGGCGCCTTCTGCCGCCAACAGGGCGGCCGCGCACTCCTTGTCGGCGATGTCAGCGGAGACCAGCGCGGCACCTTGTTCAAGCAGAAGGCTTTGAACGGGGGTCTCGGAGCCGCCAAGAAAGGCAAAGGCCGTTTGCCTGCCGTAGCGGTCGGGCGCGTCGTCCGCGCTACGCAGACTGACGTCCTTGCCGGCGATGATCGCCGATAACGCAGCCGCAAGGTCCGATTTGCCTGCCCCTGACGTGGCGGGCTCGATGCCGGCGAGCTTGATCTCGCGCCCGTCACCGAGGCGAAAGCTGCGACCATCGATCACTTCCGCAACATGGCCCTCGTCTTGTGACGCGAAGGCGCAAGGTGAAGCGTGGAGAGGAGCAGCCACGAACGTGAGAACTGCACACACCAACAAGCAGACCTGCCATGTGCGGCAAAGCGACCCTTCCGCCGATGCCGTGGCGCATCCCTGCATTCGCCCTCCCTGCGCTATGCTTGGCCCATCTCGCTTCGATTACCGAATATCCCGGACGGGGGGAACCATGGAAATCAACGGCATCGCGCACATCTTCCTGACCGCCTCGAATTATCCGCGTTCGCGCGAGTTCTACCGCAAGCTTCTGCCGTTTCTCGGCATGAAGCCCGACATCGACACCGACGCCACGCTCTATTGCGTCGGCGGACGCACCGCGGTCGGCATCAGCCCACCCTCGGGCGAACATGAGGGGGCCAGCTTCGAGCAGAAGCGCGTCGGGCTGCACCATCTCTGCTTTCGCGCGCGTGAGCGGGCCGATGTCGATGAGCTCCATCAATTCGTGAGCGAGCTCGGCGCAAAGATCATCCGCGCGCCGCGCGAGGATTCCTGGGCTCCCGGTTACTACTCGATGCTGTTCGAGGATCCCGACGGCATCCGGCTCGAGATCAACCACGTTCCCGGCAAGGGAATGCTCGCATAGGGACGTCCCACATGCGCCATTAATTCGGCAAAGGTTGTCATTGCGAAGACGCTCAGAGATCATCGACCAGATGTGAAACATGGGACTGAAAGTAGAAAAAGCCGCAGACGAGCGTCGGAGCCTGCTGGGCCTCGCGGCGATGGCGTTGATCGTCGGAGCGGCGACTGGATGTGTCGGAGCGATCTTCCGGCTCCTGCTCGCGCATGCAGACCGCATGCGCGACGCGACCATCACCTGGTCCCATGGCCACGCGATCCCTGGATTTCTGGTGGTCGTCAGCGGCTGCGCACTCGCGACCCTCCTTGCCGCCTGGCTGGTGCGGCAATTCTCGCCACACGCTTCGGGCAGCGGCATTCCACATGTCGAAGCCGTCCTGCACGAACAGATTCCGCCGGCTCCGCTTGGACTGGTGCCAGTAAAGTTCTGCGGCGGACTCCTGGCGATCGGCTCCGGGCTGGCGCTGGGCCGTGAGGGGCCA
>Ga0134128_10011421_pt1 | contig 10619 bp, 3 predicted proteins | sample KB31754_FD_96462 | JGI IMG/M metagenome (GOLD analysis project Ga0134128, IMG submission 96462) | Terrestrial soil microbial communities with excess Nitrogen fertilizer from Kellogg Biological Station, Michigan, USA - KB3-175-4 | ecosystem: Environmental > Terrestrial > Soil > Unclassified ...
ATCAGCATCGACAGCACCCAGACATTCCAGAGCATCGTGGGCTTCGGTGCCGCGATGACCGACACTTCGGCGTGGCTGTTGTCTGACAAACTGAGCGGCACCGCGCACACGAACCTGATGAACGCGTTGTTCAGCCCGAGCCAGGGCATCGGCATGAGCTGGCTGCGGATTCCGATGGGCTCCTCCGACTTCTCCGCCACCGCGCAGCCATATTCCTACGATGACAACCTCTCCGTCTCCACCGGCACGACGGTCGGCGCGGCTTCGGGCCGCTGCCTGGACGACACCGGCAACCCGGCGAACGGCGTGCAGGTGTACATCTGGGACTGCACGAGCGGCAACGCGAACCAGCAATTCGCCTACACCAGCGGGTCACAGCTGCAGATCGCCGGCAAGTGCTTGGACGCCAACGGCAGAGGCACCACCAACGGCACCAAGGTCATCCTCTATACGTGCAACGGCCAGACGAACCAGCAGTGGAAGCTCAACAGCAACGGCACGATCACCGGCGTGCAGTCGGGCCTGTGCCTCGACGTCGCCGGAGCGGCCACCGCCAACGGCTCGCTGGTCCAGCTGTGGTCCTGCACCGGCGCGACCAACCAGGCCTGGAGCCGCCCCGACCCGACGCTCGCGAGCTTCTCGATCGGGCACGACCTCGGCTACATCATCCCGGATCTGAAGGAAGCGCTCGCGCTCAACCCGGGCCTCAAGCTCATGGCCAATCCGTGGAGCCCGCCGGGGTGGATGAAGTCGAACGGCCAGATGAGCAACGTCAACAACGCCGGAACGCTGCTCTCCTCGAGTTACGGGCCATTGGCGCAGTATTTCGTGAAGTTCCTGCAGGGCTACGCCGCGCAAGGCGTCCCAATCTACGCGATCACCCCGCAAAACGAGCCGAGCTACGCCACCGCCTACCCCGGAATGAACTTCAGCGAGCAGAGCGAGGCCAGTTTCATCGCCAACAATCTCGGTCCGGCGCTGGCCCAGGCGAACCTTTCGCCGGCGATACTCGGCACGGACTTCAACACCAATGTGCTGAGCAACTACGCCGAGCCGCTGATGCAGGACTCCGGCGCCAACAAGTACCTGGCCGGTACCGCATGGCACTGCTACGCAGGCGGTCTCAGTGCCCTGTCCACGATGCATTCGGCTTTCCCGAGCAAGGACAACTACGAGACCGAATGCTCCGACGGCATCGACCCGCAGAACGCTATCGAGACCTTCATCCAGAGCACCCGCAACTGGGCGCGGTCAGCCACGATGTGGAACATCGCCGAGGACCAGAACAACGGCCCGGTCATCCCCGGCGGCTGTAATGCGTGCACCCCGCTGGTCACGATCAACCAGAGCACGGGGAACGTGACGTACGACGCCGGCTATTACTCCGTCGGGCACTTCAGCAAGTTCGTACTGCCCGGCGCAAAGCGTATCGCCTCGACCACCACCGCGAACCTGGACGATGTGGCGTTCCAGAACCCCAACGGCTCCCTCGTGCTGATTGTCGACAACACCTCCGGCTCGACTCAGTCGTTCAGCACGAGCTGGGCCGGGCAGCAGTTCAGCGACACGTTGCCCGCGCACGGCATCGCCACCTACCAGTGGACGCCAGGCGGAACCGCGGCCAGCGTCAAATAGCAGCTGGGGCAAATTGCGCTAGCCGACGTAAATCAGCGCCCGCGAAGATACCGGATCGGTCTCTTCGCGGGCGCTGGCCGCGAAGCCCGCGACGTCGGCCGGGAACTGGCTCTTGCGCGGCTGAGCGCGGATCGCTACGGTCTGCTCAGGATCTTGCCGCGCCCACAAGCGCTTGATCCGGGATGACTCCGTCGGGGGGTCAGGAGTCTCACATGGGGGATAAGTGCCATCGCGCGCTGTGCGTAATTCGCTGCTGCCCGTTTCCTTTTACCAGCGCCGCAGAACCATCGCGGCCACGGCCGCGGCGACGGCGTTCGCCCTCGCGCTGACGACCCTCAACGCCTCTGCTGCCAGAGCGGCGAGCCCGGACTGGAACCTCGGCAACACCGAGGCATCGCAGATCTCGAATATCAACGCCCAGGCCGACGGCGTGGTGCGCAATCCAGGCTTAGGCAAATGCCTGGACGACCTTTCCGGTAAGAGCGCCAACGGTTCGACCGTGGACTCCGCAGCCTGCAACGGCTCGGCGAACCAGAACTGGACCTTCAACCCGGGCAGCGACTACTACTGGGACCTCGGCTTCTACGGATCCGTGACGCTGGATAGCGCGCCCGGTAAGTGCCTCGACATCGGCAGCGCCAACGGCGGCGCGGCGGCGTCCATCGCGGTCGGCGGCGCGGTGCAGATGATGCTGACCTCCTCCGGCGAGGTGTACGCGAAGAGCGGGGTCGGGCTGGGCGGCTGGACCAAGGAGAGCGACTTCGAGGTCCAGCGGATCGCGGCCGGCTCCGACGGCACCCAGATGATGGTCGGCGCCGACGGTGCGATCTACGCGCGCAACACGATCGGCGCGAGCGGCTGGACCAACGAGGGCAGCTACGAGGCCAAGGCGATCTCCGCGAATGACGGCGTCCAGCTCTACCTCCGCGATGACGGGACCGTGTACGCGCGCAACGGGATCGGCGCCGCCGCCGGCTGGACCGCGGAGAGCGCGCCCGGCGCTACCGCGATCTCGGTGGGCTCGGACGGCACCCAGATGATGATCGCCGCGGACGGGGCCGTCTACGCGCGTTCGAGCATCGGCGCGGTCTCGGGCACCAACGGCCTCGGGGGCTGGACCAAGGAACTCGCCCCCGGCGCGAAGGCGATCGCCACGAACGGCGGCGTGCAGATGCTCGTCGGCAGCGACGGCTATGCGTACGCCAGGACCGGGATCGCGCTGGGCGGCTGGACCAAGGAGACCAGCATCCCGGTCGCCGACCCGAGCTTCACCACCGCCATCGCGGCCGGCTCCGACGGCACCCAGATGGTGATCGCGAACGACAACTACGTGTACGCCAGAAAGGGCGTGGCGTACAACGGCTGGACCAAGGAGGGCGGCCCGGCCACCTCCGGCGGCTTCGGCTCGCTGATCGCCGCCGGGGCCGGAGGCGTGCAGGCGATCATCCTGAGCAGCGGCATCGTGGACGGGCGCACCGGGATCGGGACCACGGCATGGACCACCGAGAGCGACCTGAACACGGACATGGCCAACGGCCGGCCGGTCGTACTGTCCGACTGTCAGGGCTGGAAGAGCCAGCAGTGGCTGTTCCAGCACGACAAGACCGGCAGCATTCAGCTGTACAACCCGACCTCGGGCCGGTGCGTCGACACCCCGAACTCCTCGACGACCGACGGCGTCGCGCTGCAGATCTACAACTGCAACGGCAGCATCGCGCAGCGCTTCACGCCGCCGACCAGCCCGCTCCCGCCGAGCGGTCCGATCACCAATTCGGTGATGAGCAAGTGCGCCGTCCCCGCGTCGACTACCGCAGCAGCCGCCAACGGCACCGCCGTCGTGCTCTACAACTGCGGCGTCGGCTACAGCACCGGTCCGGTGATGCCGTGGGCGCTGCACTCCGACGGCACGCTCATGGCCGGCGGAATGTGCCTGGCCATCAAGGGCGGGGAGAGCGTCACCGCCAGCGGCACGCTCGTGCAGCTCTCGACCTGCGCCGGCAGCCTGGACGAGCAGTGGGTGGTCGCATTCGACACGAGCAGCAGGCCGCGGCTGATGAACCCGAACTCAGGGCTGTGCCTGGACGATCCGAACTCGACGACGACCAACGGTACCCAGCTGCACATCTGGACCTGCAACAACACCGGCGCACAGGTGTGGGACATCCCGCACGCCGGGCACACCTTCGCCGGCCCGGTCACTGCGACCACCTCGACGCTCGCGCCGGGTACCGGCGACATCAATACTCGGATAGCGGCGATGAACACCGCGGCCACCGTCCGTGACACCCAAGCGCATCTCGCGCTGCTGCTGCACGCCGGCGGCACCGCGGTACGCAGTTCGGTCGCGCAGGTGCTCGCCGGCCCCGACACCGGCATGACCACCGATTGGTCAGAGACGAATTGGGACTCCTCGACCTGGGTGAACGACCCGAGCAGCCCATTGCAGCACGATGTGTCGGCCGCGGCGATCGCCGACCAGAGCCGCCAGCAGCGCGCGGACGGCATCGACCACTTCCTGTGGGGCTACCCGATGTCCGGCTACGGCTCGCAGCCGGACTTCAACGCCGACGTCACGAACTTCATGTCAAAAGACTCGACGTATTGGCTGGCCACCGACGCGGTCTTCGCGAGTCTTCCAGTCACCCACGCCGACCAGGCGGCCAAGGACAAGGTGACGGCGATCGCGGCGACGCACGCGGCGGCGGATCCCGCCAACGCGTGGGAGTGGAATACGTACGGCGACGACGCGATCAACGGCTCGGCCGACGATGTGCGCCGGTTCATCCAGTACGACGGCTGGCCCACGGTCGCGCCGGACCCCGGCACCCCCGAATTCCGGGTCGAGGTGGAATCGCTCAAGGCGCGCTGGGCCGGCGGTGACCCGTCGAACCCGCTCGACCCGAACCATGTGCTGCTCGGCGCGGAGGAGACGGCCTGGGCCGAATGGCAAGCCGAGTTGAACGCGCAGGCCCAGCCGCGCGCGAACATCGTCGCCGACGAGATGCAGGCCCTTGACGCGCTCAAGGCTGGCGCGGAGACCATGCACGACGGCTTGGACTATGCGTGGACGGCCGGCGGGATCCTGTGGGCACAGGGCCAGAAGGCGAACAACGTCTTCGGTTGGTCCAGCGTGGACATGTCGCATGCCACCCACGACCTCGGCCTGATCAAGGCGAAGGTCGCCGCGCTGGCCTCGGCCGCGCAGAACGAGGCGGCGATCGCGCAGGACGCGGCGAACAAGGCGGTCGCCGAGCGCAACGCGGCTTATGCGATCGCCACGTCGGCCGGATTGCCGGAAGGCAGAGGCCTGGCTTACGCGGTGCAGTCCGCGCAAGTCACCCAGGCGGCAGCGGCTGCGGCGCAGGCGACTTCGAACGCGATGCAGACCGCGGTGGCGGCGACCAACGCGACGCTCGCCGACTCGGCAACACTGCTGGCGAACGCCAGCGCGCAGGCACACGCGGCCCGGGCGCTGTACCTGCGTGAGACCGCGCAGGACAACGCGGCCCAGGCCTCCGCGCTGGCGACCCAGGCAGCGAATCAGGCCACTGCGGCAGCGGCCGCCGCCAAGGTGGTCGCCGCCGACAAGGCGAAGATCGCCACCGTGGAGGCCACGGCCAAGGACGCCCAGGCTCGGGCGGACGCCGCCGCTGCAGACGCGGCGAACCAGGCCACCATCGCCGCGAATGCCGAAGCGACCGCGCAGACCCAGCGCAACAACGCCGCGGCGGCCAACGCCAATGCGCAGCAGCAGGCCGCGACGGCGGCGACCAGTGAGGCCAATGCCTCGACCGCCGCGGCCAACGCCGCGAGCCTGGACGCCACGGCGCAGCAGGCCGCCTCGACCGCCTCGACCGCCCGGGCCCAGGCCGCGGCGGCGCAGGAAGCGAAGAACGCCGCTGCCGCGAAGGCGCAGGCGCTGGCCGCGGTTGCCGCCGCCGATCAGGGAACTGACGCGGCCGCCGGCGCCACCGCCGCGGCCAACCAGGCGCAGTCGGACGCCGACGCGGCCAGCGCCGCGGCTGACGCGGCCAACGCCAATGCGTCGCAGGCCGCGAACGATGCGGCGGCGGCGCAAGCCGCGGCCGTGCAGGGAACCGCGGCGGCCGAAAAGGCGGTTTCGGACGCCTCGGCGGCGGACTCGGCCGCCGCGCAGACCAACGCGGCGGCGACGAAGGCCGATTCGCTCGCCGCCAACGCGATCGCGCAGGCCGGGGTCGCCGCGCAGAACTCCGCGGCAGCGCAAGCGACGGCGGCTCAGGCGAAGACCGACGCCGACAACGCGAAGGCGGCCGCGGAGGCCGCACAGACTGAGGCGGCGGGCGCGCAGTCCGACAGCGCGACCGCGACCGGGCAGGCGCTGGCCACCGCGCAGGCGGCCCAGGCCGCCGCGGCCGAGGCGGCCACCGTCGCCGCACCTGCCGATCAGGCCATTGACCTGGCCGCGCCGTATGCGGCCACCGACTCGGCGGCCGGGCTCGCCTCGCTCTCCTCCGAATCGGCCAAGACCATGGCGCAGCAGCAGGCTGACGTCGCGGCTGCCGAAGCGGCGCAGGCCGCATCACTGGCCGCCGCGGCGCAGGCAGCGGCGAACGCGGCCGCGGGCGACGCCAAGCTGGCCGCGCAGGCCGCGGCCGACGCCGCCTCCTCGGCCGCGAAGGCCGCCGCCTCGGCGTCCGCGGCAATGGCGTCGGCGGCTCAGGCCTCTGCGGATGCGCAGGCCACCAAGCAGTCCGATGACCGGATCCACGCGATGAACGCGCAGGCCCAGCTCGACGCGACCAACGCGCACGCGTCCGCACAGGCGGCTGGTGACTCTGCGGCCGCGGCCCGGGCCGCGGCGACCGCCAGCGAGACCGACGCCGCGGCGGCGCAGGCCGCGGCCGACTCGGCTTCGAGTGACGCCGGCGCCGCTCAGTCCGACGCGAACGCCGCCGCCGCGGACGCGGCCGATGCCAACACCGCCGCGAGCACCGCGCAGGCCGACGCGACGGCCGCGCAAGCCAGCGCAGCCGCGGCGGAACAGGCGGCGGCCGCCGCCGAGGCAGCCAACCGGGTCACCAGCCAGCAGGCCGGCCAGCCGCCGCTTGCCGCGTCCGACCAGGCGTTGCTGCTCGCGAACTGCGGTCAGACCTGCGTGGATCAGTACACCGCGGCGCAGGCACTGGCGGGCACAGACCTGGAGACGTTCATCATCGACAACGGCGGCCAGCTCCTGCTGGACGTCCTGGGCGTCACCGATATCGAGAACTGTTTCACCAAGGGCGACGTCGTGGCCTGCCTGTGGACCCTGGTCGACCTGATCCCGCTGGCGAAGCTGGCCAAGCTCGGCGACTTCGTGGCGAAGATCGCCGAGCTGGCCCCGAAGATCGCCAAGTTCATCGAGGACCTCAAGAAGGCCAAGCAGCTGCTGGAGCGGATGGCCGCGCTGCTGGAGACGCTGCGCAAGATCAAGGAGGCGTACGAGCTGGCCACCGCCGCCGAGGACGCCAGGTGCGCGAACCCGGACGACGACCCGAATCCCAGCCCCACCAACGCCGCGGGCAATATCAAGTACTGGGCGATGCAGCCCTTTGGTGACGGCACGCGGTGCCGGGCGACCGGTGTCGAGGGCGTCTTCGACAACACGATGACCGGAGTGAAGAAAGCGGCTCAGCGCATACCGGCCGGATTCGACGCCGGCAACCCGCTCGCCAACACCCGCGGCCACCTGATGGGCAAGCAGTTCGGCGGCTCGGCGAACAACCCGCGCAACTTCGTCGCCATGGGCGACAAGCTCAACAACATCGCCATGAACAAGGTCGAGACGCTCATCGTGGCCGGCGTCAAGGCCGCGCCGGCCGGACAGACGGTGGACTACAAGGTGGTGGCGATCTATCCCAACGCCTCGACGCCGATCCCGTCGGCCGTGAACCTCGTCGCCACCGGTGGCGGGCTCGACATCGACTGCACGCTCACCAACGAGGTGGTTCCGGTACCGAGCGGGAAGTGCGGCTGACGATGACCCACCTCGACCGGATCAAGTCGCGCGAGGCACATCTGGGGCGGCGAAGGGCACGCCAGGTGCGGCGGCTGCGTGTCCGCCATACTTAACCGGATCAGTCTCGGGTATCGCGGGACGCGCTGCATCAATGGAGGGGTACACGACATCATGAGCGCCACCGGCGACTTCCGTATCAGCGGCCTGCAATTCCCCGACGGCTTCACGTTCGGCGCCGCGAGCGCGGCCTACCAGATCGAGGGCGCCGCCACCGAAGACGGGCGCGGAGCGAGCATCTGGGACACCTTCAGCCACACTCCCGGCAAGGTCGCGAACGGCGACACCGGCGACGTCGCGGTCGAGTTCTACCACCGCGTCGACGAGGACCTCGACCTCATCAAAAGCCTGCATCTGTCCGCCTACCGTTTCTCGATCGCGTGGCCGCGCATCATCCCGGCCGGTATCGGCGAGGTCAACGAGGCCGGCCTGGCGTTCTACGAGAGGGTCGTCGACGGCTTGATCGCACGCGGCATCGACCCCGTGGTCACGCTCTACCACTGGGACCTGCCGCAGCCGCTTGAGGACCGCGGCGGCTGGACCAACCGCGAGACCAGCTACGCCTTCGCCCGGTACGCGCGAGTCGTGGGCGAGCGCCTCGGCGACCGCGTCGCGGTGTGGACCACGCTAAATGAGCCGTGGTGCTCGGCCTACCTCGGCTACGCGAGCGGCGAGCACGCGCCCGGCCACCGCAGCGAACTGGAGGCATTGCAGGCCGTGCACCACCTGAACCTCGCGCACGGCCTCGCGCTGATCGAACTGCGCGAGGTGGTCACCCGGCCGGACGCCAAGTTCTCGGTGACCAACTGCCTGGCGACCGCGTACGCCGCGGATCCCGCCAACCCCGAGGACGTGGACGCCAAGCGTCAGATCGAGGCGCTCCAGAACCGCGCGTTCACCGACCCGCAACTGCGCGGCTTCTACCCGCCGGACCTGCTGGAGGACACCAAGCACATCACCGACTGGTCGTTCGTGCGCGACGGCGACGTGCAGCTGATCAACCAGCCGATCGACATCTTGGGCATCAACTACTACTGCACAGGCACGGCGCGCCGCGGTCCGGAGCACTCGACCGAGGGCACGCCCTACCCGGGCGCGACGCGCGTCGAGGCCGTCGAGCAGCCCGGGCCGTACACGGACATGGGCTGGAACATCGCCCCGCACGGCCTCTACGACCTGCTCGTCGCGACGCACGAGGCGTACCCCGAGTTCGACATCATGATCATGGAGAACGGGGCGGCCTACCGCGACCAAGTCGTCGAGCACAACGGCGTCAAGCGCGTGCACGACCCCGAGCGCGTCGACTTCCTGCTGCGCCACTTCGCGGCGGCGCACCGCGCGATCAAGGCCGGCGTGCCGCTGACCGGCTACTTCGTCTGGTCGCTGATGGACAACTTCGAGTGGGCGTTCGGGTACGCCAAGCGTTTCGGCATCGTCCACGTCGACTACGAGACCCAGGAGCGCACCAAGAAGGACAGCGCACTCTGGTATGCGAATCTCGCCGAAACCGGCGTGATCCCCGAGCAGTTGGCCGGTGGCATCCTCAGCTCGCCAGGCCGAAACTGACCCGCGTCATCCCGGTTACGCCCCGGCATCGTCAACCGGTCGCGGCGCCATGTGGCCGGCCTCCCCGAACATCAGCCGCCATACGCTCCTCGTCGCCCGCGCAGGAACGGCGGCGGGGGCCGGGCGATGAGGACGGCGGTGCGACACATACGCGCCGAGCAGCATGATGAAGAGCATCGCCGAGAGCTGGCGGTCCCGGTTTCTGCCGTAGTGCCTGCGCAGGCTGGCTCGAAGCCCGCGCAGCTGAGTCGCGAGCGAGCCCAGAGTCGCGTCCCCGAGCGTCACGCTCGTGACCACCCCGTCCCGGCGGTCGGTCGCCAGGTCGTGGTGGTCGTCGATGAGTTGGAGCAGGTGCCCCAGTTCCATGACCAGTTCTGCCTCGGATCCGGCCAGCCCGGGACGCAACAGCGCGCACAGGGCTTGGACCGCGTAGCCACCCTTGCCCCAGGTGATGTGTCGCACGTCCGCCGCGGACGCACGCGGGTCTAGTTGCCGGCGGGATGCGGATTCGAAGTCGTGCAGACGCCCGACGATCGCGAAGAAGGGGTCCTCGCCGTCGCGTCCCAGCCGCTCGACTATGGCGCGGAACATGGCGCAAGCCAGAGCCTCCGGGCCGGACCGCGGCTCGAAGGGTCCGCCGCGAAACAGCTCGCCGAGGCGCTCGTCCAGATCGGCGCGGTAGAAATGGTCGAAGAGATCGTCGTAAACGCGGGTGAACGCTCCACCGAGCACCGAGAGCGAGACATCGAATTCGAGCCCTGCCATCGTGGTGTACGCGCGCAGCGCCAGGTTGACCCGGACGGCCGTGGCCAGCAGCGCTTGATACGTGTCCTGGCATAGTTCCGGATCCTCGGCGAGCGCCGTGTCGATCAGCGGTTTCACCACGGCGTCGAAGGCCCGGATCGCGCGGGGCGCATCACGACGCATGTAGCGCGCGATGCTCCCGAGGCCGATGGCCATGCCTGTGCAACGTGCCACGACAACCGCGTCATGGAATGCGCCACCCATGGGCAGTAGGCTAGTCACGAGCCGTGAGGCCCTGCCGGTTGGCTCTCCGGGTGAGGAGGGTGAAGGTGGCCGACTCCTCTGTTTCTTTATATCCAGCCAGTGAATCGAGACCCGACCTCGCCATCCCGTCGCGCCCGCAGACGCGTCCGGTCGCCATCCTGCGTATCGTTTTCGCGCAGGGCGAGCGGCGGACGCTCAAAGCCGTCATTACTTTAGCAGTGCTCGTAGTCGCGCGTTTCGCGGTGATTCCGAGTCTTCGCGGCTGGCTCGATCTCGCGGCCGTTGTGGCAGGCTGGTACCTGGCCGGCCGGTTGGCCGCCGGGCGCTGGTTTCGCGCGCGACAGCTCGAATTCGAGCCGCGCTGGCTGGAAGC
>Ga0134128_10011422_pt1 | contig 10618 bp, 15 predicted proteins | sample KB31754_FD_96462 | JGI IMG/M metagenome (GOLD analysis project Ga0134128, IMG submission 96462) | Terrestrial soil microbial communities with excess Nitrogen fertilizer from Kellogg Biological Station, Michigan, USA - KB3-175-4 | ecosystem: Environmental > Terrestrial > Soil > Unclassified ...
ACAGCGTGACATCGTGGGGAACCACGTTGCCTTAGTTGAGCGTGGCCGCGCCGGCCCGCGTTGTTCAATCCAAGATGAGGAACCGAAGATGAAAAAACGAACCTTTTGGGATCGTGTGATGACGGCCGTCAAGGCCCAGGACGCCAATGCCGTCAAGGAAGAGTTGGAGTCGAAAGACGCCGACGAAACCGAGGAGGAAAAGAAGGAGCGCGAGGCCAAGGAAGCCAAAACCGGCGACTCGCTGGCGAAGCTGACGGCCACCGTCGATTCGCTGGTCAAGGTCGTGGGGCGCCTGGTGAAGGATGCCAAGGCCAAGGACGACGACGAGGAAAAGAAGAAACTCGAAGCCGAGGACGACGATGACGGCGACGAGGACAAGGACGAAACCACCGACACCGTGCTGGAAGCCGAAGAGGCGAACAGCAACAAGGCAGCGGTCGGCAACGTGCTGTCCGGCGACTCCCTGAAGGCCGTCATCGCGCGCGCCGAGATTCTGGCGCCAGGCATCGCCATCCCCACCGGTGACGCGATCAAAGCCAAAGACGCCGCGTCCAAGGTGCAGCACAAGGCGCTGGAAACCGCCTATGCCACCGAGTCGGGCAAGGCCGCTATCGAGCCGTTCCTGGCCGGGCGCGAGCTCAAGGCCCTGACCGGCGATGCGCTGGCATCCGTGTTCACCGGCGCCGCAGAACTCATGCGCGCGCAAAACAATGACCGGGGCGCCCGCAAGACCTCGGCCACCCGCGACTTCGGCCCCGTCTCTGACGTGACCGCCATCAATGCCCGTAACCGGGATTTCTGGGCAAATCGTTCCGCCCGCTAACCTAGAGGAAACCTGAAATGACCGCATTTCTCTATCGCATGCCTTCGGGCATTCCGGGCGACGTAACCCGTCAGTCCCTGTCCACCATCGAAACGCAGATGCTCAACAGCAGCCTGCCCTTTCCGGGCTATGGCTTGCCGGGCAAGATCGCCTCTGGCGCCTTCGTGCCGATCACCACGGGTGACACCGCGGTGAGCGTGTACGGCCTGCTGGTGCGCCCCTTCCCCACGGAAGGCGCCAACGCCAGCGACCCGCTGGGCACCGGCGTGCCGCAAACCACCGGCGCCGCGAACATCCTGCGCCGCGGCTACATGAACGTCAAGGTCAACGCCGGCACCGCATCGCTGGGCAGCACGGTGTACATCCGTGTCGCCACGCCGTCGGGCGCCAAGGTGATCGGCGGCATCGAAGCCGTTTCCGACACGACCAACACGATTGCCATCACGGGCGCGTCCTTCATGGGTGCCGCCGACGCCTCGGGTAACGCCGAGATCGCGTTCAACATCTAACCGCCACCACATCACTGCCAACAGGCCGCCTTCGGGCGGCTTTTTCGTTTCTGGAGCATATATGTCTGCATACAACCACCGTGAGTTGACCGCCGTCGCGGCAGCCAGCCGCCTGAAATTTCAGGACGGCCTTTTGACCTTCGATGCCCGCACCATTGACAGTGCCGGCGCCTTCCTGATCGGCGAGCTCGAACGCCTCGACCCGCGCCTGCATGAGCCGCTCGCCGCCGTTACTTGGTCGCGTGACATCGATCTGCGCGAGGACGTGTCGATTGCCGACGAGTTCAGCGCCTTCACCAACAGTTCTTTCGCCTCGCCGAACGGCGTGAGCGGATCGAACAAGGCCTGGGTCGGCAAGGATGCCAACGCCATCCTGGGTGTGTCTCTGGACATCGGCAAGACCACCACGCCCTTGAGCCTGTGGGCCATGCAACTGGGCTGGACGCTACCCGAACTGGAGAGCGCGCAGAAACTGGGCCGCCCCGTCGATCAGCAAAAGTTCGCCGGCATGCAGCTCAAGTACCAGATGGACATCGATGAACAGGTGTACATCGGCGATACCGCGCTGGGCCTGACGGGCATGCTGAACCAGACGCTGATGAGCAACACGGCCAACGCCGTCACCGGCGCATGGACGGGCGGCACCACCACGCCGGCGCAGATTCTTGCCGATGTGAATGAGCTGCTGAACAGCGTCTGGGCTGCCAGCGGCTACGCCATCTGCCCTGACCGCCTGCTGCTGCCCCCGCTGCAATATGGCTACCTGGTGACCACGCTGGTTTCCACCGCAGGCAATATTTCCGTGCTGGAGTTCCTGCGCAACAACAGCTTGAGCAACAGCATCAACGGCCGTCCGCTGGATATCCAGCCGCTGAAATGGCTGACGGGCACGACGCGCGGTGGTCAAGGCCCCGGTGCTGCTGGCAAAGACCGCATGTACGCCTACAGCAAGGACCCGATGCGCATCCGCTTCCCGCTGGTGCCGCTGCAGCGCACGCCGCTGGAATACCGCGATCTGCGCCAGCTCACGACCTACTTTGGCCGGTTGGGCGCGGTGGAGTTGGTCTACCCGGAAACCGTGGGCGCGCGCGACGGCATCTGACATGCAAAGGCGCAGGGTCACCGTCGGTTTCATCCTCGTCACGACCGAGATCGAGCGCAAGTTCGAGCCCGGCGAGGTGATCGAGGGCGAACTGGCGGCGCATTGGTATGTGCGCGAGCACAGCGAGCCCATCCCTGCGCTTTTGGCGCAAAATGCCGAGTCCAAGCCCCGCAGGAAAGCCCCATGATTGCAGCAGGAGACCTTCGCGCAAACTTCCCCGAGTTTGCAGACAGCGCGTCCTATCCGGACGGGCAGATGCAATTCTGGCTGACGCTGGCCTACACGGTGCTGAATTCGGACGCTTGGGCCGATTACCTTGACCTCGGCGCACAGCTGTACACGGCGCACCACCTGGCCATCGGCATCAAGGATAAAAAGTCCGCCGCTGCCGGTGGAGTGCCGGGCGCCGTCACGGGACCACAAGCCTCCAAAACGGTGGACAAGGTGAGTGTGAGCTACAACACCGGGGCCGTGACGCTGGAAGGCGGCGGTTTCTGGAACGCGACCATGTACGGCATCCAGTTCTACCAACTGGCGCGCGTGGTCGGTGCCGGTGGTGTTCAGTTGTGAGCAGCGCCAGCGTCAAGCTCAAGGTGGATAACCTGCGTCGTTTTGTGCAGGGCATCAATGCGCTCACGCGCAAGGACGTGCTGGTGGGCGTCCCCGAGGACAAGGCGAATCGGGACGACGATGGCAACCACGTCGGCGAGGCGAACAACGCCATGCTGGCCTACATCCATGACAACGGCAGCCCGGCCGCGAACATCCCGGCGCGGCCCTTCATGCGCCCAGGCATCAAAGCGGTGTCTGACAAGCTGGAAACACGCCTCAAGAGCGCAGCGAATGCGGCCCTTGATGGCGACACCGGAAAGATAGAAACGCAGCTTGAGGCTGCGGGTTTGATCGCGCAAACCAGCATCAAGAAAGCAATCGGCGATGGCGACTTTGCACCGCTGGCGCCTTCGACCATCGCGGCCCGTGCGCGTGGCCGTCAGACCAAGTCCCAACGCGAGTCTGAGCAGGAATATGCTTCAATGGTCGGCAAAGGCGTCCCCGCTGAACTGGCACAGGCCGTGGCCGGTATCAAGCCGCTGGTGAACACCGGGCAGCTCAGGAACAGCATCAGTTACGTGGTGCGAGGCAAGTAAATGGCGTTGCTTGACGTTACCGAAGTCCTGCTTGATCCGGACTTCATGGATTCGACGCTGGTGTGCGAGCGCACGGTGCAGACGGTGGGCAATGACGGCATGGCCGTGAACACGCCGGCGCTGATGCCGTTCGCCGGTGTGGTCACCAGTAACCAGGGCGACATCCTGGAGCGCATTGCCACGGGTGAGCGCATCAAGGGCAACATCACCATTCACACCATGTTCGCGCTGCAGGACGGCAGCGCTGGCTTCACGGCGGACGTGGTGCAGTGGCGCGGTAAACGCTACACGGTCAGCAACGTCAACGATTACGAGCATTTCGGGCAGGGCTTCGTCTCTGCCAGTTGCGACATCATTCCACTCGCGGGCTAAATGGCAAACGACTCCTCCACCGGTGGTTACCTCCCACCGGCGGGGGCACCCGCGCCCGTTGAAGACGCCGCACTCGACGCGCTGTTGCAGCTTGTGGTTGTGGGCATCACAGGCCTGCCGGGCAACCTGGTGCGCCCGCGCTGGCAGCCGAACCCGCCCAAGCAGCCCGAACCATCGGTGAGCTGGTGCGCCATCGGCGTGACCGTCATCACGCCCGACGCCGGGCCGTACATCGAGCACGTCGCGGCGGTGAACGGCCAGGACAACCTGCAGCGCCACGAGACGATAGAGATTGCCTGCACCTTCTACGGCCCGCAGGCCGGCACGAATGCGGCGCTGCTGCGCGACGGCCTGAGCATTCCGCAAAACACCGAGACGCTGCAACTGCAGGGCATGGGCCTGGTGGAGTGCACGGGATTTCGCGGGTGCCTGAGCTGGTGAATCAGCAATGGATCAAGCGCTACGACATCGGCGTCGTGTTGCGCCGACAGGTCAAACGCAGTTACGGGATCCTGAACATCCTGAGCGCCAATCCGACCCTGATCTCCGACGAGATCGGGATCATTTCAAAACCTTGAGGAACCGACAATGGCAAACCTTGGACTTCCCGTCAGCAACATCGTCAACGTGCAGGTGGTCATGTCGCCCCTGGCGGCGGCCACCCGAAACTTTGGCTCCCTGCTGATTGCGGGCGACAGCAACGTCATCGACACCACGGAGCGGCTGCGCCTGTACAACACACTCGGGGCCGTCGCCTCCGACTTCGGACTGGCTGCGCCCGAGTATCAGGCGGCCGCGCTGTACTTCGGTCAGACCCCGCAGCCCTCCACGCTGTACGTCGGGCGCTGGGCCAAGATCGCCACCTCGGCCATGCTGCATGGCGGCCTCTTGTCGGTGGCGCAGCAGGCCATGTCGGCCTGGACCCCCATCACCACGGGCAGCTTTGCCGTCACCATCGACGGCGTGGTCAAGACGCTCTCGGCCTTGAGCTTTTCCGGTGCGACCAACCTGAACGGCGTGGCCAGCACCATCAGCACGGCGCTTGGTGCGGCCGGCACCTGCGTCTGGAATTCGGTTTACCAGCGCTTCGAGATCAGCAGCGCCACGACCGGCGCAGGGGTGGCGGCCAGCGGCAATATCACGCTCGCCACCAACCCGGCCAACAACGACACTGTGACCATCGGCGGCACCGCCGTCACGTTCGTCACCGCGGCGCCTGTCGGCAATCAGGTGCTGATCGGCGCCAGTGCCAACAACACCGCGGCGAACCTGCAGGCCTTCCTGGTGGCCTCGAATGACGTGAACATCGTCAAGGCCAAATACGCCACGGCCGGCGCCGTCACGACGGTGACATATGCCAGCGTCGGCACGGCCGGCAACGCCTTCACGCTGGCGAAAACCGGGACCAACGTGACCGTCTCCGGCGCGACCATCGCGGGCGGCGTGAACGCCTCCAGCATCAGCTACGCCACGGCCACCGGCTCCGGCCAGGACATCTCGGCGCAGCTCGGGCTGGTGACCGGAACCGCCTCCGTTCCGGCGCAGGGCGCGAACGCGGAAACCGCCGCGGCCGCCACCGCCGCCTTCGACAATATGTCGAACGACTGGTACGGCCTGTACTTCGCCGCGTCGGCAGCGCTGGCCGATGCCGACAACACCGCGGTGGCCGGCTACATCGAAGGCGCGAACACCTCGCGCATCTACGGCGTCACCACGCAGGGCGCGCTGGCGCTCGATCCCACCAGCCAGGCCGACATCGCCAGCCAACTCAAGGCGCTGGGCTACAAGCGCACGTTTGTGCAATACAGCAGCTCGAATGCCTTTGCGGCCGCTTCGATCTTTGGACGCGCCTTCACGGTGAATTTCAACGGCAGCAACACCACACTGACGATCAAGTTCAAGCAGGAACCCGGCGTGATCGCCGAGGTGCTGACCGCCAGCCAGGCTGCCGCGCTGAAGGCGAAAAACTGCAATGTGTTCGTGGCCTACAACAACGCCACGAACATCATTCAAGAGGGCACGATGGTGAACGGCTACTTCTTTGACGAAGTGCACGGCACCGACTGGCTGCAAAACGACGTGCAGACTGGCGTGTACAACCTGCTGTACACCAGCACCACAAAAATTCCGCAGACCGATGCCGGGGTCAATGTCATTCTCGCCACCGTGGCGCAAAGCTGCGAACGGGGTCGGGCGAATGGCTTGATCGCGCCCGGCGTGTGGAACGCCGCCGGCTTCGGCGCGTTGAACCAGGGAGACACCCTGGCCAAGGGCTACTACAACTACGCGCCGCCGGTGGCCACGCAAAGCCAGGCCGACCGCTCCGCGCGCAAGGCGCCCGTGATCCAGACCGCCATCAAACTGGCCGGCGCCATTCACTTCAGCAACGTGATCGTCAACGTCAACCGTTAAAGGATAAAAAATGGCTGTTTATAGTTTCATCGATGTCGTCGCCACCTTGGTCGGTCCCACTGGATTCCTGAACCTCGGTTATGGCGCTGGCGTGGCGGAAGAGGGCATCACCATCGAAATGGATGGCGATAAAAATACCATGATGATTGGTGCGGACGGCGAGGGCATGCACTCGCTGCACGCCGACAAGTCGGGCAAGGTCACGGTGCGCCTGCTGCAAACCTCGCCGCAGAATGCCAAGTTGCAGGCAATGTATGACGCGCAGACGCTATCGAGCGCGCTGCACGGGCAGAACCTGATCAGCATCAGCAACCCCGTCAGCGGCGACATGACCATTGCGCGCTCCTGCGCGTTCAAGAAAAAGCCGACCACCAACTATTCCAAGAATGGCAAGACGGTGGAGTGGGTCTTTGATGCCGTGAAAATCGACGCTGTGCTCGGCACGTACAACTAGCCATGGTTGAGTTCGAGATCAACGGCCAGCCCTACCGTATGGGCAAACTGGACGCGATGCGGCAGTTTCACCTGTCGCGCCGGCTCGCGCCCATCATCCCCACACTGATTCCCGTTTTCGTCAAGCTCTCGCGCGAGGGCGGACTGAATCAGGACCTGCCCGGCTTTGCCAGCGTGCTCGGGCCGTTTGCCGAGGGCCTGGCCGACATGAGCGACGAGGTCGGCGAGTACATCGTTAATACCTGTCTGTCGGTGGTGCAGCGCAGCGCCGGGCAGAACTGGACGAACGTCTGGAACGCGCAAGCCAAGGCCTGCATGTTCGATGACATGGACCTGGGCGTCATCATGCAGGTGGTCATGCGCGTGGTGCAGGACAGCCTGGGGCCTTTTATCAGCGGCATCCTTACCAGCCAGCAGGGTTAGCCGACACGATAAATGCCGACTGGTACACGTTGCCAGGTGGCGAAGACTGGCTGATGGCCCCCGTCATCGCGGGATTGTGCCGTTTTGAATCATTGAAAGACGGATCGCTTGACCTGGCCGACATCGCCCTGATGAATGATGCCCTGGCCGTGAAGGCCGATAACGAGGCGCTCGCCCGCGAACTCATGGAAAAGAACAATGGCAACTGAGACGATGCGCGACTATCTCGTGAGCCTTGGGTTCAAGGTTGACGAGGCCGGGCTGAAGAAGTTCACCAGCGGCATTGCGGGCGCTGCCAAGGGCGTGAGTCTGTTGGTGGCCGCCGTGGAAGGTGCCGCGCTGACCGTGGGCGCCGCCGTGGCCGCGTTTGCCTCGAACATGGAGGCGCTGTACTTCGCGGCGCAGCGCACCGGGGCCAGCGCAACCAACCTCAAGGCCTTCGAGAAGGCCGCGCAGAACATGGGCGCGGGCGCGGGCGAGGCGCTGCAATCGGTCGAGAGCCTGGCTAAGTGGATGCGCTACAACCCTGGCAGCGAGGGCTTTATTCAGTCGCTCGGGGTGCAAACGCGCGATGCGAACGGCAAGTTGCGCGACACGGTTGACATCACGGCAGACCTGGGTGATCAACTTGCAAAGATGCAGCCGTACATGGCGCATCAGTACGCCAGCATGCTCGGCATCAGCGACAACGTGATGCTGGCGATGCGCAACGGTGATTTCCGCAAGAACCTTGAGGAGCAAAAAAGGCTGCTGGCCGATGCGGGATTTCAAAAGGCCACGAAGGATGCGCATGAATTCGAGGTCAAGCTGCGCAACCTGAAAACTCGTATTGAGGCGGTGGGCGTCACCATCGGGAACAGCCTGATCGATGCGCTCGGCCCGCAGATGGAGCAGGCCGCAGACTGGTTCGACAAGAACGGTAAGCAGATCGGCCAGGTGGTCGCGGGAATAGCGAATTTCGTTTTGACCGCGGCGGGCATCATCACGCCGATACTGGCCACGATAGCCGAGGGCTGGAAGAATATTTACGGCTGGGTCAAGATCGCCGGGGATGCGATCAACAACCTGCTGCCGAAGAACTGGAGCGACAAGATCGGCAGGGGCACCGCGTGGCTGCTGGACAAGCTGGGCATCAAGAATCAGGTGGATAACCTGATGGGGTTGAACGGTGGCGATGCTGCACCTGTCGCCCCTGGAAAACCGGGGGTTGCAAGCACATCGTCAAGCCAGCAGGCCATGCAATACTTTGTCAGCCAAGGCTGGAGCAAAGAGCAGGCTGCTGGCATCGTGGCGAATCTGAACACGGAAAGCGGCCTCAAGGGCAATGCGGTGGGCGACAGCGGACGGGCCTACGGTATTGCCCAGTGGCATCCCGACCGGCAGGCCGAGTTTGCGAAATTTGCGGGCAAGGATATCCGCCAGTCAAGCGTGCAGGAGCAGATGGCGTTCGTGAATTACGAACTCACGCGCGGCGCCGAACGCAAGGCGGGCGCATTGCTTCGCGCCAGTAACAGCGCCGCGCAGGCTGGGCAGATCATGAGCCGGCAATACGAGCGCCCCTTGCGCGCCGATGCCGAGGCCGCAAAGCGCGGCGCAGCGGCGGTGCAGATCGCCCAAACCACAACCATCACCGTGCAAGGCGGCGATGCCCGCTCCACCGCGAATGCTGTGGCTGGTGAGCAATCGCGCGTGAACGACGCCATGACGCGCAACCTCGCGGGGGCAGTGTCGTGAGTTTCCTGACCATCACCCCCAAGGGCAACATCGGCGGCATTGATATTCAGGCCACGCTGGAGGAAGTCCACACCGACACGCTGCAGATCACCGAGCATCCGGTGGAGATCGGTGCGGCAGTGACTGACCATGCTTACAGCCGACCGTCGGAGGTGGTAATCCGCTGCGGCTGGTCGAACAGCTCCACCGATGCGCTGCTGGGCTCCATCACGTCGCTGTTCAGCGGTGGCGGCCTGTCCGGTGCCAGTTATGTAGACGGCGTGTATTCGCAGTTGCAAACGCTGCAGCAAAGTCGCGTGCCGTTCGACATCACAACGACCCGCAGGCAGTATCACAGCATGTTGATTGTGAGCCTGAACGTCACCACCGACAGCAAAACCAGCAATGTGCTGATGGTGACCGCGACGTGCCGGCAGATCATTCAGGTGGCGACGCAGGCCACGACGCTGCCCCCGCGCACCGACCAAGCGAACCCGGCCAGCACGGCGCAAGTGGAAAACGCGGGCGTGCAGCAGCCGCAGGCCGGCGCGACACCGTCGCCGGGCGGCGCGGCACCGGCGGGAATGTGGGGCGCTTGAATGGCAAACATCTACGTTATCCCGCTGCGCGCCACACCGCAGACCTTCAAGATCACGCTGGGCGGAATTGACTACCGGCTGACCTTGACCTACGTCAACTGTGACCAGGGCGGTTGGCTGCTGGATATCGCCGACGCCAACGCCAATCCCATCGTCTCGGGCATCCCTCTGGTGACCGGCGTGAACCTGCTGGCGCAGTACAAGCATTTCAACTTCGGCGGCGGCCTGTGGGTGCAGACCACGCAGAACCCGGACGCCGTGCCGACCTTCGACAACCTGGGCACCGATGCCCTGTTGTACTGGGTGACCTCATGACGGTGCAGTATCTGCGCAAGGCTAGCCGGATCGTCGGCGACAACAGCGGCAAGGATGGCAGCGCGCTCGACTTATCCGCCCTGCGCTTTTCGTTCGCCGTGCGCCGCGGCGACATCGAGACGCCGAACAGCGCCGATATTCGGGTCTACAACCTGAGCGACGCGACGGCCAAGAAAATCATGCAACTGCTGCCGACGCCTGAATTTACTCGCGTGGTGTTGCAGGCGGGGTATGACGGGAATTTCGGGGTGATCTTCGATGGCACCATCAAGCAGATTCGCCACGGGCGCGAGTCGCAGACCGACACCTACCTGGATATCTCGGCCGCGGACGGGGACAGTGCCTACAACTTCGCGGTCAGTGCGGTGTCGCTGGCGGCGGGATCGAAACCCGCCGATCACATCGCGGCCATCCTCGCCGACATGGCAAAGAAGGGCGTGAGTCGAGGTTACTCGCCTGACTTGCCGGGTAACCCGCTGCCGCGCGGCAAGGTAATTTACGGCATGAGCCGCGATGCGCTGCGCGGGGTGGCGAGGAACACTAGTTCAGCCTGGAGCATTCAGGACGGGAAAGTCGATTTTATTCCGTTGACCTCCTACAAGCCCGGCGAGGTGGCCGTGATCAATAGCACCACCGGCATGATTGGCCTGCCCGAGCAGACGCAAAACGGCATTCGGATCAAGACGCTGCTGAATCCGAATCTCAAGATCGGGCAGGCGGTGCAGATCAATAACGCGAGCGTTCAGCAG
>Ga0134128_10011424_pt1 | contig 10618 bp, 8 predicted proteins | sample KB31754_FD_96462 | JGI IMG/M metagenome (GOLD analysis project Ga0134128, IMG submission 96462) | Terrestrial soil microbial communities with excess Nitrogen fertilizer from Kellogg Biological Station, Michigan, USA - KB3-175-4 | ecosystem: Environmental > Terrestrial > Soil > Unclassified ...
AGAAAAACAATTTTACCGGTGGCAATATTCCTGGCTAAAGAGGCAACGCCCACGAGAGAATCGCGCTCGTACGCCAGCCACAGATACGGCTCCAGGTCTGCCGCATAGGTCCGGTGCAAGGCCAGCGCCCATTCATAGGTGTGAAATACCTGCGGAAATTCCGAGGCGAGAACAAGAGTATTCCATTGCCCCCGCAATGCCTCATCTTGCGGAATTTCACGATGAAGAACTAGCCGCAATCGGGTCTCCTGTTCATAAAACGGCTGCTGCCCTCATCCCGCCCTTGAAATATTCCCGCAACCGGTAATGAAATCCACAAAGATGCGCTTCAAACTCGGGGAGTGCCATCCCGCCACTCACGTGAATTCGAGGCAAGCTAAATGCATTTTGCCGATTCAAATCGCCGGGAACATTCAGAAAAGCCGCTTCATACCCGGCGCGTTTTCCCATCTCAATTTCGCGTGCCGTGACCGCCTCGCCGGTGCCGAAGGGATAGGCCAAAGCCCATATTCTTGTGCCAAGCGAGTGCTCGAGCGAGGTCCGGGCCTCGAAAATTTCTTTCCAGGCAAGCTCATCCGGCAACTGCGAAAGCATGGGATGAGCGAGCGTATGCGCGCCAAAACACACGCCGGCGTGCAGCAGTTGCAACATTTCCGTCTGTTCCATGAGCGCAAAGCGCGAACAGAAAGCTTTGCTCTGCATACGTGTCTCCAGCCATTCTTCCGGCAAACCCAATTGCCGCCTGATATTGTCCAGAAGCTGTTCGCGTCGCGCTGCGTCCCATGAAGATAATTTCCGAAGAAGAAGCAAATCGATTTTTCTTCTTTCCTCTACCGTGTGCGCCCCAGCACAAAGCGAAATCTCAGGAATGGCAAGGTTTATAGGTCCGGCAGCCGAGAGGACCATCAGGCGAAGCTCGTCATACCAAAGGATGGCATTCTTTCGCGATGGTTGTTGACCCATCACAAAACAGAGGCATGGCGCATCGAATTCCCTCAGAACGGGCACCATCTCGTCCAAAACATTTTTCAGGCCGTCATCACAAGTAAGCAAAACTGCGCGCGCCGGCATTTCCGCCTCGCCGGCGATCCATTCGCGAAAATGCTCAGGGCTGATGAGGGCGTAGTTCTTTTTCAAGAAGCATAGTTGTTTTCGGAACACATTTGCACCCACCATTACCCCGTCCAAGTCCGGATCAAGCGGCGTGTATCGGGCAGGAAGCACCCCGTGGTAGGTCAAAACCATAGGCGCTTCGCTCTTGCTTTTCAGAAATTTCGCCGACGAAAGGGCGGGATAAACCACCCGCTTCAATATGGGGCTTACAAATCTCATGGTTTTCTCAGCTCTGACTGAACTAATAATGCCCGTGGCTGGCGTGAATTGAAACGAGGGAACACGGTAAATGTTGCTGATGTGGATGCCCGTAGTGGCAGATCAGACTTGCGCGGCCATTCTCTCCCGCGGATTGCCCGAGAGCCAGTCCCGAAATGCAATAGCGTCTGGAGCGGATTGCAACCCCGCTTCCAATCGGGTATTGCGCAAGCGCGGAAGCATGCCCGGCATATCTTCCATCTCTGCGGGATGTTGCAAAACATGCCCGCCCCTATAGCGCGCAAATTGCTCTATGTATTCCGAGTAGGAATCGCCCAGCCAACTGCACAGGAAAACCGGGATTCCGCGCTCTGCGCATTCAATCGCAACTGTAGACTGGATGACGATTGCGCAACTCATGTTTTCCCAGAATTCATCCGTCATTGCTCCCGTCAAAACGATGCTGGCTTTTACCGATGCTTCTCTTCCGGGAACGTTTTTCAACAATTGCTGGAAGGTGCCGACGCTTTCGAACGGATGAAGCTTGAACACCATCTTCAACCCGCACCGTTCTGCAACATTCAAAAGGCGGGGCAATAAATCCCGATAAACCTGATCGGCCCTCCAATGCATTACGCTGAAGGGCTCGCTGAAAAAGACCAGCCATCGCCGTTTATTGTTCGTGAATTTCGCCGGAATTGGGACCGCTGGCCGCGGCGGCCCCGCAATGATCATGTTCGACGCCGGAACACGGCACAGGCGCCGCAAGTAGTCGTACTCCATTTCATTTTTTGCCAGGTAAACGTCTGCACTTTCGGCTTTTACCGCCTTCAGAGCGTCCAGCGCGCCGTGATGACAAGCCAGCGCCGGCACTTTGCGCCTTTGGGCCAGCAACAATGGAATACGCGTGTAGGGGTTGGAGTCGTCCGCTGAAAAGCAAGCGCTTGCTTCCACGCAAGCAAACAGGTTGTCCCATGCTTTCCGGATTGTCAGGCCCCAGCGCATAAAGGGCACAATGGGATCCAATTGGCCCAGCGCGATTGCTCCCCGCAATTCTTTGGAGCTGGCTGCAAGTTGCACCTTCAGGCGGCCCACCGCCTGCGTTAACCGGGCTAAACTTTTCTCAGGAGCTCCGCTGAAATATGGGTCAAGCGAAATTTGCGTAACATTGGCAGGTAAATGGCTGAGTTGCGCGTTGCTCCGCGCGCAAACGAGCAGGAATTTCTGCTCAGGCAAAAGCTTTGTGTAGGCAACCACCATCCGGGAAACATTGATATAGGCGGAAGGTAAAACAACAAATCTTCCGGGAAGCTTGGGTCTTAGAGCGATTCCGGCTCGAACAATATGATGCCGGTCGAATTTATCCCAGAGCACCTGCTGCAACTGCGCAGGATCTAGCTTTCTTGCCGCGCGGAGATAATGTTTCGCGCGATGAAGCAAACTCCCATTGTGTGGCTGCCCGGCAACCACATGAACGTCATGTCCGCAAAAATATTCGAGGGCGCGCGCTCTCCAATCAGGACGTGTTGTCCACAAATTACAGCGGCTGCCAAGTTCATTCGCGAGGCGCTCCAACAAGATTAGTTGCTGAAGCTGCGGCGCCAACGAGGGCAGAAATATTTCCCACCAATCAATTCCATGGTCATCCAGCAAAATGCCTGCGCCAGGCTGCAACAGATCCTTTGCCTTATATAAGTCGCGAATGCCTCCCGCGAAATCAAAAACGCTTTTGACCATGCATGAATTTCTGTTGGCGCACTCCTCATAGACCGCCGCCGGAGCGCGGGCGAAATCCACAATCAGGTCCCACTGAATTTTGGACGAAACTGGAATTGGATCTTCGGGATGGAGCAGCAGGACATTCATTTTGCTTTACGAGCTGCGCTCTCTGCCAGAAGGTCCCAGCGGAAAGGTGTACCACAGGAAATATCGGTGGCGGCAACCCGGCCCAGAATCTCGGGCAGGTGCCGAGTGTGCAGACCATCCGCTGGGCGGATAGAACGGACGTTTTCTTCTGTAAATAGCTCTCCCCGGCGAACATCTTTCACCACAAACAGAGATCGCCGGAACGCACGGCTACTATTTTCCTTTTCCGTAGCTCCGAAATGCACTTGGCCCAGAGCTTGTTCAGCCGTCCGCACCGCCTTGACCATCTCTCGAAACTCTTGTGGCTCTAGAGAAAAGTCGCTGTCCGGCCCTTTATGCGCCCGCGAGAGCGTGAGGTGTTTTTCAATGATGCAGGCGCCCAACGCAACCGAAGCGACCGGAACGGCAATATCCATCGTGTGATCTGAGAGTCCTACCGGGCACTGGAATCTTTGAGCAAGCTCGGGGATAGTACGCAGGTTCATTTCCTGCGCCGAAGCCGGATAAGAGCTTGTGCATTTGAGAAGAGCAACGTTTGCCTCGCCGGACCGGCTGGCAGCTTCGACCGCTTCTGAAATTTCTTCGATGGTCGCCATTCCTGTCGAGAGGATTATTGGTTTTCCTGTACGGGCGATTTTTTCAATCAAAGGAATGTCCACCAGCTCGGGCGAGGCCACTTTATAAGCGGGGACATTCATTTGCTCCAGGAAATCCACCGCCGTTCCATCAAAGGGAGAAGAAAACAGGTCCAAGCCCATCCCATTCGCAATACATTTTAGTTCCGGCTGCCATTCCCACGGCGTATGGGCCTCGGCATACAAATCATGCAGAGTCCGCCCGTCCCACAATGTTCCACCTTTGATTTGAAAAGATTCGCGGCTGCTGCGAATCGTGATGGTATCGGCAGTGTAGGTTTGCAGCTTAACCGCATCCGCGCCTGCTTCTTTGGCCGCATGGATGATGTTGACGGCCTGCTCGAAACTTTGATTATGGTTTGCCGAAAGCTCGGCAATGATGTAAACCGGTTCGCCGGGTCCGATTTTCCGGTTTCCTATAGAAAAACTTACCGGCGAAGGTTGCGCGCCTTTCCGCTGGAATTGAGTGACCGCCATTCTCTCGCATCATACCCACGGAAAATCCGCGCCGCAACGCGAGTTCCCACATGGTAACGAGGAAGGATTTTTTGGCAGCCAGCAACATGTATTACGGTACGCAGTGGAGGGACCGCTCCCGTTGTGCCAGCAAATTGCTGACGGGGCGCTTAGGGACGCTCCGGGTTGCGAAAATGATCTCTATCTGCCGCCTTGGAATTGTTAATGTGCCTGGCGTAATATGGCGGAGTATGTTCCGTTGCCGACAGCAATTCTGATATGACCGTACGCCGAGCTTTGCCATTGCAGACTTCCACTGATTTCACCGATACGATCACGCAGGCAAGCCTGCCATCAATTTCCCGCACAACCAGCTCGGGAACATTTTGGTCCCACATATTCTTGTTTGTCCGGCAGTTTCTGAAAAATCCCGTGATGCAAGGTTCTTTGGTCCCGAGTTCCCCATACCTGGTGAATGGCATGCTACGCCAGGTAGATTGGGAAAAAGCGCGCGTCCTGGTTGAATTCGGACCGGGGATCGGCACTCTCACGCGAGAGATTCTGCGTCGCATGCATCGCGACGCAATTCTTCTAACGGTTGAATTAAATGAGGATTTCGTCAATTTTTTGAAAAACGAGATTCCAGATCCGCGTTTACGCGTGGTCCATGGTTCCGCGGCGGGAGTATGCAAGATGCTGGCGGAGCTAAATTGTTCAAGCGCCGACTACATTATTTCCTGCCTGCCTTATGCGATTATGGGGCAAGCGGTCCGCAAAGAAATCATGCAGGAATCCCGCAAAGCATTGTCTCCGCGAGGCTCGCTGCTCATCTTTCAGTACACCAAAGCCGTTCTGCCGTATCTGCGTTCGAGCTTCAGCTCGGTTCAGCAGGAATTCGAGTTGCTGAATTTCCCGCCCGCTCTCATTTTCAATTGCACCCCGTAAACCTTCTTCCTGAAGAACATCTCCAGACTGTTTTTAAGGGCACTCCTGATCCATCAGCGTTCCTCCGCTTACGTTAGTAACTTGCAGTAACCACGCTATGCCCGTTAAACAGATTACGGCGGTCTGAGCTGCGCCCTTTCTACGCAGTTCTCCCAGCAAACATTATTATGATGCGCCCTGACGAGTTCATTTCAGTAATCCGATCGCAGTTTCATCAAGATCCTGAGCCATTTTTTCAAAATGAATTCGTTTTGGAATTGTTATTTTGGTTGGTCTCATTCGGATTAACACTGCTTTTCCTGAAATTCTGGCCGCATTGGCTCGAGAAAATTGAAAAGTGCGGCAAGCAATTCGCTCGGAAAAAAGGGCGCACCGTTGCCGTTATAGTATTTCTATCCCTCGGTTTACGCGTTGCCCTGCTACCTTTTGTTCCCATCCCAGAACCAGAAGTTCATGACGAATACAGTTATTTGTTACAGGCCGCAACCTTTGCATCTGGAAGGCTCACCAATCCAACTCCTGCCGGGTGGACTCATTTTGAAACCTTTCATGTGAACATGGTTCCGACTTATCAATCAATGTACCCCCCGGTCCAGGCTCTATTCCTTGCGGGGGCAGAAGTTTTGCATCTTCACCCCTGGTGGGGCGTCTGGTTCAGTGTTGGATTAATGTGCGGTACCGTCTGTTGGATGTTGCAAGGGTGGGTGCCTCCGCAATGGGCCCTGCTGGGCGGTTTATTTTGTGTAGTCAGGTTCTCAATCTTTAGTTATTGGATCAACTCTTATTTCGGCGGCGCAGTTGCAGCCGCCGGGGGTGCACTGGTCTTTGGGGCATTGCCACGCCTGAAGCAGGGATGGAAGCCACGCTACGGCATCATCTTGGCCATCGGACTTGGCCTTATGGCCAATACGCGCGCCTATGAAGGTTTTGTCTTCAGCGTTCCGGCGATCATTGCTCTTCTATGGTGGTTTTTCTCCGCTCACAAACGCCACAAGGCCAAGCTAACAGCGCTGATTCCAGGAGTCGCGGTGCTGTTGCTAATTGCAGCAGGAATGGGATATTACAATTGGCGGAATACCGGCAATCCGCTGCTTCTTCCCTACGTTGTTAACCAGAGGCAATACCACATCACCAAGCCTTTTATCTGGCAGGCACGCTATCCCATACCCAATTACCGCCATCAGATGATGCGCACTTTTTATGTTTACCACGAACTTCCCGATTACCTGAGCAGGCGCACCCCCGGATTTTACTGGGGCAATGCCTGCCTCAAATTTGAGGTCTATTACGACTTTTTTGTTTGGCCATTGCTGATTCCTTTCATATTCGCTTTCTGGGCGATGATGAAAAGCCGGAGAATGCAATTGGTTCCTATCACTCTCCTGGTAACGCTTGCAGGCCTCTTGCTCGAACAGTGGCCTCCCGAAGGTCATTACGCAGCTCCCATCCTCACGGTTGTCACCATTGCAGTGTTATATGCGCTTCGCCTTCTTTGGATTTGGAAACCGAGGCAAATACAACTTGGTCCAATGCTGGTTCGCAGCGTCGTTATTCTTGTGTTCCTTTGGTCATTGGCAGAAACAGGAAAGATGATGTATGACCCGTATGACCTTTATTCATTCGCAGAGCTCAAAGGGCCTGTCCATGCGATATGGACACCCGTAAACCTCGAGAGATCACGTATCCAGGCGCAACTTGAGCACACGCCCGGACAGCACATTATATTTGTGCATTTTCATGGGAGAGAATTGCCGGGCATCTTTTGGATATTCAACGATCCTGATATCTCCCATTCCAAAATCATTTGGACATACGATATGGGGGAAGAGGCCAATCAGGAACTCATACGTCTCTATCCCAACCGCCATCTCTGGATTGTGGACAAAAATAATTTTCTTGAACCGGTACTTCCCTATCACCATTCCGACCATGTTGCCGAAACGATTATTGCGAAGGGTGTCCCTTATGAATAAAACAAAACAAGCCATCATCATTGGCGCAGGCCCTGGAGGCTTGACCGCAGCTTACGAACTGCTCACCCGCAGCGACGTTGTTCCGGTTGTGCTCGAGAAGAGCACTTACATGGGTGGAATTTCCCGGACCGTCAACTACAAAGGGAACCGCATTGACATCGGAGGACACCGCTTCTTTTCCAAAAGTGACCGCGTAATGGATTGGTGGCTGGAACATCTGCCGCTCGAAACATCCGCCGCGCAGGCGACCCATATTAGCTATCATCAGCAGAGCCGCGAATTGAAAGCCGCCGCTCCCTCCAGCGCTTCAACTCTTGCCAGCGAGCAGACCATGCTGGTGCGACCGCGGAAATCTCGCATTTACTATCTTCGAAAGTTATTTGATTACCCTATTCGACTGAGTATCCAAACGCTTTCAAATCTTGGGATTCTTCGTAGTATCCGGATCATTCTGAGCTATTTTCGCAGTGCGCTCATGCCCATCCGGAAAGTGGCCAATCTGGAGCAGTTCTTCATCAACCGCTTCGGCCGTGAGTTGTACCTCACCTTTTTCAAGTCCTATACAGAAAAGGTCTGGGGCGTACGTTGTGATGAAATCAGCGCGGAATGGGGAGAACAAAGGATCAAGGGCCTTTCCATCCGTAAAACCATCACGCACATGGTGAAAAGCCTCTTCCGCAAAACTACCGGCATTACGCAGAAGAACACAGAGACTTCTTTGATTGAGCAGTTTATGTATCCCAAGTATGGCCCTGGGCAGATGTGGGAGACCGTCGCCCAAAAGGTTATAGGAAAGGGCGGCACAATCATCACCAACTTTGAAGTCCGGCGCATCGTTTCTGACGGCACAAAAATTACTGCGGTCGCCGGCGTAGATGAAAATGGTAAATGGCACGAATTTGCTGGAGATTATTTCTTTTCCACCATGCCGATTCAGGAATTGATCCGCTCCCTGAACATCGCGATCCCCACAAACGTTAAAGAAGTAAGCGATGGCCTGATGTACCGGGATTTCATTACCGTGGGACTTCTGTTGAAACGCCTCAAACTCGCCAACCGCGACGCAGCGCGCAAGTTGATTGACGACAATTGGATCTACATTCAGGAACCTGACGTTCTCGTGGGCCGCCTGCAAATCTTTAATAATTGGAGCCCGCACCTGGTTGCCTCCCAGGATACGGTCTGGATTGGCGCCGAGTATTTCTGTTACGAATCCGACGATTTGTGGAAGAAAAGTGAAGCGGACATGGCAGCATTTGCCATTCAAGAATTGCAAAAAATCGGGATCATTGATGCGGCTGATGTTCTTGATTCCACCGTGCTCAAAATGCCCAAAACATATCCGGCATATTTCGGCACCTACGACCGTTTTGATGAGATCCGCAAATTCCTGGACAGCTTCGCTAATCTCTTTCTGATCGGCCGCAACGGAATGCATAAATACAACAATCAGGACCATTCCATGCTTACGGCCATGGTTTCTGTGGATAACATTCTGGCCGGGCGCATTGAAAAAGACGCAATCTGGGCCGTCAACACCGAGATGGAATATCACGAAGCGAAACGCGAGGACGTAACATCGGGATCCAGTAAACGTCCCTTACAGCCCGAGACTGTGGAGGTCAAACCAGCGACCAAAGCCGCAGGAGCGGGACGGTAGCTAAACCCCAAACGATAAAGAGATGGCAGAGTTCCTCATTACCGGAGGTTCGGGCTTCTTTGGCGGAATTTTGAAGCGCGCACTGCTTGACTGCGGCCATAATTGCGTAAGCATTGATTTGCAGCCCGACTCGGACCATCATTCCCGCCTGAAAAGCATTCAGGGAGACATTCGAAACGAAGCGCTTATAACCAAAACTTTTGAAACATACAAATTTGATGCTGTATTCCATTGCGCTGCGATCCTCGCCCATGGCGCGCATGTAGACGAACAATTTCTCTGGTCTTCAAACGTAGACGGCACCAGAAATGTTGCCGAGGCATGTCGTCGCTCCGGAGTTAAAAAGCTAATATTCACCAGTACCAACTGCCTATGGGCAGAAAATTTGCATCGGCCCATCGCGGAGGACGAGCTTCCCCAACCCGTTGAAATTTACGGGCGTTCCAAACTTGAAGGAGAGAGGGTATTAGACCTCTATAAGCAATATTTAGACGTAATTATCTTGCGGTGCCCAACCATTATTGATACCGGTCGCCTGGGACTACTTTCCATTCTTTTTGAGTTCATTCAGGACAATAAGTGCGTATGGGTTGTGGGATCGGGAGAAAACAAATATCAATTCATTTATGCGGGAGACTTGGTTAAAGCGTGCCTGCTTGCAGTCGAGAGTCGCTGTGGATCGCAGCTGCTGCATATCGGTTCGGACCATGTGAAGAGCCTTCGGGACGTTTATAGCCATGTCATTAATGCGGCCGGCAGTTCTTCCCGAGTGGCTTCACTGCCCCAAAAACCGGCCATTGTGGCTATGAAGCTTGCTCATAAGCTAAAAATTTCGCCACTCGGGCCTTACCACTACAAGATGATTGCTGAAGATTTTATTTTCGATACAAAGAAAATCAAGTCTGTCCTGGGATGGCAGCCCACCATGACCAACGAACAGATGCTCGAACGAGCATATTTTTACTACGCCCAGAATTGGCGGGAAATTTCGCAGAGAAAAGGTGTTTCCGCGCACCGTAAATCCTCTCCCATGGGCGTGATACGCCTTCTGAAATGGATCTCATGAGCTCATCAATTGTAGACATCGCGCGCCCCATCGAAACCAATCAGGCGGCGTGGGAGACCAAAATTAAGACCGGGCCAAGCATCGGTAACAACGGCATGGGGAAGCAGAAACTTCTGGGCCTCTCTCTACCTGAGTGGAGTGTGCTCGCGTTATTTTCTGGTATTGCTACTCTAACGGTTTCTTTCCATGAACCTTGGGCTGACGAAGCGCAAGCCTGGCTCATTGCGCGCGACCTTCCATTTGGGAAAATGCTTCTGCAAGTGAAATATGAGGGATCTCCGCCGTTATGGCATGCTCTGCTCTGGCTCGTCTGCCGATTGCACATGCCTTATTCCCATATCGGATGGGTTTCCACTGGGGTAATGATTGCGGCAATTTACCTTTGGCTCCGATATGCTCCCTTACCGGTATGGTTACGTTTTATCGCTCCATTTACTTTCTTTTTGCAGTATCAACATTCGGTAGTGGCAAGAAGTTACTGTCTTACCACTTTTCTTGCATTCGCCTCTGTTGTTATTTGGCGCAGCAGCAAACGATCACTGGTGTTACTTGGATTTCTGCTCGCCCTGATGTGCCAAACCAATTTATATGGATTTGTGCTGGCAGGTTCATTGACAGCATATTTCTGGCTAGAGCTCTTTTTGCATGATCGCAAGGCTCCATCACGACGAGAACGCACTGAACTTTGGGTCGCGACAATCATGAT
>Ga0134128_10011425_pt1 | contig 10617 bp, 6 predicted proteins | sample KB31754_FD_96462 | JGI IMG/M metagenome (GOLD analysis project Ga0134128, IMG submission 96462) | Terrestrial soil microbial communities with excess Nitrogen fertilizer from Kellogg Biological Station, Michigan, USA - KB3-175-4 | ecosystem: Environmental > Terrestrial > Soil > Unclassified ...
CACATCACCGCGATCAGCGGCGCGATCTTGGCCGATGGCGACACGCTGCGGATCCAGCAATTCACCGGCAGAGCGGGCGACGGCACGCTCGCCATCAGCGGCACCGTCGGCGTCGCGGCGCCGATGCCGATCAATCTCACGATCGCCGCGCGCGATGCGCGGCCGCTCGCCAGCGATCTTCTTAGCGCGACAATGGACGCGACTCTCACCGTGACGGGCGAAGTCGCGGGTGATCTCGCGGTGGCGGGGCGCATCCATGTCGCCCGCGCCAATATCCAGATCCCCGACAAATTCCCGCAAAGTGTCGCCGTGCTCGAGGTGCGCCGCCCCGGCCAGAAGCCGCCGCCGCCCCCGGCGCCGAACCCGCCGATCGCGCTCAACCTCGCGATCGACGCGCCGGAGCAAGTCTTCGTGCGCGGGCATGGGCTCGATGCCGAGATGGCCGGCCAATTGCGCCTGGGCGGCACGGCGGCGGCGCCGCAGATCGCGGGCGGCTTCGATCTTCGTCACGGCACCTTCAGCCTCGCCGGCCAAACGCTCAACTTCACGAAAGGCCGGGTCGCCTTCGACGGCCAGGGGCTGCAAGCAAAGCTCGATCCGACGATCAACTTCGTCGCCGAAACGACGGCGAACAGCATCACGGCGACACTTACCATCACGGGCTATGCGGATCAGCCGAAGATCCGCCTCTCCTCGACCCCGGACCTGCCGCAGGACGAAATCCTGGCGCAGCTTCTCTTTGGCCAGAGCGTGAAGCAGCTCTCGCCGTTTCAGGTGGTCCAGATCGCGCAGGCTTTGGCAGCGCTCACCGGCGTCGGCGGCGGTGGCGATCCGCTCGCCAGCGTGCGCAAAGGGTTGGGACTCGATCGGCTCTCGGTCGGTGCCGCCTCCGGCACTAGTCCCGGTGCCACGGTCGAGGCCGGGAAATATGTCGCGAACGGCATTTATGTCGGAACGAAACAAGGCACGTCCGGCGGCACGTCAGCCCAGGTCCAGATCGACCTCACGAAACATCTGAAGCTCCAAACCCAACTCGGCACGGGCGGCGCGCCGGCGACCGGAAGCGCGGTCTCGCCCGACAACGATCCGGGCAGCAACATCGGGCTCACTTATCAATTCGAGTACTGAGCGCCACCGCTGCTTTTGACGCGGTGCAGCATCTTTACCTGCCCCCGGTTCCGGCCTATGCCTAGGTGGTCGTTGGCTGCCACTCGCGTGAGAGCGTTTTTCCGACATGAACATCCATGAGTATCAGGCGAAAAGCCTGCTGCAGAAATTCGGCGTGGCCGTGCCGAAGGGCGGCGTTGCCTATACGCCGCAAGAAGCCGAGAAAGTCGCCAAGGGCCTCGCCGGTCCGGTCTATGTCGTGAAGGCGCAAATCCATGCCGGCGGGCGCGGCGCCGGGCATTTTGCCGACAATCCCTCAGGCAAGGGCGGCGTGCGCGTCGTCAAATCGATCGCAGATGTCGCAAAGTCCGCGGCCGAGATGCTCGGCCATGTTCTGGTGACCAAGCAGACGGGTCCCAAAGGCCGCGAAGTCAAGCGGATCTATGTCGAGGAAGGCTGCGATATCAAACGCGAACTCTATCTCGGCATGCTGATCGATCGCAAAACCTCGCGGATCACAGTGATGGCGTCGACTGAAGGCGGCATGGAGATCGAGGAAGTCGCGGCCAAGCACCCGGAAAAGATTCTCCGCATCGCCATCGATCCGGTCACCGGCATGCAAGGCTTTCATGCGCGCGAGCTCGCTTTCGGGCTCGGCCTCGAAGGCAAGCAGATCGCCGCCGCGACCCAACTCATGCTCGGCATGTACAAGGCTTTCATCAGCCTCGATGCCTCGATCGTCGAGATCAATCCGCTGGTCGTGACCGGCGCCGGCGAGGTGATCGCGCTCGATGCAAAAATGAATTTTGACGACAACGCGCTCTTCCGCCATCCCGACGTTGAAGAGATGCGCGATGAAGCCGAGGAAGACCCGACCGAGCTCGAAGCCGCCAAGCATCAGCTCAATTACGTCAAGCTCGACGGCAACATTGGCTGCATGGTCAATGGCGCCGGCCTCGCCATGGCGACGATGGACATCATCAAGCTCTACGGCGCGAGCCCCGCGAACTTCCTGGATGTCGGCGGCGGCGCGACGAAGGAGCGTGTCACCGCGGCGTTCAAACTCATCCTTTCCGACGCGCATGTCGAAGGCATTCTCGTCAATATCTTCGGCGGCATCATGCGCTGCGACGTGATTGCCGAGGGCATCGTCGCCGCAGCGCGCGAAGTCAGCCTGCACGTGCCGCTGGTGGTGCGTCTGGAAGGCACGAATGTGAAGCTCGGCAAGGAGATCCTTGCGAAATCGGGTCTGCCGATTCTTTCCGCGGACGATCTCGCCGACGCGGCGGCCAAGATCACCAAAGCGGTGAAGGAGGCCGCCTGATGTCGGTCCTCGTCAATCGCGATACCAAGGTCATCTGCCAGGGCTTCACCGGCGCCCAAGGCACATTCCATTCCGAGCAGGCGATCGCCTACGGCACCAAGATGATGGGCGGCGTCACGCCCGGCAAAGGCGGAACGAAGCATCTCGATCTGCCCGTCTTCGACACGGTGAACGAGGCGGTGGCGAAGACCGGCGCCAATGCGAGCGTGATCTATGTGCCGCCGCCCTTTGCCGCGGAGGCGATCCTTGAGGCGATCGACGCCGAGCTGCCGCTGGTCGTCTGCATCACCGAAGGCATTCCGGTCATCGACATGGTAACGGTGAAGCGCGCGCTGACCGGCTCGAAGAGCCGGCTGATCGGCCCAAACTGCCCCGGCGTCATCACGCCCGATGAATGCAAGATCGGCATCATGCCGGGTCACATCCACAAGAAGGGCCACGTCGGCATCGTCTCGCGGTCGGGCACACTGACCTATGAAGCGGTGGCCCAGACCACGGCCGCGGGACTCGGCCAATCGAGCTGCGTCGGCATTGGCGGCGACCCGGTCAACGGCACGAATTTCATCGACGTGCTGGAGATGTTCCTCGCCGATCCCGAAACCGAATCCATCATCATGATCGGTGAGATCGGCGGCACGGCCGAAGAGGACGCCGCCGACATGATCAAGCGCAACAAGGTCAAGAAGCCGATGGTCGGCTTCATTGCCGGGGCCACGGCGCCGCCCGGCCGCCGCATGGGCCATGCCGGCGCGATCGTCTCGGGCGGCAGCGGCACCGCCGCCGGCAAGATGGAAGCGATGCGAAGCGCCGGCATCACCGTTGCGGATTCGCCTGCGGCCTTGGGCTCGACCATGGCGCAGCGCCTCAAGGGCTAAGCCCAAGCGTTTCCTAGACGGGGCGGGCTTTGCCCACGATTTGTGGGCGGCCAATTCCCACGAACTCTTGTGTCCCCGATGGTTGAGTTTCAACCGGCGGCGGTCCTAACTTGCCTGTTGCTAACCGAGCCGCCCGCACCGAATCCATGAGCCAAACAGCGCAAACCACGACACGGCGTATTCATCCCGGCGCAGGCCGGCGGCGTGGTCGCGACCAGCCGAAGGGCCGGCAGGTCGATCAGCAATCCCTGAACGAGGTTCAGGCACTTCTCGGTGAGCAGCCGCGCCGCCGCGACCTGTTGATCGAATTCCTTCATCTGCTGCAGGATAAATATCATTGCCTCCATGCGCGCCATCTCGCCGCGCTCGCGGCGGAGATGAACCTCGCGCTGGTCGAAGTCTATGAGGTCGCGTCCTTCTACGCGCATTTCGACATTGTGATGGACGACGAGACGCCGCCACCCGAATTGACCGTGCGCGTCTGCGACAGTCTCACTTGCGAATTGCTCGGCGCGCAACAGCTGCTCGCGCAATTGCCGGGCAAGCTCGGCGCGAAGGTCCGCGTCGTGCGTGCGCCTTGCATGGGCGGCTGCCACAACGCGCCGGTCGTCGCCATCGGTCATGCGCTGCACGAGCACGCGACGATCGACACCGTCACAGGCGCCGTCGCCAAGGGCGAGACCCATCCGCATCTACCCGCTTATCCGGATCTCGCCGCTTATCGCGCGCAAGGCGGCTACAAGCTGCTTGAGGCTTGCATCTCGGGCAAGATGACGCGCGATGCGCTCTTGAAGCTGCTCGACGACGCGCAGCTCCGCGGTCTCGGCGGCGCGGGTTTCCCAACCGGCCGCAAATGGCGCGCGGTGTTGGCAGAACCGAAGCCGCGGCTGATGGCGGTCAACGCCGATGAAGGCGAGCCCGGCACCTTCAAGGATCGCTATTACCTCGAGATCGATCCGCATCGCGTCTTGGAAGGCATGCTGATAGGCGCGTGGATGGTCGAGGCGCCTGATACTTACTTCTACCTGCGCGACGAATACCCGCAGATCCGCGAGGCGCTGACGATCGAGATCGCCGAGCTCGAAGCCGCGGGCCTGTCGCGCCACACCAAAATTCATCTCCGTCGCGGCGCCGGCGCGTATATCTGCGGCGAGGAATCGGCGATGCTCGAAAGTATCGAGGGCAAGCGCGGCCTGCCGCGCCATAAGCCGCCTTATCCCTCGCAAGTCGGGCTGTTCGGCCGGCCGACGCTGATCAACAATGTCGAGACGCTGTATTGGCTGCGCGATGTCGTCGAGCGCGGCGGCGAGTGGTTCGTCAATCAGGGCCGGCGCGGCCGCAAAGGCCCGCGCAGCTTCTCGGTCTCGGGCCGCGTGAAATCGCCGGGCGTGAAGCTGGCTCCGGCCGGCATTACCGTGAGCGAGCTGATTGACGAATTCTGCGGTGGCATGGCCGATGGCCACGTCTTCAAGGGCTATCTCCCGGGCGGCGCCTCCGGTGGCATCCTGCCGGCCTCGATGGCCGATCTGCCATTGGATTTCGGCACGCTCGAGCCGCACGGCGCGCTCATTGGGTCGGCCGCGGTTGTCGTCCTCTCCGACAAGGACGATATGAAACAGGTCGCGCTCAATCTTTTGCGCTTCTTCGAAGATGAGAGCTGCGGCCAATGCACGCCATGCCGCGTTGGCACCGAAAAGGCCGTGCGATTGTTAAAGGCAAAGAAGTGGGATAGTGCGCTCTTGGCCGATCTCGCCTGGGTGATGACCGATAGCTCGATCTGTGGCTTGGGTCAGGCGGCGATGAATCCGGTCAAGCTGGTTCTGAAGTACTTTCCCGAGGATGTGTCATGAGCGACGGATCGGGCGTGTTACCGCAAGGCGCGAAATTCTTCCTCGACGGCGTCGAGATCGAAGCCTTGCCGGGGGAGACGATCTGGGAGGTCGCGCATCGCCACCAGACCGACTTGCCGCATCTCTGCTACGCGCCGGAGCCGGGCTACCGTCCCGACGGCAATTGCCGCGCCTGCATGGTCGAGATCGACGGCGAGCGCGCGCTTGCCGCGTCATGCATCCGCCGACCGAGCGCGGGGATGAAGGTCAGGACGAAGAGCGTACGCGCCCTCACCAATCGCAAGCTCGTGTTCGAGCTGCTCGTCGCGGATCAGCCGGCGCGGGCGACGACGCATGATCCGGAGTCGAAATTCTGGGCGCATGCGGATCGCGTCGGCATCGCGGCGAGCCGCTTCCCGGCGCGCGAGCAGCCGGTGCCCGACCGCTCGCATCCGGCGATGGCCGTCCATCTCGATGCCTGCATTCAATGCAATCTTTGCGTCCGCGCCTGCCGCGAGGTGCAGGTCAACGATGTAATTGGCATGGCGGCGCGCGGGCCCGGCGCGAAGATCGTCTTCGATTTCGACGATCCCATGGGCAACAGCACGTGCGTCGCCTGCGGCGAATGCGTGCAGGCCTGCCCGACCGGTGCACTGCTGCCTGCGACCATGGTCGATGCGCAAGGCGCCCCGCAGCCGCAGCCCGACCGGCATGTCGACAGTGTCTGCCCCTATTGCGGTGTTGGCTGCCAGATCACCTATAAAATCCGCGACGACAAGATCGTCGCAGTGACGGGCCGCAACGGCCCCTCGAACGAGCAGCGACTCTGCGTCAAGGGCCGCTTCGGCTTCGATTACATCACCCATCGCGATCGGCTGATGGTGCCGCTCATCCGCAAGGATGGCGTGCCGAAGAATGCCGATGACGACATCGATCCATCCAATCCGTGGACGCATTTCCGCGAGGCGAGCTGGGAAGAGGCGCTCGATCGCGCCGCGGCGGGCTTCAAGAAAATCCGCGACGCGCAGGGCGGCGATGCGCTCGCCGGCTTCGGCTCGGCCAAGGGCTCGAACGAAGAAGCTTATCTCTTTCAGAAGTTGGTGCGCACCGGCTTTCGCACCAACAATGTCGATCACTGCACGAGGCTTTGCCACGCCTCATCGGTGGCGGCGCTGATGGAAGGCATCGGCTCGGGCGCGGTGACGGCGCCGTTCAATGCGGCGAAAGAGGCCGAAGTTATCATCGTCATCGGCGCCAATCCGACCGAGAATCATCCGGTCGCCGCGACCTATTTCAAGCAGGCGGCGAAGCGCGGCGCGACGCTTGTCGTGGCGGACCCGCGCGGCCAGACCCTGAAGCGGCATGCGACCCATATGTTGCAATTCAAGCCGGGGCAGGACGTAGCGATGCTCTCGGCGATGATCCACACGATCATCTACGAAGACCTTTACGATAAGCAATACGTCCAGGCGCACACGGACGATTTCGAAGCGGTGAAGGAAAGCGTCAAGGATCGCACGCCCGAAGCGATGGCCGCGCGCTGCGGCATCGATGCCGAGACGCTGAAGACCGTGGCGCGCAAATATGCCCGCGCCGAAACCGCGATCATCTTCTGGGGAATGGGCATCTCGCAGCATGTCCATGGCACCGACAATGCGCGCTGTCTCATTGCCTTGGCGATGATCACCGGCCAGGTCGGTCGGCCCGGCACCGGGCTCCATCCGCTGCGCGGGCAGAATAATGTCCAGGGCGCTTCGGATGTCGGGCTCATCCCAATGTTCTATCCCGATTACCGCAAGGTTGATGACGTCGAGATGCGCCGCATCTACGAGGAGCTCTGGGGCGCGGCGGCGGATCTGAAGCGCGGCCTCACGGTGGTCGAAACCATGACGGCGATCCATGCGGGCCAGGTCCGCGGCATGTACATTATGGGCGAAAATCCAGCGATGTCGGACCCGGATGTCGAGCATGCGCGCGAGGCGCTCGCAAAGCTCGAGTACCTCGTTGTCCAGGATCTATTCCTCACCGAGACGGCGCGCTTCGCCGATGTCGTCCTGCCGGCTTCGGCGTGGCCGGAAAAAGACGGCACGGTGACCAATACCAATCGCCAGGTGCAGCGCGGCCGCACCGCGCTGCCGCTTCCCGGGGACACGCGCCAGGATCTTTGGATCATCCAGGAGATCGCGCGCCGTATCGGCCTCAATTGGAATTACAACGGTCCCGGCGAGGTCTTTGCCGAAATGAAGAAGGCCATGCCCTCGCTCGACAACATCACATGGGAGCGGGTCGAGCGCGAAAGCTCGGTTACCTATCCTTGCGATGCGCCCGACAAGCCCGGCAACGAGATCGTCTTCGGCGAAGGCTTCCCGACGCCGAACGGGCACGCCAAGCTGGTCGCGGTCGGCCTCGTGCCGCCGGCCGAAGAACCGGACGAGCAGTATCCGATGGTGCTCACCACCGGCCGCCAGCTCGAGCATTGGCATACCGGCGCGATGACGCGCCGTGCCAGCGTGCTCGACGAACTCGAGCCTGAGGCCGTCGCATCCTTCGCGCCTTCCGATCTGTGGCATATGGGCGTGAAGCCCGGCGATCCGATTCGCGTCGCCACACGCCGCGGCGCCATCGAATTAAAGGCGCGCGGCGACAGTGCCGTGCCGCCGGGCATGGTGTTTATCCCATTCTGCTACGCGGAAGCAGCGGCGAATATGCTGACCAACCCGCAGCTCGATCCCTTCGGCAAGATTCCCGAATTTAAATTCTGCGCCGCGCGGGTGGAAAAGCTCGCCTAGCGTTTTTCCGCGCGGGTCAGCAGATCAAGCGAGGCCCTCTTCCGTGGCCGCGATTTCAGCCGAGCTGATGTGGTGCGCGTGGCGCCACGGCTTCAGGACGAAAAGCGCCAAGGCCGCGACGACGAGATTGGCGATGGACGCTACCACGAACACCGCGTGCCAGCTTCCCGTCGCTGCCTGCAGCCCACTCGCCAGTGGCACGAGGAACGAAGCAGTCCCCTTTGCGGTATAAAGCAGCCCGGCATTGGTCGCGGCAAATTTCGAGCCGTAGGTGTCGGTGCAGGTCGCGGGGAAGAGGCTGTAAATTTCGCCCCAGGTGAAATAAACGAGACCGGCCGCGATAACGAAGCCGACCGGCGACGTGCCGATCGTGCCCAGGCCCCAATAGGCCAGCGCGCCGCAAGTGAACACGATCGCCATCGTGTTCTCGCGGCCGATATGGTCCGAGACCCAGCCGAAGGTCGGCCGCGCCAAGCCGTTCAAGACATTGTCGACGATGCCGGCAACGACGATCGTCGTGCCGGCGATAAAGAATAGGTCGACATGCACGCCTGCGACCTGGTAGTCGCGCGCGATCGGCGCGACCTGCGCGGTGACGACAAGGCCGCTCGCCGCGACCATCACAAACATCACGTAAAGCAGATAAAAGATCGGCGACTTCAGCATCTCGGCGGGCGTGAAATCGCGCGGTGCTTGACTCACCCGCGCCGCCGCTTTGGGAACTTGGCCGGCTTGCGGTGCGCGCAGGAAGAAAGCGAGCAACAAGACGATGATGCCTTGGCCCAGGCCGAACCACAGGAAGGCCGTTTGATAGCCATGCGCCTGGATCGTGGTGATGATTGGATAGACCGTAAGCGCGGCGCCGGCGCCAAAGCCGGCGGCGGTCAGACCGGCGGCGAGGCCACGGCGATCGGGGAACCATTTGAGCGCGTTGCCGACGCAGGTGCCGTAGACCGCGCCCGCGCCGATGCCGGAGAGGATCGCGCCGAGATAGAGCATCGGCAGAGAATCGGCCACCGAGTTCAATGCCCAGGCGATCGCGACCATCACACCGCCGAAAGCGATCACGCGGTGCGGGCCGAATTTGTCGACGAACCAGGCTTCGACCGGCACCAGCCACGTCTCGGTCGCGATGAAGAGCGAGAAGGCGAATTGAATGCCTTCGCGACCCCAATGATGCGCCTGGTCCATCGGATCGACGAAATAGGTCCAGCCATATTGCAGGTTGGCGACCATCACCATGCAGGTGATGCCGGCGAGTAGTTGCAGCCACCGATAAGAATTGTTTGCTGTTGCTTCGGTCATGGCCTCACCTGTTCCATCCCTGGTAGGGCGCGCGCCTCATAGAACGCGCGGTTGTGACGATCGATGCAATTACTTGTGATCGACGCCTTCGTTACCGTCATCAATACGGCAGCCTTGCGCTCGATGACAAATGGATTTCGCCTTTCTGCAATAACTGGCGGCTTTTCATCTCGCGCTGCAATATATGTTATCAAAGCGCCACCGGCGCGCTGAAGGAGGTAGGATCATGCGGATTTTGCGGCGCTTTTGGCTGCAGCCATGGGCGGCAATCGGGCTGCTGCTGACGGGGATGTCGACCGCAGTTGCACAATCGGCCCCGTTGCAGCCACCGGCGAACGATCAAAGCACGCTGCAACTCAGCGAGACGGCACAACGTGACGTGGCGCGGGATCTCTTGCATGCAACGCTCGCGGCTGAAGCAACCGATCCCGATGCCGGCAAGGTTCAGAGCGCGATCAACCAGCGCATGAGCACGGCGACCGCGCGCATCAAGCAGGTCGCGGGCGTGACGCTGGAGACAGGCGGATACAGCGTCTATCGCGAAACGCCGGACAAGCAGCCGCCGCGCTGGCATGGCAGCCAGACCGTCAATCTCACCAGCAAGGATTTCGCCGCGCTGCTGAACCTCGTTGGCACACTGCAGCAGCAGGGTCTGGTGATCCAATCGCTCGCACCGGACATCTCGCGCGACGCGCGGCAATCGGTTGAGGATGCGTTGACCGACGAAGCACTGACGCGCTTAAAGCAGCGCGCCGATCGCATCGCCGCGACGGCGGGCGTGAAGCTGCAGGGCATCCACACGCTCACGGTTGGCAATGTGAACGCGCCGCCGCCCATTATTCGGCCGCTGATGCGGATGTCCGCGGCCGAGGCGCTTCCGGCACCGCCGCCCGTCGCCGAGCCGGGCAATGCAACGGTTTCGGTCACCGCAACCGCCGAATTCGCGCTGGCGCGGCCGTGATCGGCTGCGGCAGGCCCGGCCCATCACCCGCGCTGGACGGGAATGTCGTCCCGGCCTACATAAATCGGACGATTGAAGGAGGCCATCATGGCTGAACTCGCCGAGCTCGAAGCACCTGCGACCATTCAAACCTCGGTCAATTACATGGTCGAGGACGGCCAAACGCTTTTCACCTATACCGGCGGGCCAGGCTCGACCGATATCCGCACGGGCGGCACGGCGGACCCGCATACCGTCACGATGCATAACGGCCGGCTCGTCCCGGGTGGCTTCGCGCTCGAGCGCAACGGGTTCCATTTCGTCGACCATGACACGCAGATGCGCGATTTCTTCGACGAGGACGAAATCGCCCGGGTCTACTATCCCGAGATGGAAGCGCTGATCAAACGCGAGACCGGCGCATCACGCGTCGTTGTGTTCGATCACA
>Ga0134128_10011426_pt1 | contig 10617 bp, 8 predicted proteins | sample KB31754_FD_96462 | JGI IMG/M metagenome (GOLD analysis project Ga0134128, IMG submission 96462) | Terrestrial soil microbial communities with excess Nitrogen fertilizer from Kellogg Biological Station, Michigan, USA - KB3-175-4 | ecosystem: Environmental > Terrestrial > Soil > Unclassified ...
CGCGCTGACGTTCACGTTCATCGATCCGCAGTGGCGCTCGTGGCCCGACGCGTTCGACGGCGGGAACCTCGAGTGGCGCCTCTCACGGTTTCGAGAAAACGATCCGGCGCTCGACGTCAAGGCGCTCGTGGCGCAGGCCGACGGCGCGCCGTGGTGCTCGCTCGTCGACGGGCGCGAGCTCTTTCGCGAGAGCAACGGCGCCTGGGACGGCCAGCCCTGCCTCAGCTACCACGTCTACTACGCCGTCGACTTTCTGCAGCGCGAGTTCCCCGGCGCGGTCATCCGCCCGCCCGTGAACCGCGAGATGCAGCACTGCTGTATTCTGCGGACTCCGTGAATTCGCGCACGATCCGCGCGGCGCTGCTCGCCTTCCTCCTCAGCCGCGCGGTTTTCTTCGCGCTCGTCATCGCCGGCTCCAACACGGCGTTCCTGCGCAAGGTCTACAACGACCGCATCTGGGAGACGAGCATCGAGCTGAAGGGCGAGCGCATCGTGCCGGCGATCGTGCTGACGGTGATGAACGGTGACACGTGGTGGTACCGCTCGATCGCCGTGAGCGGCTACGAGCGGCGGCCGTTCGCGCCCGGCCCGGCGAATTGGGCGTTCTTCCCGCTCTATCCGCTGACGGTGCGCCTCCTCGGCGGCGATTTCGCGCTCAGCGGCATGCTGGTGTCGCACGCGGCGCTGCTCGGCGCATTGCTCCTTCTCGCCCCGCTGACGCTCGCCTGCGGCGGGACGGAGGAGGACGCCGCGCGCGCCTGCTTCTATCTCGCGTTTTTTCCGACGGCGTACTTCCTCTCCCTGCCGCTGCCCGAGTCGCTCTTTCTCTTCCTGACCGTGGGCGCGTTCGCCGCCGCATACCGCGACCGCTGGTGGCTCGCCGGCCTCCTCGGCGCGCTCGCCACCGCCACCCGCCCGGCCGGCGGGCTGCTGCTGCCGGCGCTGGCGCTGCTAGCAATCGAGCGCGGCGTGTGGCGCCGCGCGCTGGCGTGGCTGCTGCCGATCCCCCTCGGCGCCGCGGCGTTCATGCTCCACCTCCACCGCCTGACCGGCAACGCCTTCGCGTTCAAAGGCGCACAGGAGAATTGGCACCGCCACGCCTCCGCGCCGTGGACGCCGCTCGTCGACTTCCTCCGCCACCCTGGCACGCTCGGCGAGCCCTGGAACCTGCTCGTCCTGAACTTCGCCGCCGCGCTCCTGATTTTGTCCGCCGCCCTCTGGTGGCTCGCCCGCCGCCAATGGTCCCTCGGCGCGTACGCCCTGCTGTCGCTCCTCCTGCCGCTCGCCTCCGGCTCGCTGCAGTCGATGGGGCGCTACGCCGTCGTCGTGTTTCCGCTGTTCGTCGCGATGGCGATCCTCGGGCGGCGGGCGGCGATGGATCGCGTGATCGTAGCCGTCAGCATCGCGCTGTTTGGGTGGCTCACGGCGTTGATGATCCTGCGCGTCGACTTTGCGTCGGCGTGAGCGCTTCGAGCCACTGTGAACAATACCGAAACCCTGGAAGGCAGACTGGCGGACAGTCTACAGCGGGTCTATAAGTCAGCACAGCCGGAAAGGCAAATCGGGTGTCGACCGCTCCGCAACTCAAGAGCGGCGAGGTGATTGGAGATTCGAATGCCTCATGTTCGTATTCTCGCGGTTTTGCTGATCATGGCGTTCGGCATTGCGGTAAATCTTTCTGGCACCGCTGTTCAGATACAGGCGGTCGAGACCGTCATCTTTCCTGTGAACTCCGTCAGGCCCGATTGTCCGATGTATTCCGCCAATGGTGGATTCACGACGACGTACTCGACACCCTCGGCCGAGAACAACACTTTTGTTTTTGACGATTTCTTGCCGCCGACAGCGATTCTCTCGAATGTTGGCATCTCATTGTCTCTCCTGGGCGATGGATGTCCGAACCCGAATCCCATCGCTGTTTATCTCAATCAAGGATATCCGGGTGTTGACCCGGGCTACACCACGATTGCGACCAACTATGCGGGTGGTGATTCGACGAGTAATTGCCAAACGCCCGGCCAGTTCGAAGAAATCGCGCGGATGAGCCTGTCGATGTTGAGTCCCGACGTCGTTCCGTATGTGCGAAACGGACCGAACGCCGTAACGGTCGTCGAGCAGTCCAACGGGTCGTGCTCTCAATTTATCGAATATGTCGTGGTAACTCTCGTCTACTACGACAGCAACGACCTGCCGCTCGTCAGTTTTGATCTCTCCGCCCAGTCCTCAGAGGATCAGCGAAAGGTGCTGATGCATCGTTGGCGCACCGAGGCTGCGTACCCGTACCTCTCGTCAGTTCAAGTCGCTGCCGCACAAAACGACGTCGGCCGCGACGGCCACATTCTGATCAATGCGACGGTAACAGACGCCAGCGGAGCGCCGTTGCCGGGCATGGATCTTTTCGTGCGAACGGTCGATCCCCCCGATCCGTCTACCTACTTACCGCCGGGAGAGTCTCATTGGGGCGACAACCCTTGGGGCTGGCTTTCGTTTCTCATTCCCTTTGTTCCCGAGCCGAGTTACGGGTGGCAGCCCGTGACCAGCGACGGGAACGGCAGAATCTCGCTCCCACTCCCCGTAGGCGGGCAGGGCATTCCGACCACGATGCCTGCCGGCGACAACGTGCAGATCCAGGCATCCGCGATTTTCCTGCCCTTTGTATCGCCAACGCGCTGCACGCCAGCACTCGGATGCTATATGAGCGGGATCATCACGAGCTGGCGGCGCGTCTACATCGAGCGCGACAGGATGTTTCGGGCCGGAGCGTTCCTGACGAATAACGCGGCGCATGGCGCAACGACCCTCGACATCACCGATATCTCCGCGTTCAAGAATGCTAGCGCCACCAGTCCGATTTCCGCAGTTTTGATCCATGGCGACTCTGAAACGGCTGCGAGCCCGCAAAACTACATGGAAACCGTGTACGTGAAGAAAGCTGCCGGAAGCAAGCTGACGCTGACACAGCCCTTGCGGTACGACTATTTCGCCGTTCGGTCGTCGATCCCTCCATCATTATTATGGGCCGGCGATGCGATCGGCAAGTACGCGAGCGACGCCGACGTGTTCCCGACGGATCTCGGCCTCGCCATCAACTTCTTCGGTGCAAAGACCTGCACGAACCCACCGGCCTGCGACAGCTTGTATGCCGATTTCATGGTCCTTGCCGAGGGATCGGCCGGTCCCAACCCGCCCGCGGTGCCCAATATGGTTCCGTTCATTCCGTTTATCTCGAACTGTACGCCGACGGCCTATTGCGTGGAAGTTGCCGAGCGTTTCTTCGATTCGCGAAGTGGGCGCCAGACGCTCCCCGGCCATCAGCATTTCGTCTCCTCGTCCTCGGATTCGCCGGATGCTCAGCATCAGACCGTATCTATTGCCGTCAATTGCAAGGACGCAGACAGTCGTTGCGGGACCGATAATCGCGCGGCCGGTACGATATTGACGTACAACACAAAGATCGAATGGAAGGGATGGCCGCTCCTGCCTGCACTTCGAGAACTTTCAGCGCATGAACTTGCGCATATATTCGATATCAATCAGGCCAATGTTTCTGATTTTGGACACTGTACAGCTCAGCCGCCGCAGCCTGGGGGCCCCATAGCCAGTAATCAAACGGGGCACTGCCTGATGAATGGCAATCGCACGGACCAGGAACGATATGATGGACTGATGGGTTTTCATGTCAGCCCCTGGGATACCTCCGAGTATCGGCGAGTCCGAGCACGGCCTGATCCGATTCCCCAGACGTGGCAGTCGACTTTCTTGCCGAATCCATAAGGACAACGAACATGCAACGACAGATCGAAGCGTTGACCATGCTGCTCGTGCTGCTGGGTGCCTCGGGTCGCGCAGCCGAGCCCCAGGATCTGCGCGTTGCGCTGGAGATCGTTCCCGCAACGACTCTTCCTGGGATCCCGGTGAGGTTTCGGTTCACATTCGAGAATCCGGGCACGCTCCCCGCAGCGCTGCCACCGCAAGGATTGGTGGTTGCGACGGATGACGGCGGTCATTCTTTTCTGGTGTGGCCGAGGCCGATTTGGCTCGACGATTTTTGGAAGGGTCCCATTCCGGCTGGGGGAAGTGCCAGCGTCGAGTTGCGCCCCCGAGGCTCGTTCAATGAGGGGTTTTTTGTGGAGGAGTTGCGGCTGCACCGGCCCGGAGAGTTTCGCTTTCACGTCGTCGCCGGCAAGTTCCCAGGTGACGAAGAAGGATTTTTCAGCATTCCCGACACCGGGATTCGATCCTCCGACGTCACGCTTCATGTGATCGAGCCGGTCGGCGTCGATCTCGACGCGTGGCGTGAAATCGCAAGAAACCGGCAAGGAGAATGGATACGAGTCTGGGACTCGGCCAATCCGGCTCTCGCCGCCCGCATTGTCCGGCAGTATCCGGACTCTCAATACGCCGGCTGGATTGCGGCGTCAGGGATATCGCAAACAGCGCACGAAAGCGCGGAGCTGCTTCGGTGGTGGCTAAGCCGCGTCAACCGTGATGAATACACCGAGGCGCGAGAGCTCCGGCTCGCACTTTTCGACGACACTGCCGCACGGCAATGGACGCAGATCAGCGACGCCGAGGTTCTTTGCCACGTCCGAAGTGCGCGAGCGTTGTTGGAAAAGTTGAAGAATTCCAAGGATCCGTACGTCGCCTCGCATGCGCGCCAGCAGTTGCTTGAAGTCGCGCAGACGGAAGAAACCGTGCGAGAGCGAGGTCCGCGGGTCCCGTAGGTTGAATTGGTAGGCCCCAGCGGGCTCGAACCGCTGACCTCCACCGTGTCAAGGTGGCGCTCTAACCAACTGAGCTAGGGGCCTGTTGGGCAGGCGGCGGCGAAGATAACCTACGCCGCGCGAGACCGCAACAACTCCGCCCGCCCGCCTCCGCATTCCGCGCGCCTTGACCGGCCGCGCGCCGGGGCAGACAATACGAGCTCAACAGTTAACAAACGGCAACGAAAAGGGGGACATCGGCTCATGCGAACCCTTACAACTCGGACCGTCTTGTCCGTCATCGTCCTCGCCCTCGGCATCCCGGCTCTGCCGCTCCTCGCGCAGCAGACTCCGAAGAAAGAGGACAAACCCGCCACCGCGCAGGAAGAGAAAAAGCCGAAGGTGACCGAGGAGATGGTCGTCACCGCGCGGAAGCGTGAAGAGACCGTCGAAGAAGTCCCGATCTCCGTCGCCGCGCCGACCGAGGCCGAGCTCCGCGACCGCGGCGCCGAGACCATCGAGGACATCGCCGCCAACGTCGCCGGCTTTTCCGTCCAGAACCTCGGTCCGGGCCAGAGCCAGGTGGCCATGCGCGGCGTCTCCTCGGGGCAAATCGTCCGCGACCAGCCCGGCGTCAAAGAGCAGGTCGGCGTCTACCTCGACGAATCCGTCATCTCCCTCTCCCTCTTCACTCCCGACATCGACCTCTTCGACCTCAACCGCGTCGAGGTCCTGCGCGGGCCGCAGGGCACCCTCTTCGGCTCCGGCTCCGAGTCCGGCACCCTGCGCTACATCAGCAACGCGCCGAAGATCGGATTGCACGAGACCGTCGCCGAGCTCAGTGCCGACAGCATCAGCGGCGGCGGTACCGGCGGCAGCCTCAAATTCGCCGTCAACTCGCCGTTCGGCACGACCAGCGCGCTGCGTCTCGTCGGCTACTACACGGGCTACGGCGGCTACATCGACGCCGTGCAGCCGAACCTCAGCACCAACAAGGACGTCAACGACGGCTACCGCGCCGGCGCGCGTCTCGCGTACCTCTACAAGCCGAGCGACACGCTGAGCATCACCCCGCGCATCCTCTATCAGAAAGTCGACGTGCACGGCTGGAACCGCGTCGACGTCTTCAACATCCTGGCGAATCCGTTCACCACCACGCGGCCGAAAGTCTCGCTCGGCAAGTACGAGCAGTTCACGCAGTTCGAGGAGCCCTTCAACGACAAATTCCTCCTTGGCGACGTCAACGTCACCTACAACCTCGGCGGGGCCACGCTGACGTCGATCACCTCCTACACCAACCGCGACGTCGACGTCCTGCGCGACGCCACCGCGCTCACCGCCAGCATCACCGGCGGCTCCATCGCGCTGCCGGCCAACATCTACACCCTCGACGCCCCGCTCGACGACGCCACCAAAGCGCATGGATACACCGAGGAGCTGCGTCTCTCCGGCGGCGTGGGAAAGAGCCAGTGGGTCGTCGGCGGCTTCTACTCGAGCTCGCGGCGCAACTACGGCCAGCAATTGCTGGTGAAGGGCTTCACCGCGCTGAGCGGCATTCCGACCGCGGGCAAGGCCATCGCCCCGACGGATGGTCTGTTCTGGTCCGACCTCCGCTACAAGGACCGCCAGGGCGCGCTCTTCGGCGAGGCCACGTTCGCGGTCACGCCGAAGCTCGACGTCACCGGCGGCGTCCGCTGGTACGACTATCACGAGAGCCGCACGCAGATCTTCGACGGCATCTTCGGCGAGGACGACGCGGGCAACCCGCAGATCCAGCCCGGCTCGACCAGCGCCAACGGCATCGCGCCGCGGATCATGGCCAGCTACAAGCTCTCCGATGCCACGCGCCTGAACGCGCAGATCTCGAAGGGCTTCCGCCTCGGCGGCATCAACGACCCGCTCAACCTCTCGCTCTGCACCGCGGCCGACCGGGCCACGTTCGGCGGCCACGACTCGTGGGACGACGAGACCCTCTGGAACTACGAGGTCGGCTCGAAGTCGAAGATCATGGGCGGCCGCGGCTCCTTCAACGTCGCCGCGTTCTACATGGACATCCGCGACCTGCAGGCCACCGTCACGGCCGGCACCTGCTCGTCGCGCGTCGTCTTCAACGTGCCGAAGGCGCGCAGCACCGGCGCCGAGGTCGAGTTCGAGCTGGCGCCGAGCGACAACTTCGACTTCGCCGTCTCCGCCACCAAGACCGACTCCAAGCTCCGCTCCACCGTCACCTCCACCGACGACAAGGGCAACGTCACCATCGTCTCCGGCATCCGCAGCGGCGCGCGCATGCCCACCGTGCCCGAGGAGCAGCTCGCCGCCGCGGCCACGTGGCGCTGGCCGGTGCGGACGTGGGTCGGCTACGCCACCGGCGTCTACCAGCACATCGGCGACCGCTACACCCAGGTCGGCGACGAATTCGAGCCCGGCGTGGTCAACCTGCTGACGTTCCCCGGCACCATCGGCGGCCCGCTGACGCAGGGCACCTTCACCTTCGATCCGAAGCTGCCGGCCTACGACGTGATCAACCTCCGCCTCGGATTGCTCTACGGGAAGTGGGACACGGCCCTCTTCGTGAACAACGCGACGAACGAGCGCGCGCTGCTCTCGCTCGACCGCGAGCGCGGCCTGCGTGCGCGCGTCAGCTACGTCACGAACCAGCCGCGCACCGTCGGAATCAGCACCCGAGTCACCTTCTGATGCCGGTCTCCCGCCGGACGTTTCTCCGGTGCGCCGGGGCGCTGCCACTCGCAGCCCTCGGCGCACCGGAGCTTTTCGGCGCGGCCTCGCGGCCGCGCGTGGCCGTCGTCGGCGCGGGGGCGTTCGGCGGCTGGACGGCATTTCACCTCCGCAAGCTCGGCTGCGACGTCACGCTCCTCGACCAGTGGGGCCCCGGCAACATGAACTCGAGCTCCGGCGGCAAGACGCGCGTCATCCGCTCGATCTACGGCGCCGACCGCATCTACTCCGCGATGGTGAAGCGCTCCTTCGAGTTGTGGGAGTCGCTCGACGCCGCCGACGCGGAGACGATCTACGTTCCGACCGGCGTGCTCTGGATGATGCGCGACGACGACGCGTACGTCCGCGCGGCGCTGCCGATCGTGCGCGAGCTCGGCTTCGCCGTCGATGCGCTGACGGTCGCTGAGGCGAAGCGCCGCTATCCGCAAGTCGACTTCCGCGGCGTGAAGAGTGTCTACTTCGAGCATCGCGCCGGCGCGCTCTTCTCGCGCAAAGCCTGCCGCGCCGTGCGCGACGCGTTCGGCAAAGCGGGCGGCCGCTACGCCACCGCGGCGATCGCGCCCGGAAAGATCGCGAGCGAGACGATGGCCCCGCTGCGCACCGACACTGGCGGACGCGTCGACGCCGACGTCTACGTCTTCGCCTGCGGCCCCTGGCTCGGCAAGCTCTTCCCCGACGTCATCGGCGCCGCGGTCCGCCCGACGCGGCAGGAGGTCTACTACTTCGAGACGCCGTCGGACCGCTTCCACGTCGGGCATCTCCCGATCTGGGTCGACTTCGGCAAACGCATCGTCTACGGCATGCCCGGCATCGACGGGCGCTGGTTCAAGATCGCCGACGACACGCGCGGCGAGACGATCGATCCGACGACGATGAAGCGCGTGGCCACGCCCGCGGGCGTCGAGCGCGCCCGGGCCTTCATGGCCGAGCGCTTTCCGGCGCTGGCCAAGGCGAAGCTGCTGTCGGCCGAGGTTTGCCAGTACGAGAACAGCCCCGACGGAAACCTCATCGCCGACCGCCACCCGCACGCGAAGAACGTCTGGCTCCTCGGCGGCGGCTCCGGCCACGGCTTCAAGCTCTCCCCCGCCCTCGGCGAGCTCGCCGCGAACGCTATCGTGGCCGGGAAAGAGGTGCCGAAGCAGTTCCGCCTCGACCGCCTGCCGGCGCTGCTCAAGCCGAAGACGCAGTTCGAGCGGTAGCATTGGCGGATGAACTTCCGCCGATCCGCTCTTCTCCTTTTCCTTTTCGCCGCCGCGCCGCTGTTCGCGCAGTCGCCGGCGCCCGACCGCAAGACCGGCTTCACCTTCTCCCTAGGCTCGGCCGACAACAGCGTCTCCGTCCGCCGTGTCGTCTCGCCGCAGTGGATGGTCCTCGGCACGCTCGGCTTCTCGCACGGCAACAACGGCGTCGTCACGGTCGGCGGGCACCAATCCAGCGTGACCAGTTGGTCGCTCGGCGCGGGCGTGCGCCGCGTGTTCGTCTCCGAGGAGCTGCGCCCGTTCGTCGAGGTGGACGCGGCCATCCGGCGGACGAACCTGCCGGGCTGCGGCCACCTCAACTCCCCCTTCGCGTCGGCCGGCGGCGGCGTCGAATACTTCATTGCCAAGCGGGTGAGCATCGAGGGCTCCGCGGGCATCAACTACACGAACATTTCCGAGCACTGCGTCAGCGACTTCGGAGAGGTCAACTACGACGCGCACACGTTCTCGACGTTCCGCTCCGCGCTCAGCCTGACGTTCTACTTCTGACGCTCCAGCGCCTCGCGCGGCCACTCGCCGAACGCCGCGGCGGCGTCGTACGTCGACTCGAGGAACGCCATCAGATCGGCGTCGCGCTCAACCGCGTGGTACGGCAGCAGGAACTCGCGCAGCTCGCTGCTGTAGAACGCCGCCGCCGGCCGCACCTTCGCCTCGGCGTAGCCGGGCGGCTCCGGATACGCGTACGAGTAGAACGTCGCGTCGACGCCGGGCGCGCCCGGCCAATATCCCGCCGACGACACCTCGTGCGAGTACGCCTCGCGCACCATCGCCAGCGGAACGCCGGGAATCGGCGGATGCGGCGGCGCGCGCCGGCCGGAGAAGCGCGTCACCGCCAGATCGAAGCCGCCCCAGAAAAAGTGGATCGGGCTCACCTTCCCGACGAAGCCGCAGCGGAACTCCGCCAGCACGCGGCACGCGGCGACGAGGACGTGCCAGAAACGCGTCACCGCCGCGGCGTCGTACGGCGCGTGCACGTCGTCGCGCTCGAACGGAATCGGATCCGCAACCTCCGTCGGCGTCGTGTTGATCGTGACGTCGATGCGCAGCTCCGCGAGCGCTGCCATCGCCTGCGTGTAAAAGTCCGCGACGCTCATCGGCCGCAGCGCGAGCTCGCGGCGCCTGCCGTCGCTCGCGTCGATGCGCAGCCGGTGCTCGACGAAGTCGAAGTCGATCTCGAACGTGCGCGTGCCGTCGGGGATCGGCGACGTGCCGAGGCCGCGGGAGGTGACGTAGAGCGGAACGTGCCACCAGTGATTCACCGGCGGCGTCCTGGCCATGCGGATCTTGCCGATCACCTGCGTCCACATGTGCAGCGTGGCGCAGGTATCGGCCCAGTCGTCGTAGTGCAGTTCCGGCCAGGCGTCGGACATCAGTCCAGTTCTTTCGTCATCTCGATCATCGTCTCGCGAAATCCGAGACGGCGGAACAGCGCTCGCGCGGCCTCGTTCGGCGCCGCCGTCCACAGGATGACGCGCGGCACGCCGCGCTCCCGAAGCCACGCCGCGGCGGCGTCGATCAGCATCGCGGCGATGCCGTGCCGCCGCTCCTCCTCGGCCACGGCGACGTCGTGGATGAAGCCGGCCGGACCGCGCAGCTCTTTCCACGACATCGGCTCGAGCGCGGCGAAGACGTAGCCGGCGACGGCGCCGCCGCGCTCGGCGACGAAGACGCAGTCGTCGGGCGAGTCGAGGCGGCTGGCCAGGAACGCGGCGTAGCCCTGCTCGACGCCGGGGTGCGGCGCGAGGAAGCGCTGCGCGTCGAACGCGTAGTGCGTGCGCATCAGCATCGCGCCGAGACGGCCGAGAGGCTCGGCGTCGCGCGGCTCGGCTCGGCGGATCGTCACATCATTCATCGCGGTGGTGCGTCGAAATGTACACGGCGGAATCCCATGCGTTGTGGATGCCGATGAAGAGCAGCGC
>Ga0134128_10011430_pt1 | contig 10615 bp, 8 predicted proteins | sample KB31754_FD_96462 | JGI IMG/M metagenome (GOLD analysis project Ga0134128, IMG submission 96462) | Terrestrial soil microbial communities with excess Nitrogen fertilizer from Kellogg Biological Station, Michigan, USA - KB3-175-4 | ecosystem: Environmental > Terrestrial > Soil > Unclassified ...
CACGCTCAAGGACGTGACCAAGTCATTCGGGCCGGTTGACGTCATCAAGGGTGTCACCGTCAACGTGTATCCCGGCAGAGTGCAAGTGCTGCTGGGCGAAAACGGTGCCGGAAAGTCAACACTGATCAAGATGCTGGCCGGGGTTCATGAGCCCGACGGCGGGGATATCATCATCGGCGGGCAATCCGTCCGCCTTGCCAACACGCGCGCTGCGGAGGCCAGGGGCATTGCCACCATCCACCAGGAACTGAACCTGGTGGGGACCATGAGCATTGCAGAGAACGTGATGCTCGGCCGGACGCCGCGCAAATTTGGCCTGGTGGACCGGAAGGAACTGCGCACACAGGCCCGCGCCGCCTTGGCCCTCGTGGGCCTGGACCTGGATGTCGACACACAGGTGGGTGAACTGGGTATTGCTCAGCAGCAACTGGTGGAAATTGCCAAGGCTTTAAGCATCAAGGCGAAGATCCTGATTCTCGACGAGCCCACGGCAGCACTGACCCGGCACGAAACGGAGCAGCTTTTCCGCGTGGTGGAGGACCTGCGCAGCCACGGGGTGGGCATGCTGTTCATCAGCCACCACCTTGACGAGATCGCTGAGATCGGCGATTCGGTCACCGTGCTGCGCGACGGCGAATTTGTTGCAGAAGTGCCTGGAAACACGAGCGAGGACGAACTCGTCAGACTCATGGTGGGGCGCAGCATCGACGAGCAATTCCCCCGTCAGGAACACGCTGTTGGGGACGCGGTGGGAGTGCTGGAGGTGGCGCATCTAGGCACCAAAGGAAAATTCAATGATATCAGCTTCGCTGTTCGGGCTGGCGAAATTCTTGGCCTAGCCGGACTGGTGGGTGCGGGCCGGACAGAAGTGGTCAGGGCCATTGCTGGCGCCGACAAGTACGACACCGGCACCGTAACTGTCAGGGGCGCTGTCCTTCAGCGGGGCAGCGTGGAGGCCGCCATCAAAGCTGGAATCGGCCATGTTCCTGAAGACCGAAAGGTCCAGGGGCTGGTCCTGGACGCATCCGTCAATGACAATCTGGGATACGCGACTCTGAAGTCAACGGCACGCCTGGGCATGGCCGATTTTTCCGGGCAAAAGAGCCGGGCCGGGGCCGTAGCCAAGAGGCTCCGCATCCGCATGCATGACATTGAACAACCCATCCGCTCCCTGTCCGGCGGCAACCAGCAGAAGGCGGTCTTTGGCCGGTGGATCCTGGCCAAATCTTCTGTGCTGCTTCTGGACGAACCCACCCGCGGCGTTGACGTGGGGGCAAAAGTGGAAATTTACGAACTTATGAACAGCATCACCGCCGCCGGCGGGGCCATTGTCATGGTGTCCAGCGAACTGCCCGAAGTGCTGGGCATGAGTGACCGGATCCTGGTCATGCGCGACGGCGAAATTGCCGGCGAACTCAGCGCAGCGGAGGCAACCCAGGACAAAGTCATGACGCTTGCCGCTCGCGACGCCGACGAAGACCTTTGAAAGACGAGGAAGAACAGCAATGACCACAGCAACGCTTGGCGCAGCACGGCGTCATTTCGACTTCAAGAAGTTTCTGGCCAACAACGGTGCCCTGGTTGGCCTGTTGGTCCTCTGCCTGGCCCTTTTCATTGCAACACCGGACTTTTTGACCGGACCCAACCTCCTGAACATCGGCATTCAGGTCTCCACCGTTGCTGTCCTGGCCTTTGGCATGACCTTTGTGATTGTGGCCGGCGGCATCGACCTGTCCGTAGGGTCCGTGGCCGCCCTTTCCGCCATGGTTTCCGGCTGGATGTACGTGGGCTCCGGAGTTCCGGGCTCCTTGGCCCTGGTGGCCGGCTTGGCGACCGGGCTCCTGGTGGGCGTAGTCAACGGTTTGGCCAGCGCCTACGGGAAGCTTCCATCCTTCATTGCCACGCTGGCCATGCTCAGTGTGGCCCGTGGACTGACGCTGGTCATTTCCGACGGGCGGCCCATCAAGACCGCCCCGGAAGTGTCCTTCCTGGGCGGCAACTTGGGACCCATTCCCATGCCCATCATTGTGCTGGTGGTCGCCGCGCTGGTGGCGTCCTTCCTACTCAACCGCACGGTTTTAGGGCGCTCCATGTATGCCGTGGGCGGCAATGCGGAAGCTGCCAGGCTCTCAGGCCTGCCCGTCAAGCGCATTGTGGTGATCGTGTTCGGCCTGGCCGGTCTCTTCGCCGCCCTTGCTGGACTACTGCTGGCCGGACGCCTTGACTCTGCCCAGCCACAAGCGGCGGCGGGATACGAACTTGACGCAATCGCCGCCGTCGTGATTGGCGGCGCCTCCCTTGCCGGCGGGCTCGGGCGGATCTCCGGCACCTTTGTCGGCGCACTCGTCCTGGTGGTTATCCGCAACGGCCTCAACCTTCTCAATGTCACTTCCTTCTGGCAGCAGGTGGTCATCGGCGTCGTCATTGCGCTCGCCGTCGGCATCGATGTACTGCGGCGCAAGACCCGCAACGCCTGAGCCCCAAAACCGTTCCAACCCATTATCAATATCCATCAAATAACCAAGGACTGAACAATGAAGATCTCCCTGCGACACGTTGCGACCGTGGCTGCCACCGCGGCCATCATTCTCACTGGCACAACGGCGTGCAACCGAACCTCTGGCGCCAGCGGTAGCGACAAAGTGGTGCTTGCCCTCTCCACCTTGAACAACCCGTTTTTTGTGGAGGTTCGCGACGGCGCGCAGGCCGCGGCAAAGGCGGCCGGCATCGACCTTGAAGTAGTGGACGCGCAGAACGACTCCGCCACCCAAGCCAACCAGCTTGCCACCGCCGCCACCAGCTCTGCCAAGGTGGTCATTGTCAACCCCGTGGACTCTGACGCCTCCGGCGCCGCCGTCAAAGCGTTGAACGCAGCGAGCATCCCCGTGATCGGCGTGGACCGGACCGTCAACGGCGCCGAGCTAAAGTCCTTCGTGGCCAGCGACAACGTAGCCGGCGGCAAGCAGGCGGCTATGGAATTGGCCAAGTCCATGAATGAAAAGGGCAGCATCATCGTCCTCCAGGGGGTGGCCGGAACTTCCGCCAGCCGCGACCGCGGTGCAGGATTCACAGAAGGCCTGAAGGCTTTCCCCGGCATCAAGGTTGTTGCCAAGCAGACCGCCAACTTTGACCGGGCCACCGCCCTGGACGTTGCCACCAACCTGCTGCAGGCACACCCTGAGGTGACCGGTGTATTTGCTGAGAATGACGAAATGGCCCTCGGCGCCATCCAGGCCCTCGGAGCAAAGGCCGGGACGTCAGTGAAAGTTGTGGGCTTTGACGGGACCACGGACGGGCTGACTGCCATCAAGGAAGGCAAGCTCGTGGCCACCATCGCCCAGCAGCCGGCCAAGCTGGGCCAGCTCGCCGTTGAACTGGCGGCCAAGGCCATCAAGGGCGAGAAGGTCGAGGCAACCGTTCCCGTTGAGGTGGTTTCCGTTACCAAGACAAACGTGGGTGACTATCTCAAGTGAGTGCCCCAGCTTCCCCAAGCACTTTCCCGACGGTGGTGGTGGTTGGCTCCATCAACCTTGACCAGGTGGTCACGGTCGACAGGCACCCCCTGCCGGGGGAGACCCTGATCGGCAGCTCTCTGGCACTTCTGCCAGGCGGCAAGGGGGCCAACCAGGCTGTGGCGGCGGCCCAGCTCGGCGGTCGCGTTTGGTTGGTAGGCGCCGTGGGCGACGACGGCCGCACCTCGGCGGCAACGGCCATCCTGACCAGTTCTGGCGTCAACCTGGCCTCCGTGAAAACCGTGGCCGGATCCACCGGGCTCGCACTGGTCACGGTGGCGGGCGACGGGGAGAACGCGATTGTTGTGGTCCCCGGGGCCAACACCGCCGTGAATGCGGCTTTTGTCGACGCCGAGGCCACCTTGATTTCCGGTGCTGCAGTGGTGGTCCTGCAGGGTGAAATTCCGGGATCCGGAATTGTTGCGGCGGCCCGCCTGGCAAGGGGGCGGGTGGTGCTGAACTTGGCGCCCGTGATGCCCCTGCCAGCGGACACGCTGCGCATGGCGGACCCGCTGGTGGTCAATGAGCATGAAGCCGCGCTGTTGCTTGGGATGCTGGTCCCGGGCAGGGTGCTGCCGGCCACGGATGAGGGCCTGGCACGGGCACTCAAGTCGTGGGGGGTGAGGTCGGTGGTGCTGACCCGTGGTGCCAAGGGAGCCATCTGCCTTGACGACGTATCAGGCCTATTCAGTGTGGCGGCGCCAGCCGTCAAGTCCCTTGACAGTTCCGGCGCCGGCGACGCCTTTGTGGGTGCGCTCAGTGCCAAGCTGGCTGCGGGCGGATCGCTTCCGGACGCCACCCGCTTTGCCGCAAGGGTGGGTGCCTTTGCCGTCCAGGGCCGTGGCACCCAGCCGTCGTACCCGCATGAGGGCGATGCTCTGCCCGAGGTGGCACCGTGAAAAAAGGTGGGATCCTCAACGCCGATCTGAACCTGGAACTGAGCAAGCTGGGCCATACCGATATGGTGCTGCTGGCCGACTGCGGGATGCCGGCGCCGGCCGGCGTCCCGGTAGTGGACTTGGCGTTCGTCCACGGCGTGCCGCGCTTTGAGCAGGTGCTGGACGCCCTGCTTGAAGAATACGTTTTTGAACGTTGCGTTGCAGCGACAGAATCGCTCGGTACCCCTGCACAGCAGTGGATGGCAGGAAAGTTCCCCAACTCCAGCCTTGTCAGCCATGAGAAGCTGAAAGCGCTTTCGGCTAATGCGAAGCTCTTCATCCGGACGGGTGAGGCCACGGCCTACGCCAACGCGGCGCTGTTCTGTGGAGTCCCGTTCTAGGGCACTGCCGTTATGTCAAGGTGCGATGGATTTCTGCCTGCCGAGGCCGGGCCGGTAGTTATTGTGGCTAGGCTGGCGTTAGTTGCTTGCGGCAGCGTGAGCTGGATTTGGCCGTTGGGCAGCACCGCGGCGGCCACGCCGGCCAGGCTGTCCACCACATAGTGCGCCGTGAGGTCCGCTGCATCAGTGGTTCCGGCAACGGCCAGGGTCATGGCACCCGCAGCCGTCCCGGAGGCCAGTCCCGCAGGGGCGTCCTCCACCACCAGGCACTGCGCAATGTCGGAGCCCAGCCGGGCGGCGCCGAGCAGGAAAGGTTCCGGGTGCGGCTTCCCGTTTGCCACCTGGTCCGCCGTCACCATGTGTTCCGGGACGGCGATGCCGGCCGCGGCCAGCCGGGCTTCGGCCAGCCCGCGCGTGCAGGAGGTGACAATGGTCCATGATCCGTCCGGCAGCGAGGCCAGCAATTCTGCGGCGCCCGGCTTGCACAGAATGCCGTCCGTGTCAGCGGTTTCCAGCGCCTTGATCAGTTCAAAGCCTTCGTCCTGCCGTGCCGGCTCAAGGTACTGCTCCACCTGGGCCTGGGCCGGCACGCCGTGGCTGCCGAATTCAAAGCCGTCCAGCCCCATCAGCTCGCCCCAGCGGCGCCAGGCCCGCTCGGTGGCTGGCGTGGAGTCGATCAGTGTCCCGTCCAGGTCGAACAGCACCGCGTCCACCGTGACTTGCCGGGGCTGCCTTTTCGCGCCGGGACCAACGGCCTTGATGTGGAAATCCTCCGCCAGCATGCCAGCCACCCCGCGGCGGAAGGGAGGCGGAACCGTGACGTGGCTGTCAACTGTGACGAGGCCCTCGGCTGCCCAGCTGGCGACGTTTCTGGCCAGGATGTGGAGCTCGGGATGTGCGGTGTCGGGTGATTCCAGCGCCTGGACGAGCGGTGCCGATTCGGGCGGGTTTTCCGACGAGCATGCGGCCATGAAGCTGGCCATGTCCACATGCCAGCTGGTGTAGCGGCCGGGCTCTGACCCGGACAGGGTGGAAACGAGGATAAACTGCCCCAGCACGTCCCGGAACACCTCAAGCGTTGCCGCTTCGTCCCCGAGGCGCTCGCCAAGGCGGGGCCCGACGACGGCCCGGCCGGCCTCGATGGCAAGCAGCCCCAGGCTGGTCAGCAGGTGCCAGTACAGCGCGAGCCTGTCGAGGGCTTCGGCCTCGAGTTCGGCAGCTGTGCCGGAGGACCTCACTGCGGCGCCGAGGAGTCCGGCGCCGCTGTGCCGAATCGCCGCGGCAGCCTGCGCCCTGTCCTTCTTGCGCAGGACCCCCTTGGTGGTGACGTCCCTGCCGCCGCCAACCCAGGCCAGGATCGATTCCACGTTTTTCCAGAGCGGTGATTCCCTGGCCGTGCTGGCGAACTGCCCCGCCGCCAGCTCCGGAACGAAGACGTCGGCGAAGGTGTAGCCCGCGGGGTCAACGGGGCCGCCGCCGTCGTCCCAGCCGTCGTCGTCCCAGCCGTCGTCAAGGTCGTCGTCGTGGTCCGCGGCGCCTTCAGGCGGCAGTGCCAGTGATGCAAGGCTGGTGGGGTTCACACCGGGCCAGGCAGGCTGCTTGAACACGTCCGCCAGCTCTGCCAGTTCGCCGGGGGTCCCCGTCCACAATGAAGCCTGGACCAGGTAGCCCACATAGTCCCGCACCCCGGAGCGCAGGGCGAAAGTGGCTTGTGGATTCGCTGCGGCCGCGGCCGCGAGGACCTCACGCACCGCCTCAGGCACCAGCGACAACGCGTCGGTGGCCGGCTCAAGCATGCGGTACAGGTCGAAGAAGTCGTCCAGGACCATCAAGCTCATGTCAACGTCGGCGTCCGGGCGGCCCTGGGATTCCAGCCACAGGGCAAAGCCTGGCGCCAGCGCCTCCATGGCGCGGTCCAGCCGCACCTCACGCAACGGCACGGAATTCGCCCTCGCGGCGGCGTCGGCCGCAGCCCTGGCGGGGTTGCCGAATCGGGACTTGTTGGACTTCTTGGCCACAGGGGTTCCTTGCAGTCGGCGGAAAGCGAACCCCTTAACCGTAGCCGCCCGCGGCGGGCAGCCCGCCGCCTGTCAGCTGAACGGGGTCAGGACAATTTTCCCACCGCCGTGGCCGGACATGCTCGCGGCAAACGCCGCGGACGCTTGCTGCATGGGGAACGTGGCGCCGACGTCAACGGTGAGGGTGCCGGCGTCGACCATGCCGCTGAGCCGCTCCAATTCGCGGGCATCGGGCCGGACCCAGAGGTAGCGTCCGCCGTGCGCGGCAGCGGAGCCGTCGGCGATGGAAACGTGCCGCCCGCCGTCCTTGAGCACCGCCAAAGTTGCCTCGAGCACGCCGCCGGCAAAGTCGGCAACGGCATCCACGCCGCCGGGTGCCAGCGCCAGGACGCGGTCTGCCACGCCGTCGCCATATTCCACGGGCTCGGCGCCGAGTTCGCGCAGCCGGGCATGGTTTTTGGCTGACGCCGTGGCAATGACGCGGGCGCCGGAGTGAACCGCCAGTTGAATGGCCGCTCGCCCCACCCCGCCGGCACCGTTGTGGACCAGGAGGGTTTCCCCGGACTGCAGTTCCAGCACATCCAGCGACCGCAGGGCGGTCAGCCCGGTCAGCGGCAGCCCGGCGGCCTGCTCCCAGTTCAGCGATTGCGGCTTGCGGGCCACCGCCGAGGCGGGCAGCGCGACGAGTTCGGCAAAGGTGCCGCCCTGGACAGTGTCGCGCCGGCCGTAGGAGTACACCTCGTCGCCCACCTGGAACTCCGGGGTGTCCAGGCCCACGGCCTCCACCACGCCGGCCACATCCCAGCCCGGGATGACGGGGAAGGTGACATCCATGATCTGGTCCAGGTAGCCGGCCATGACCTTCCAGTCCACCGGGTTGACCCCGGCAGCCTTGACGCGGATCAGGACCGAGCCCGGAGACACCTTCGGGTCGGGGCGTTCGGACTGTTCAAGGACTTCGGGGCCGCCGTACTGCGGGTATGTCATGGCCTTCATGGGGATCCACCTTTGCTGCTCGGGTTGAAAGCTGTCGTTGGAACACTGTCCCTTCGGCCAACCGTGCGCCGGGCCGGAAGATTCCCGCCAGCCTCAGATGGTGAACGCCGTCATCACGATCTTGCCGTCGCTGTGCCCCGACATGCTGGCCTGGAACGCGGCGGCCACCTCCTGCAGCGGGTAGGTGGCGGCCACGTCCACCGTCAGTGCGCCGGCGTCCACCAGCTGGCTGAGGCGGTCCAGGCTGTGCGTGTCCGCACGTCCACCAATGAACAGGCCGCCCCGGCCCAGCACGGCCCCATCCGTGATGGACACATGACGGCCTGCAGGCTTGAGCACTGCCATGGTCTGGTCCACAACATCACCGATGAAGTCGGCAACGGCGTCCACGCCGCCCGGGGCCAGGGCAAGGACGCGGTCCGACAGTCCCTCGCCGTATTCCACCGGTTCGGCGCCGAGCTCGCGCAGGCGGGTGAAGTTCTCAGGGGAGGTGGTGGCGATGACGCGGATTCCGGCGTTGACAGCCAGCTGGACGCCAATGCGGCCCACGCCGCCGGAACCGTTGTGGATCAACAAGGTGTCTCCCCGGTTCAGGGCCAGGGTGTCCAGGGTGCGCAACGCCGCCAGGCCGGCCTGGGGCAGTCCCGCAGCCTGCTCCCAGCTGAGGGACGCCGGCTTGCGGGCCACCATGGAGGCGGGCAGCGACACCAGCTCGGCGAAGGTTCCGCCCTGAAAGGTATCGCGCAGCACAAAGGAATACACCTCATCGCCCACGGAAAATTCGGGGGTGTCTATGCCAACGGCCTCCACAACGCCCGCCACATCGGCACCGGGGATGACGGGAAACCGGACGGCATAGAAGTCGTCCATCCAACCGGCCATGATCTTCCAGTCCATCGGGTTGACGCCTGCCGCCTTCATCCGGACCAGGACGCAGCCGGGCGAAACCTTGGGAACGGGCAGCTCGGTGCTGCTCAAAACGTCAGTTCCGCCGTATTGCGCGTAGGTCATGGCCTTCATTGTTGGACTCATGGGAATCCCGCCTTTCAAATTGACACCACATTAAACACGGAATACCTCTTGAATATTCCGAAAGTAGCCAGAAATCCCGCCCCGCGGCCCTGCCGGGGTGCCGTGGTGCCGATACGCTGTGGTCCATGAACCCGCAGCGTTATGCCTACGGCCCGGACCCGTCCCAATGGGCAGAGCTGTACCTGCCCCAGCAGCCGCCCCAACTGCCCAAACGGAAGCTGCCCGGCGTGGTGGTGGTCATCCATGGCGGCTTCTGGCGCAGCCGCTACGGGGCCGAACTGGGGGCCCCTTTGGCTGCCGACCTCGCCGCCCACGGTGTGGCCGCCTGGAACCTGGAGTACCGGCGCATGGGCAGCGGGGGCGGCTGGCCGGAGACGTTCCAGGACGTGGCGGCGGGCATCGACGCCCTGGCCCCCGCGGCCGCCGAACACGGGCTGGACCTTTCCCGCGTGGTGGCGCTGGGGCATTCCGCGGGGGGCCAGCTGGCCGCCTGGGCTGCGGGCCGCCCCTCCTTCCCCGCCACGGCGGTGGGTGCCGGGCCCGCGGTGGTGCTGTCCGGCGTCGTGAGCCAGTCGGGGCTGCTCAACCTGGCCGAGGCACAGCGGCTGGGGCTGAGCAACCATGCGGTCAGCGCGTTCCTGGGGGGCAGCGTGCGGCGCGCGGACCCGCTGGCCGCCGTGCCCCTGTCCGTGCCGGTGTATGCCGTCCACGCCACGGACGACGGCGACGTCCCCGCCTCCCAGAGCCAAAGTTACGTTGCCGCCGCGGTCGCCGCCGGCGGGGAGGCGCAGCTGGTGGAGGTGCCGGGGGACCACTACGCGCTGATTGATGTCACCAGTGGCCAGTACGCCACCTGCAGGGACTTGGTGTTGGAGCTTTTGCGGCGGGCGTAGTGTGTGGTGAAACCATTGTGGAACTTTTGTGGAAAGGCTGTGGCGATGTCAAGGGAGACAGGGCCGGTGGAGGCTGGCGGCGGCGACGGCGTGGAGGCGAACACGCGCAGGCTCGAAGCCGGCATTGAAACGGACTTCAGCGACAAGATGAGCTACGGCGGCTATCTGGCCTTGGACACGCTGCTCAGTGCGCAGCAGCCCGTCAGCGGGCACCATGACGAGATGCTGTTCATCATCCAGCACCAAACCTCCGAGCTCTGGCTCAAGCTCATGCTCCACGAACTGAGGGCCGTGCGGCTCCAACTCGCCTCGGACAACCTGCGGGCGGCCATGAAGGGCGTGGCCCGGATCAAGCACATCCAGCGCTCGCTGACGGAGCAGTGGAGCGTGCTGGCCACCCTCACGCCCAGCGAATATGCGCAGTTTCGCGGCGAACTGGGGTCCGCGTCCGGGTTCCAGTCGTACCAGTACCGGGCCGTGGAATTCATGCTGGGCAACAAGAACGCAGCCATGCTGAAGGTGTTTGAGGCGAACCCGCCCGCGCAGGCCATGCTGGCCAGGATCCTGGCCCAGACCAGCATTTACGATGAGTTTGTGCAGCTGCTGGCCCGGCGCGGTTTCGCGGTCCCGGCGGAGCTGCTGGAGCGCGACGTCAGCAAGGCCCACGTGTTCAACGCGGAGCTGGTGCAGGCCATCCGAGCGGTGTACGAATCCCCGGACGACTACTGGGACCTGTATGAGGCCTGCGAGGAATTGGTGGACCTGGAGGACAATTTCCAGCTGTGGCGGTTCCGGCATGTGCGCACCGTCAACCGCATCATCGGCATGAAGCGGGGCACGGGCGGATCCTCCGGGGTGGGTTTTCTGCAACGCGCCCTGGACCTG
>Ga0134128_10011431_pt1 | contig 10614 bp, 3 predicted proteins | sample KB31754_FD_96462 | JGI IMG/M metagenome (GOLD analysis project Ga0134128, IMG submission 96462) | Terrestrial soil microbial communities with excess Nitrogen fertilizer from Kellogg Biological Station, Michigan, USA - KB3-175-4 | ecosystem: Environmental > Terrestrial > Soil > Unclassified ...
GTTAAACCTACAACTGTACCTATTACTAATGAAAATAGAGAACTCATTAATAAAAGAAATGTTCAATTCATTTCTCCATTAATTGGTGAACGTACTCCTACAAAAGTACTATTTGTATAATATACTAATTGTAATAATAATATAAAAATAGATATTTTAGCAACTATTGCTACGAAAGTTGTAACTACTGTAGGTATAGCGTCGTATACGTCAGGAGATCAGAAATGAAAAGGAGCAGCACTCACTTTAAATAAAAATCCTATAGTAAATATTACTAAAGAAAGATTAATATAATAAGGTTTATATCATAGATCTACTGAATTTATATCACTTATACTAGTTATAATATATAAACTATCTAAACTAGTACTTCCTGAATTAGCATATAATAAACCAGTTCCCAATAGTATGAAACAAGAACTTAAACCTCCTAATAAAAAGTACATTAATCCTCCAGTAGTAGATAATTCTGAATTTCTATATATTGTACTTAATATATATAAACCATAACTTTGCAATTCTATCGCTAAGAAAATAGATACTAAATCATTAGTTGACATTAAAAATATTGCACCTGTAACTATAAATAATATAATTAAAGGATATTCAGTTAACTTATATTGTTCTCCCATTTTGTTTATTATCTTTGTATTATAATAAACAAAATTATTAAATAATAAAGATTGTAAAGATGAATGTTGAGATATTCATACTTTTCTAGGGTAGAAACTAGTTAACACTAATATTAAAGCACTTACTAAATATACAAATATATGAAATATTAATGTAATGTTATTTACTAATAATAAACCTCCATGTATACCAATACCTTTAGCAACAATATTTAATGAAGATATATCATTTAATATACAGTAAAATAAAATTAATATAGCTATTCTATTATATAGAATAGATATATCACGTCTAGCATTAACGGCGTTAGATAATAAGGTGGATAATACAGATATTAGTAACATTTTTTTTTATTTATTTTTCTTTTCTGTAAAGCAGGGATAGCATTATGCAAAGCATACTAGACTGGCTTCTATAGAATAAAGACATACCCTAGTACTAAACACACAACCCTGCAAGCCTATAGGAGGATTCGAACCTTCGTTACATACGTATGAAATATGAGTTTTAACCGATTAAACTATAAAGGCTAATTATACTAAATATATATTTAGTATACTAATTTTGGTTGCTTCGCCTTCTTAGTTTTTACTAACGTAGCTATATTTATTTTAATAGCTACTATGAAATAAAGCAAGCGTAGCCGGAGGCTCCGAATTTTAATAATTATTTGTGCTTTACTAATCGTAACACTACCGTGTGACTGCACAAATTAAAGCTATTAATAAATATCCTTTAACGATTAACAGAATAACTAAATAATTTATGACTAGCCTGTCGTGTGTAATCACCACGATTATTGTATGCCTAAAATTATGTGCTTATTTCATAGAAGTCAGCATATATAAAAAACAAACTAAACTTAATTATCTAGGGCGGTTATTGAGAATTGAACTCAAATTAACTATGCCACAAATAGTTGTTCTACCATTGAACTATAACCACCTGAATTTGTTTCTTTATGTAAGCAGCCTTCACTTATGAAATAGCCAGGGATTCATTATTATATATTTGGCTTAGCCCGATTCGAACGAGCATTGGTAGACATAAAAAATCTATGGATTACCTATTATTTTTGTGCTGCTCTTGCAGCAGGTGCGTAGCGTAGCAGCCAGCCAGCAAGTCTTTATTTTGTGCGCAGCTACTAAAGGCGATTTTAATGCCTATTGTGAACACCAGAAATTCAATATTTACCCATTGTAGTCATGAGTCCTAATTCCCGAGCCATGATTCGAACATGGACAGTAAATACCAAAAATTTAGGGCCTACCCATTAGCCAACTCGGAATGGTTATATTTACAGTATAAAATTACACATTAAATTTAGTTAATTTAAGGATTCAATGTATCTATATAATATTGTTCTTATTTAATAAGCTCATTTTGAGACTATGTAGCAATAAATCATTCTATGTAAATCAAAACTTTTATATTCATACTTTAATATAGTAGGCACGTACAAAATAAGGATTTTTATATGTTTTTAGGCTTATGTAATAGCAAGCTAAAGCTAGACATTAGCAGCTGCGCACAAGGCACGCATCTATTTTTCTTCTATTATTATAACTTATGCACAAAAAGAACCAATTTGTTCTATTAAATATTTATAGTTTATTCTTTATAATAAATCTAAACTTTAATATATTAGTATAATACTTACATAGAATTCTATGAGTTAATATATTTATAAAGGGTAGAACTTACACATCTTTCGATAGTATAGCCTAAACATATCTGTTTTTGTATGCTACTTCCCTAAGGAATCGCACATAATTATTATAGCTTGATTTCTGCCCACGAAGTATGGATGTACAAAAGAAATAATATTATCTACAAATTATGGATGACGCGAATCGAACGCGCAAGGTTGTTTAATCCTACTGATTCTAAGTCAGCTCTATTTACCAATTCTAGAACATCCATTTAGGCAATAATTGCCGGATTTATTATATACTTTTTATGTACCGCAAGTTCTACGAAAGCTACAACCCTCTATTCATTTTATAGAAACTATACCTACAAGAGGTATTTTTCTATATTCTATAGAGTTAGTTAGTATAGGATATACCTATATTGTACCTTGGAGCCCTAGTTATATCGACATTATTTCATTCTTTATCACCAGTTAAAAATATATATTGATTATTATCTACATGTTTTAAACGAATAAATTCAAAGAATCTTTTTAATTGACTATCACTATTTAAAATATTATAAATAGTTGAAGTATTATTAATAGTATAATTAGGGAAATCAGCAGAATAATTTTGGTCTAAAAAAGCTATATTAAACAGCTGTTGATTTCCATTAATATTTACCACCTTAAGAAATTCCATTCAATTATTTACTATATTTACTCCATAAATAGCCAAGTCAGCCTGATTAACCTCTTCATTACAAGCTTTTAATAAAGCTTGTCGTTTTTCAGTTAACAAATATTCTGTCCCCTTTAAATTTACACCCCTATTATTACCACTTAAATTAAATTCACCGATATTGAAAAGAACTTTATATACACTTCCCCCTTTAATATAATGATCAGAACTATATATAGAACTATTTTCTCCCTTTGGGTTTATTTCTCCTTTAAATTCTAAAGTATGATACTCATCATAACCCGAATTAACAATATGCATTAAGTCTAATGGACCCATATTACCGTCACCTAATTTTTCTAATAAAGGAATTAAATAATTATTCATAATATTGTAATTAATAAAAGCATTATTGTTTTCAATATTAAACATACCTCCCTCATTATTAAAAATAGAATCCATACGTTCTCCTTCATGTTGAGGTCCATTATCATTTCTTTCACGCATAGAATCAATATTAAGTTGAAGACTCGACATATCTAGTCTTATTGCATCTGTTCTAAAAACCGTAGTTATCCTTGGTATTTGTATCATGTTTAAAGGATTATTAATTGGTCTCCCTGGCATAATAACAATACCACCATCATAGGTATTTTGTCTTGATATACCCGCTTTATAAATTGATTTACTTATATAACTAAGACGATCTTTTTCGGGACCAGTTATATAATAGCTAGGAAAATATATATTATTTTCTCTTATACTAAATTCAGGGTCGTCCGATAAAAATAAACTTAATACATATATATTAGTATTAGGTAAAGAACTAGAAATATTACCTAGAATTCACTTTTTATTACCATCTACACGAATACTTTTTAATTTATATTCTAATCTTGCTGCATCTAGAGCCTCACCTAATGATCTCGTTTGTTCTTCATAACAATGAACTACTCTTAAAATTTGAGAGTCACATTTCTTGATTTCTTTAATAGCATTATCATGTCACATCCTTGCTTTTCTTCGTGTCCCTTCATGTAAAATATCTTCAAATTTGGTATTATTAACATTATACACCTTTTGCTGAGCTGCCATCTTGTCATATTTACCATCTCCAAATCTTCACCCGGTTGAATCTATTGCATCACCTAAGCCGATATGAGCTGTAGATAAACTCGCTCCTATTATTCCAACAATTGTCACTGAATTTAAAGGTATTGCTGATTTTAGTGTATGATTCATACCGGGAGGGCAAGCTTTAGCTTTAGCTTGTGCAGCAGGAGAAAATACCACTAGATTATTTTTTTTTATACTAAATAATAAAAATATTATTAATAATATTAAACAACATACAATAATCATAAAATATAAACCTGGGAAAGTTTGATTTATATATATTATAAATATTATGTATACACAATTATATATAGTTACATTATTTGTAACTTTTTTATTAAATAGAGAAAAATCTTCTGCTGTGATATTTTCTTTATTTATTTCAGTCGCGGAGCTACAGCTACTAGCGCCGTCCTTAGGACGCGAGGCACTAAAAATTCAGTTACTAAAAATTAAAAGTAAAGAATTTAATACTTTTCATAATATATTGCTTATATAAATAATAATTGTTATTGAAAGCAATACAACTAATGTGTAACAAAGAATGTCATCTTTCTCTAATAAAAACAAGACCCCACTCCTTATTATATTTCTAAAAACAAAACTTAATAAAAGAAATATCAAGTAAAAAATTAAAAATCTCTTACATTCTAATAATTTAATCATAAACTCGAGAATATTTCCTTTTCATTTCTTATAAAAATGTTTGCTATAAAAATCTTTTAATAATGCATAAGAAAAAATAAAAGCTAAAATACTTAGAAACACAAATTTAATATTATTTAAAATAAATTTGGCCCCTAAGCTTAAAATAACGTAAAATATTACATTACCAATACATTTTAATAAACAGCCAAATCATCCGTATCCTGGATTTAAAATGGTAGTTATTAAATCTTTACATATATTTATCGGTATATAAATATAACTATAATCGAAATTTATATTAACATAATAACTTATAGAATAAACTATAATTCCTGTTAATATTATGCAAATGATGTATTTAATACACTCGTGCACAGCGACTGAAGATGTTTTCATCTTCATATTTTTTTTAATATGTTTTTCCTACTAATAGTAAAATTAATATTTTACTCCTCAAATAATGGTGTTGGTGTTTATACTATTAACTAATGGTTGAAAAGTTAATAATAGTTGGCAACTTAAATAAGACTTGCTGGATTCGAACCAACACTATAATGATTAAAAGTCATACGTACTACCAATTGTACCAAAGTCTCTTAATCCTAAAAAAATAGACAATACTATTCTTAGGTTATTTGAGGTTATTAGCTCGTTCAGAACTAGATTCGAGCTTACAATAAAAATAGCTTCAATATTTCACTTTGCGTAGCGCAAGCTATAATTGAATATTTTATTGGGTAGCTCCTATGAAATAAAGCAAGCAAGTTCCTTTTTATATAGATAGCGATATACGCTAGGTATGTGGTATCTTCAAGTCGCGGTGGACAAATGTATTGTTTTTAGTATTTCATACGCTACTATGAAATAAGCACGAAATTTTCTAGGCACGCACAAAATTATTGTATTTCATGCTGATTTATAGCACAAAAGTTTTTATATAATTATATTTTTATAAGAAATGATATAGAATAACATAATTATGCCCAAGGTGGGATTCGAACTCACGACCTAAACAACTTCAACGTTCCGCTCAACCTCTGAGCTTCTCGAGCTTTATATATATCACTAGGAAATCTAATTTCCTTATTTTTATTTTTTTTTAATACTACTATAAAATAAGTACTAAAATAATCTTTTATTTAATTGTAACATCTAAATAGAATTTAATAGGAATAATATTCTTCATATTTATTTATATTTATTTTTGTGTAGCGCTAGCGCAAGCTATGCTAGCAAGCATAAAAGACTAACCCTTGCAGACACATAGTCTAGGGAGAATGTAATACTTTAAGTTTATTTTAAGGCTGTGCATATTTGATAGCCAGAAGTATGCATATAATTTTATTTCAAGCCTATGTAATACTATCCATGATTTTAATGTTAATCTTTGGAGGTATCAAGAATCGAACTCGAATTAACGATATGCAAAATCGCAGTTTTACCAATTAAACTATACCCCCTGTAGCTGCTAGCGCTACTTTGTAGAACCGTATTATGAAATACTCTAAATAAAAATTAATAATAATGGATATATTTATATCACTAGTACTACCAAGTACTATTTTTTATAGGCTTATTTTATAGAAGCCAGCCTACAAAAAACCAATTTACTTTAATTCTGCCCCTACTATTTCATAACAAAAAACATTATACAATAAATAATAACTACCCTAGCTCTTAATTCTACAATAATTTGAATTATTTAAGAAATGTGTAAGAGTAATTGTAATTTAGATAGATACCAGATATTCTGAGAGATAGCTGGTAAGCTATCTCTTGTGCCTACCAAATTAGTGACTACTTTTTGTTTAATATTACATAAAAGCATAAATTTTACAAAGTAGCGCTAGCTAATTATAGTTTAATTATATTTTTATAAAAGATATACTCTACTGTGTCCAAGGAAAGACTCGAACTTTCAAGGCATTACGCCGATGTGTTTTAAGCACATCATGTTTACCAATTTCATCACTTAGACTTAGGGATAAAGTGAATTGAACACTTACAAGTACTGTTATGAGCAGTATACTCTACCAATTAAGCTATATCCCCTTTATTTATATAATAAAATAAATATTTATTTTATTATTGCATAGCAAGCTCCAATTATAGTATAAAAATACAACTGTGTGCTGTTCTGTTTTGTTGTAAGCGGGTACAGGATTTGCACCTTATGATCTTTCGGGCATGAGCCGAATATGCTAACTATTACACCAACCCGCAGTAGACTAGACAGGATTCGAACCTGCGATACTAACATCGAAAGAGTTATGTCTTACCACTTGACTACTAATCCTTAATCTTTTATTCTAGCAAAGCTAGTAAGTAAATTTAGGCACACAGAGCTCAGTACAAGAATCGCACTTGTGTCCATTGATTACAAAACAATCGCATTACTTTTATGCTAACTAAGCGTAAACTTACTTATATATAATAGATATTGTAGTTTCATAAGAAGCTACATACACTACTACCGTACACACATAAAAATTTATATAGATATATTTAAATATAGTGATTTATTAAATTAGTACTTTATCCTTAAAAATCTCAAGATTAATACAAGTTAAGCCTATATAAAATTTTCGTATTGATATAATACGCATATTTAAGAAATATCCAAAGGGAAGCTTCATGCCTATATGCTTTCAGCACTTATCTTTAACAAACTTAGCTTTCCTGCCGTGCCTATGTAATCAATTTATCCTAGTGAAAGAAACATTCTTATGTACAATAGTACAAGTATACATATAAATATGTATATTAATATTTAGACACATAAACAACAGGTAAACCATAGGTTCATAACTATTATCTAATTAGCAAAACTAATTAAATTCTTCTTGTTCCTTTCGTACAAAAGTTCCTTCTTTTTTTATTCTAATTCCCTCTAGAAGATAGAAACCATACTGTCTCACGACGTATTTAACCCAGCTCATGTAACTTTTTAATCGACGAACAGTCGCACCCTACATAGTTTCTGCATCCATGAGGAGAAGTTAAGCCGACATCGAGGTGCCAAACCGCGCACTCATTATGTACACTCTTGCGCAAATTAGCCTGTTCTATTTGTTATCATTTTTTCCATTTTTCTCAGAATGGTTCAGACTATGTCTTCATTTTTATATTATTAATAAAAGATTTAACGATTGTTTCACTAACAATGTTAGCGGTTATAAAGCTAACCTTTTCTTATTTACCTGCAATTCAACCTTTAACAGCAAAAGCTCCTACACGACGTTTTGATTTAGCTCAAGAATAACTAAGATTTGAATGAGTATTTCCTCTAAATAAAACTGAACTTAAACCTATATAAGATGAAGCTATATTTTTCAATCCACCCTTTCTCTTTAAAGAAAAAATTGATCTATCCGCTCTATAACGTTTAGTTAATCTACCATTAACTTCTATCTTTATCCCTCTCATGTTTTTATAATCAATTGAGTTATAAATTAAGTTATGTATATTATCTGCGTTGTTATATATTCTTGTGAATAATTCAGAAATATTCCCTTTTTTAGTTCCAGTTACCTTAGTATTACTACCGTCGTATACTGAATCTAAATGAGAAAGAACTTTTAAATCCTTATATTTATTTTGGTATTTATCAAAATTTCCTCAAATTTCTGCTCTAGTTCTTTCTTGTAAAGTATTTGCTGTAGGTAAATATGCTTTATTTAAAACAGCTAACATTCTACGTACATGTCCTTGTTTAATTTTTTTTATTTTTAATGCTAATATCTTTGTGAAAAGATCAGTATTATATGAAATAGATTTTAAATTTATAATATTGTATTCTACTTTTTTTCCTATTATTTTACTTAATAAGTTACTCAATTTAGGTAATAATATTAATTTATTAAATTTAAATTGATTAAGTGAATATAATATATTATATCTTCTTAATAAACGTATATAATACTTAGATTCCTTTTTTATTAAAAAACTTAATGTTTTTCTTAATAAAAGATTATTTAATTTTAAAAAAATTTGTAAAGAATTTCATTTATGATTTAAATAATCCTTTTTTCTTATTAAGTTACTTATAAAAATATATTCATTTCATATTTTTAAAGTTTTTGCTAATAAATTATCATTAGTTTTAGTATCATTCATAAATCAATATATATTATTTATATGTTTATTGTATGAATGAATATAATTTTTAAATAATTTAAAGCTTAAATTTTTATATATGTTCATATATTTTTCTTTTAATATTTTTTTTTCTCTATTTATAGTATATAAAGTTATTTTTGCTTTATTATTAGTATGTTTAATTTCTACATTACTTATAAATATTCTTCTTAAAAATTTACGTCTTCTTTTAAAAACCTTTATTCTTCTTTTATTTTTATAGGCACGCATATTTCGTACGAAAAATAAATCAAAATAATTTTGTACTATTTTATTCACATTAACATCGTTAACTGGAATATTTTTCAAATTATTCTTATTAAAAGAATAAATAATATTTCTTCATTCTTTAGAAAATGAAGGTAAATATCTCGGTTTTCCTAGGATATTTAATTTGGATCTTAAAAGTACACTTTTAGGATTTTTATTTAAATTATTATTAAATATTTTCATTTTTAGTAAACGATTCCTTGACTTCGTCAGCATAACTGTGTTAGAGTTCTTCATTATTTTTCATTCATTCTTTTTTTTTATTTCTTTTATTTATTAGTATATTAATAGATTATAAAAATGTTGGGTAGTAATAAAGGATTATTGTGTATTATGCATAAACACTCACCTTATAGTCGTTGAACGTTTTTATTTTATAATTATGCTAAAATAAACTTCGCTTCAAATTTACTAAACTTAGTAATTCTTGAAATTTACCCAATTTGTATCAATTATTTTATGACTGTTGTTAAAACTCATAAAATATTAAAGGACAAACATCCCTAGCGTAGCTTTTCCAATAATCCAAGATCTTTCCTTATTGCATCTTGTGATCCTATGCCCTGCTTACGCAACTGTAAGATTTGTAGATAATCAAACAGTAAGGCAAGATTTAGCCGTTGAGCTTTCTAGATATTATCACCACTATTATTAAATTAATAGCTAGAAAAAATTATTAAGTAATCTTTTCAATTATCTCTAATTTCTATATAGTAAAAATCCTACCTTTTTTTAAATATATAGGAAGTTATACAGTAGTACAACGTATATATAATTAAATGTATATGATTAAGAATAGTTAAACTACCCAAAATTACAAACAAAATTATTGTAAATTATTAGACACTCCTGTTTACTCTTTACAGGGTCTGTGCCCCACATAAACTGTCTCCTAATCATAGTTCCTTATCTAAGGGTACCTATTTATATATAAAGATATATATATAAAATAGGCAGAGACTAGTTGTATTTAAAACATTAAAAGCCAATGCTTTCAAAGTCTTAAACCCTCTCATTCGTATGAAAAAAAAATAAAGGTTTCTCATGTTTATATTATCTATTCCCTTTTAGTCTGAAAGATGTTTATCATATTCTATAATTAGTAACAGTAAAGCTGCATAGGGTCTTCTCGTCTAACTAGAGGTAAGCTGTATCTGCACAGCTATTCCAATTTCACTGAGTCAATCATAGAGACAGCTGTTGTATCGTTACACCATTCATGCAAGACCGCATTTAACGGCCAAGGCATTTCGCTACCTTAGGACCCTCACGTTAAGGCCGCCTTTAACCGGGGGTTCTGTCAACATCAAATGTTAGATCATTTAATTATCTTCATTAACCAGCCGGCACCGGGCAGATTTCACACTTTATACATAGATTTTTTTATCTTTAAGCAAAGTGCTGTGTTTTAATTAAACAGTCGTACAACACTATTTCATGCTTCTTCCTCTTTACTTGATATTAATCAAGAATAATGAGCTCTCCTTATCCCGAA